>JAEEGL011135852.1_pt1 | contig 14553 bp, 8 predicted proteins | sample 9134231 | NCBI WGS metagenome assembly JAEEGL01 (sample SAMN16246548, study PRJNA631951) | gut metagenome | biome: gut microbiome; feature: rumen; material: fiber-attached | host: Bos | place: Iran: Karaj | collected 2018-10
AAAAAGCTTTGATTAAGGAGAAAAACATGAAACCAATGACTTCGAAAGAACGCATCGACGCCGTCCTTAACGGCAAACCTGTTGACAGAACACCGTTCTGTTTTGTTGACGGAGGAGCATGGATTGCGAAAACAGAGAATATCTCATATCGTACTCTTTACGGAATGCCTGACGGAGGAGCGGAACTCATTGCAAAATGGACGGATGATACCGAAACAGATATCATCAGCGCTGTTTCTGGAGTTTTCACTGCATGTTTGAACGCATTCGGCTCACCGATACATATCGATGAGATCGGCAGTCCTGTAAATGCCGGAGCGGCGTTGAAAGACCCGGAAACTGAAATTCCTCTTCTCGATAAAAGCACGATCAGAGAAAAACTTCTGGCAAATGAATTTGTGCAAAACATGATCACGCAAACTAAAAATGTGAAAAAACTCGTTGGAGACAGAAAATATCTTCTTGGCGATATCGCCGCTCCGTTCACAATGGCATCTGTTCTTGTCGGTACTCAGGACTTCATAATGCTTATGGCAGATGAGCCCGAACTCGTAGAACAGCTTATGGATTTCACAACGGAAATAAGCGCAGAAATGTTCAGACTACTCTGTGAAAACGGATGTGATATCGCAATGCCTGCAGACCCCGTGGCAAGCGGTAATCTTATCAGTCAGGGCATGTATGAGGAATGGGCGCTTCCGGCTCTTGTAAACCTTAAAAATAAGCTCCCCGAATACAAATATTTTACCGCACATGTCTGCGGCGCCTCCGGCGCTCGCGTTAAATGTCTGCGCGATGCCGGCATTCAGGCATTTTCATGCGATTATCTTGTTGATCTTGATACTGCTCTTACAGATGCCGACGGTAAAATGGCGATAATGGGCAACCTTAACCCTGCAGGGGTACTTCTGAGCGGAACACCGGATGAAGTATACGCAGAAGCATGCGAGAGGATCAGGACCGCAAACGGAAGACCGTTCATTCTTGCTCCGGGTTGCGATATGGGTTCGGCAACACCTTATGAAAACGTCAAAATGTTTATTAAGGCATGCAAAGATCTTGCATAAATAATAAAACAGCCAAATCAAAAAAAATCCCGTGAGAAATTGTTTCTCACGGGATTTTTGATTTCTTATTACAACTCCATTTCCAAGACCGTCAGCGTGGCAAGCACTGTTGGCACAGAAACGGCGGCTCCGTATTTAACGAAATCACCGAAGCTGAATTTTACTTTTTGAAAACGCAGTATCGAAGACCACATTATGCCTGCCAGCGCCCCTACAGGAGTAAGAAAGGCGCCTAAATTTGAACCGACGACCGAAGCATATATCGCTTTTGTTTTTGCCAATCCGTTCAGCGGTTCCGCGATCGAACTGAAAAGAACGCTCATAGGTATATTATTGATTATATTTGCCGATGCGAACGATGTTATACCGAAAGAAAAAACCTCGTCGCCTCCTGCCAGCATATCGTCTATTTTTGCGGTAACTCCGTTTTCGGAAAGCGCAAGGATCATTACGAACATCGAAAGAACGAACGGAATGAGCTGCCAGGGTGAACGTTTAAGACAGTCTAAAAGCTCGACCGGTTTTCTCTTTCTTGCAAATGAGATCAAAAGAACACATAAAGCAAGACTTACCGCAAAACCCAGAGATACATAATACATTTCGATATTTATATATGAGCTTACTGCAAGCAGAACAGTGCATAATGCGAGGTGTATTATTCCCACATAAAGCAGAAGTTTGTCCTTTATGATTGCATCTGTTTTCGCGGGAACTATGGGCTTTGAAAGCTGTTTTCTGAATATAAGAAAAAGCACCGAAAAAGAAACGATCCCGGCTGTCATTGTAGGAATAAGCATTTTTATAAAATAATCCGCAAAGCCGATCCCGTTTGCCGTTGCAAGGTATATATTTGTCGGGTTTCCAATGATCAGCGCCATGCTCCATGTGTTTGCCGCAATAAATTCAGCAAAAAGATAAGGGATGGGGCTTATCGAAGCATTTTTCGCAAAATAGCATATAAAAGGCGTGAATGTTAAAATTATAATATCGTTTGATGTGAATACAGTCAATACGGATACGATACCGTAAAGATACATAAACAGCGCGTACTGACTTTTTCCTGCTTTTTCAAGAGTCAAAGCAGCTAGATATGAAAAAAAGCCTACTTCGTCCAGAAATATCGATAATATGGTCATTGAAATAAAAAGTATCAGTATTTTCAGCGGATTTATCGCAGTATCTGCCGTTAGAGCCGAACTTACATCCGAAATATTCGCAGTATGCGTTAATAAGAGAGTAAGCGCTCCTGCCAGAGTTATGATACAGTATGTGTTTATTTCATGTCCGATTATTTTGATTTTCGGAAAAAACAGTATTGACGCGATCATCAGTAAACATGTTACTCCGCAAATGATCAACGAAGCGATCATAATAAACCTCTTTGTATTTTATCCTTAAACATTAAGCTGCAGTTTTGCAGTCGGTATCACATAAATAATATGCGGTTGCCGTCAGGCCGCACAATTGCGTATTATATTACAAAACCGATCTGATGTCAATACAAAAAACTGATTTTTTGCTTACAAATTTGCGTTTTTTCTATTAAGGCATTTCAAATTACGCTGAAATAACTGTTTGCCGTATTAAATATATTTTCTGACATTCAGTTTATTTCCTTGACAAATCCGCTCGTTTAAAGTATAATGATTATATGATATTTTTGAGGAAGGGTGAACTTTTGTGACTATCTCGGATCTGACTGCGTATGCCGCAAAAAAATACAATATCGATGAACAGTTCAAGTGGTCGGATTTTCCGGGTTTTTCCGTACTGTGTCATCCTGAAACGGGGAAATGGGTCGCTCTTCTTATGCGTCAGTGGAACGGCGATATAGGTGAGGAGATCGAGTGCTGCGATATAAAATGCAGCGGTGATATCCCTTCCCGAAGCTATATTTCTTCACCGCTGCGTATGCACAGCGGAAAATGGACAGGTATTCTTTTTAATAACGATACCGAGCCCGATGTGGTTTTTTTTCTTTTCGATAAAGCAGTCAAACAGGGTTCTCCGAGCGGATTTAAGATAACTCTCGCGTCAGATCTTCCTAAAAAAAATTCAGTCTATCGCGATACCGAAATTCCGTTTTCGAACAGCAGCTACAAGCCAAAATCTGACCAGGCGCCTGAGCGTATACGTGAGATGAAACATCTTTATGAATACGGAAGAGAATCTTTTGCAGCAAAAGCAAAAAATTTTTACACTCAGGCGATGTTTATGAGTGACTATGAAGACGATTTTCCGTGGTCGGGTGATTTTTTATGCTATTTTCCAACATATCATGATCTTACCACAAATCAGCTGCGCGGCTATTTCACTTGGCGTACGCAGATAAGAAAAGGTGTTTTTCAACATATTCCGACATCTGCCGCTTATATTTACATATATGAGCTTCTTAACGGTGCGGGCGTCGATTCTCCGGAGAAGTCCATAGAAAGACTGAAATCATTTCAATCAGGTTACATCGATTCGGGTCTAGGCGATATAAAAATGCGGAACAATCTTCAGCGGTGGATGTATGAATACGCAGTAATAAACGATCTTCCGCAACAAACAACGCTGAATTTATCTGAGCCTGATGCCCTAAAAAGAGATAATGCATTATCCGTACTGAAAAAACCTGATAATTATCGGTATGAAGAAGTTTTTGACGCCCTTGTTTTCTTAGGCGGAAAAAAAATCGGTGATTCTCCTGTGTTAAAGTCTTATCCCGATCGCGGGAAAATGATGTTTGCGCAGGCGTGGGAAGCAGGTCTTTCATATAAAAATGATGAAAAATCCCTTTTTCAGCAATGCTTTGGCAAAAAAACAACACGCCGATGGTATCCGCTTGCAAATGCGGTTTATTACGAAACACGATCACGCGATTGCGACTATATTCTCAACGATTGCAGATATTACAGATGTAAAAACGGTATATGGACTGTGACATCGTATGAAAAACAGCATTTTGACCGTGATTTACTGAAAGGATTCCTTCACGAAGCAGACGCGCTTTTCCGCCGTTATCTGAAAACGGGAAAATATCTGAAGGAAAATCCGTCAACCGAATGGGCAATCCCTTTTATCAATGCCGCCATACAGTGTGATAAAAAGTCGGTCGAAGAAGAGAAAAAAACAAAAATCACGATCAGTATTGCAGATCTTGAGAAGATACGGACCGAAGCTGAAGGCACACGGAACAGCCTTATTGTAGAAGAAGAAAATGAAGATTTCATCGACGAGCCGAAGGAGGAAATATCTGATCTTCAAAACAGCTTGCCTCTTGATGATATTCATCTGAAAATACTCAATGCTCTTGTTTCGGGCAAGAACGTTTCGGATATCCTTGAAAACTCGCATATAATGCCTTCACTTGCAGCAGATCATATCAATGAAGCGCTTTATGACGAAATAGGCGATACAGTTGTTTTATGCGAAAACAACAAACTGGCCATAGTAGAGGATTACATTGAAGATATTGAGCAACTTATCGGAGGAAATAAGTAATGGATGAACAGAAAAAAGTACCGAAACGAATATCCCAAACGGTGCTTAACTCCCTCAAAGGCGGTGTCGTTCCGAGAATCGGTTTGCCGTATATTACAGTAGGGCGTAAAAACGAAATAGAGGCGCTGCTGCATGATGTCGATATTATTTCCGAGGGAGGCGCGTCTTTTCGCTTTATCGTAGGTCGTTACGGTAGCGGAAAAAGCTTTCTTTTGCAGACTATCCGAAATTATGTAATGGACAGAGGTTTTATCGTTGCCGATGCGGATCTGTCTCCCGAAAGGCGATTGCAGGGCACAAAAGGGCAGGGCCTTGCCACATACCGTGAACTGATCTCAAATCTTTCCACAAAAACAAAACCTGAAGGCGGAGCCCTCACTCTGGTTCTTGATCGCTGGATAAGCGCTGTTCAAAATGAAACGATGCAGCAAACAGGTCTGTCTTTTTCGGATCCGGCTCTTGCGGAAAAAACAGATAAAAAAATCTTTGCAGTCACATCGTCAGTCAGCGAACTTGTTCACGGGTTCGAATTTGCCGAACTTTTATCGTTGTATTACCGTGCGTATCTGAACGGAGACGATGAAACAAAATCAAAAGTAGTCAAATGGTTCAGGGGCGAGTACGCGCTTAAAAGCGAAGCCAAACAGGAGCTCGGCGTAAATATAGTTATCAATGATGAGAACTGGTATGACTATCTGAAGCTTTTTGCCGCTTTTTTCAGAATGGCGGGATATACAGGTCTGTTTATAATGATCGATGAACTCGTAAATATATACAAGATTCCCAATCAGGTTACAAGACAGTATAATTACGAAAAACTTCTTACCATGTATAATGATACTCTGCAGGGCAAAGCTAAGTATCTCGGAATACTCATGGGATCAACTCCGCAGGCTCTTGAGGACAAGCGCAGAGGCATCTACAGCTACGAGGCGCTGCGTTCACGGTTGGCGGAAGGGCGTTTTTTAAAACCGGGTTCAAGAGATCTTCTTGCACCTGTTATACGCCTTGAACCTCTGACCGCGGAAGAAATGCTTGTTCTTTGCGAAAAGCTTACTCAGATGCACGCTGATCTTTACGGGTATTCGCCAACAGTCAAAACCGATGACCTTGTAGGATTTATAAAAACAGAGTATTCCAGGATCGGAGCCGATATAAACATAACACCGCGCGAGGTGATACGCGATTTTATCGAACTTCTGGATATTATATATCAGCATCCCGAAACGAATATCGCATCGCTTCTTGAATCGGACGATTTTTCTTATGCTCAGTCCGCCGCAGTATCGGACGATGCGAATGACGGTTATGTGGAGTTTACTTTATGAATGTATTCGAACGCTATTCTTCGTTTATCCAGGACTATATATATCGCTCCGGCTGGAAAAGCCTTCGTGCCGTTCAGAATGCGGCAGGCGATGCGATTTTCAATACTGATAAAAACGTATTGATCACCGCGTCCACAGCGTCGGGAAAAACAGAGGCGGCTTTTTTTCCGATCCTTACTCTTCTTTCCGAAAATCCGTCAAAAACAGTCGGAGTTCTTTATATCGCGCCTTTGAAAGCGCTTATAAACGATCAGTTTGGCAGACTTACCGAGCTATGTGAAGAAGAGGGTATTCAGGTCACACGGTGGCACGGCGACGCCAATCAGTCCGCTAAAAGAAGACTTCTGAAGAATCCGTCCGGAATAATTCAGATTACTCCCGAATCTCTTGAGTCTCTTCTTATAAACAAACACATGGAAATACCGTCGCTTTTCGGCGACCTGCGTTTTATAGTTATTGATGAGATCCATTCTCTTCTCAGAGCGGACAGGGGGCTTCAGACATTCTGTCTTATCGAACGGTTGTGCAGGGTCGCGTCATGCAGTCCGAGAAGGGTAGGACTTTCCGCCACGATCGGCAATCCCGAGCTGGCAGGCCGCTTTTTATCTGCAGGCAGCGATCGTGAAACGCTTATTCCCGTGTTTGACGGCGGCAGGGAAGTGTGGAGACTTTCTATGGAGCATTTTTATAATACACCTCCTCAGGCAGACGAGGGAAAAATCGTTCCGGTCGAAACACCGCATACAGAACAGCCGACAGATGTCGCTCCTGTTGCAGCCGATCCCGGTATAGGGTATATTTTTGAGCACACAAAGGGCAAAAAATGTCTTGTTTTCACAAATTCACGCGAGGAATGCGAATCAGTCTGTCAACAGCTGAGACAGTATTGCGAGGCAAACCGTGAACCTGACAGATTTCTTATACATCACGGCAATCTTTCAGCCTCTTACCGTGAAAGCGCTGAGGAGGAAATGAAAGATGATGATTCTTGTATGTCCGTCTGTGCCACCGCCACGCTTGAGCTCGGTATCGATATAGGCAGGCTTGAACGGGCTTTTCAAATTGACGCGCCGTTTACTGTATCCGGCTTTTTGCAGCGTCTTGGAAGAACAGGCAGAAGGGGAGACCCTGCCGAAATGTGGTTTGTGATGCGTGAAGACCACCAGGAAGCACGCGCCATGCTGCCGGATAGTATCCCGTGGTACCTTATTCAAGGTATCTCCCTTGTTCAGCTTTATATAGAAGAGCGTTTTGTGGAACCTCCGCGTATGGGCAGAATGCCGTTCAGCCTTCTTTATCATCAAACGCTCAGCACTCTTGCGTCTCACGGAGAAATGACTCCGGCAGAGCTCGCTTCGCGTGTTTTAACGCTGTCCGCATTCGTCAATATCAGTAAGGAAGATTACAAAACACTCCTTTTGCACCTTATATCAACAGACCACATCAATAAAACCGAAAACGGAGGACTGATCCTCGGTCTTTCCGGAGAAAGGATCGTTAATAATTATAAGTTTTACGCCGTTTTCCGTGAAAATATTGAATATACCGTCCGTTCGGGATCCGAACAGCTCGGCACGATCGTAAAACCGCCGCCTTTGGGCGATAAAATAGCGATCGCAGGCCGCGTATGGGTCGTTGAGGAGGTCGATCACCAGCGTCACGAAGTTTTCTGCACACTCGTGAAAGGCAATGTTCCTGCATATTTCGGCGATGTTGCGGGTGATATACATACACATATCCTGGAACGTATGTATAATGTTTTGTGCGAAAACACGATATATCCGTATCTTATGCCTCATGCGGTATGCCGTCTTGCTGACGCGAGAGAAACGTTTAAAAAATCTCTTATGTCTTCACGTCCGCTTGTTCATCTTGGCGGAAATATGTGGTCGCTTTTTCCGTGGACAGGAACATATTCTTTCCTTGCTCTTGAACGTTTTCTGAAAATACGCTGCGGAAAAAGGCTCGGACTTAAAGGCTTGCAGTCGTCACGGCCGTATTATATGCAGTTTACAATGCAGGCGAGCGAATCGGAATTTTACGAAATCGTTTGCAATGAGGCTGAAACGGATTTCGATCCCCTTACTCTTGTATATCCGAATGAAATACCCGTATTCGAAAAATATGACGAATATCTTCCTGCAGAACTTATCAGAAAAGGATTCGCATACGGTGTCCTTGATCTGGACGGCATGAGAGACTGTGTTTTGAACTGGAAAAGATTTATATAAAACAAACGCAGTTTCGATTTTACAATACCGTAAAAAATATGACCCTCGGCATATTTGAAATGCTGAGGGCCTTTTATTTTATAAATAACAGAATGGCTCTGAGTTTAAGTACAGATATTTTTATTGAAACATATTTAAATCCGTTCGTCGTATTCCGGAACAATCGCGCCTTGTTCTTTAAGATACTGTTTTACTTCGTTTGCATCTGCTGACCGGGTATTATCAGTGCCGTTTTTTATGGCAATAACTGCTGCTGCACCGGCTGCCTGACCCATTGCCATGCATGATGCTTTTACTCTTATCGCTGAAAGACACCGTCTGTCCGCAGAAACACATCGCCCCGCGACGTAAATGTTTTTCAATCCTTTTGGACGCATTGCGCCAAGCGAGATCGTCGGCGTTTTTTTATCTTTGAGGTATATGATTTCCGAAGCTTTGCCGTCACGATGAATATCGATAAACCAGTAAGTGTAGCATACGGCGTCGTTATACACACGCTTTTGCAGATAATCTTCAGCTGTCATTATAACGTCTCCGATAATACGTCTGCTTTCTCTCGGCGCCGATTCGGGAGCGGTCCCTATTATTTCCATAGGAGCGCCGCTTTTATTCATCACAGAAAGCATTTTCGCAAGATTTCGTCTTGAAACGATCTCTGTTTCACTGCGGCTTTCGCTGTCCGCGGTATTCAGACCGCATATATGATTAGTGTTGTCTCCTCTTGCTTTGAGAAGACTGTCAAAGTTTCCCGAACATAGCATTTCTCGTAATCCGGGATCATATCTGACCGCTTCACCCCAGTCCCTGTTTGTTTTATCAAACCCTGAAGCATCGGTATCTGTGCCGATAGGGTAAAGACGTAGAGTTCCCGGCTGAATATCTTGCGGCACATCATATTCTGCTCCTGCCCACGCGCAAATATCACCGTCGCCTGTGCAGTCTATAAACATCCGGGCTTTGTGCCTTACAAGTCCTTTTTTTGTTGTAACGATCACGGAATCTATTCGAGTCCCTTCGGGCGTGTCTGTTGTTTCAATCGATACAACGCCCTGTCTGTAATAAAGCGATACGTTTGCGTCAAGAAGAAAGTCATCCATGCACTGCGCTGCGGCTATAGGATTTACTTTTACTCCGTATTGCCAGTGAACGCGGTAGGGGGCGTCCATATCGGGTATTTGTGCAAAGCCGCGTTTTTCGAGTTCTTTTACGAATTCCCAGCCTATTCCCGAAATGACCATTCTTTTCCCTTGCGGTCTGTGCGGATTATTGAATTGATCTATCGAGTTGCTTCCCAATACGGTGAGAGAGCCTCCGGGCATGGCAAAATGCTCAAAAAGTCCTACCTTCAAACCGCTTCTGCCTGCCTGGACCGCCGCGCAGAAACCGGCGCAGCCAGCACCTGCAACGATTACATCAAATTCTTTTCCTTCCTGAATGAACATAGAATATTCTCCTTGTAAGAAGACGCATTTTTTTTATATTAACATGAAATTATTAACAATATGTGACGTTGTGATACACTCTTCAGTTAATATCAGTTCAGGGAATAATTGCTGTCTGTTATGCCTTCAGCCCATATCCAACCGCCTGAAACAGTGTTTTTCAGGGTAAAATCATATGTGACTCCATTGTATACAAAAGTATGCTGTCCTGCCGAGAGTCTTGAGGAATATGCGACATATCCTGTCGGCAAGGTTGAAATTCCCATGCCGCCGCCCTGACCGCCAAAACCGCCCATACCGCCGCCGAAGCCTCCCATACCGCCTCTTTGACCGTTCATACCGCCTCCATGACCGCCAAAACCGCCCATGCCGCCGCCGAAACCTGCCATACCTGAGGATTGGGGATCGGAGCCGAGCGCAACTGTTATGCCGCCGGTAATGCTGATGGAACCGTCAATATCCATTGCAGACATATTGCCGTTTCCATCGGAATTCGGATTGCTTGTCACAACAAATCCGCCTGTTTGCACGTAGCTTCCGTTGCTGTCTATTCCGTCAACGTCTCTGCCGGATACTTCTGCAACAACATTACCTCCCGAAATCGTTATCATTCCGTCAGAGCTCCAGTTTGACAGGCTTGTTGCATTCAGAGCGTCATCGTCTGCGTAAACATAAACATTGCCGTCTTCGATCGTAATATAATGACCTTCCAAGCCTTCATGCGACATTTCAATGTTTATGTCTCCGCCCTTAATAAGCAGCGTTCCGTCTGCGTGTATTCCGTCGTCTGCGGTATTGACAATGTTGATCGTTCCGCCAAATATGGTAACATTCCCTTCAGGAGTTTCTCCGTTTTCCAGAGCATTATCATTATTTGCGTGAACAGCATCGTCTGCGGAATATTTCACTGTAAGTTCCCCGCTTTCAATGTTTACGGCATTGTTCGCGCATATTCCTTTTCCGCCAGCCTTTATTATCTCAATATCTCCTCCGCTGATAACCACATCGTATGCGGCATCTATACCGTCGTCTGCTGCCGTAAGAGTTACAGTTCCTCCGCTTATTGTAACGCTGCCTTTCTGATTTCCTTTGGAAGAAATATCAGAATTATCTGTTTTTATCGCATCTCCTCCGGTTGAAACAGCGGTGATCCTGCCTGATTCGATCGTAACCGAATCATTGCCCTTCAACGCATTATTCGTAGCTGATACCGTAAGGACAACATCCTTTATTTTAAGATCGTCTTTTGTATGAATACCGTTGTTGTAATTTTTTGCCGTAACATTAAGAGTACCGGTCCCGATCAGATTCAAATCACAAAGTGCATATATCGCGGCTGAGCCTTCCGTATCGTTCTCCCCCGCGGAATAACTGCGCAGGTCCGAAACGCTGTTAGTCGTTCCTTCAATTGCCTTGATCTTCACCTTGTCAGCACTTACGGCGTAAATAGGGGAATCGTATGAACAGGAAATATGAGCGTTTTCAAGATCGATCTCAACTTCATCGCCGTCGCCGGCATTTATCACTATCTGTCCGTCTGTCAGATCGCCGCTCAGTACATATGTTCCTTGCGATGTTATCGTGTATGTGTTTCCGTTTTTTGATACGGTGCCGTCGGAAGTAACAATTTTGAAATCTCCGTCTCCGACTTCCTTTTCGGAAATTGTAACGCTGTTTTCTGTTGTTTCGGAAGCATTGTCCGCTTTCTCTTCAACAACAGCGCCGCTTTCTTCAATGCTGATTTCTTCCGTATTTTCGGAGATGACATTTTCTTCAGTATCATTCACCTGATCACTGTCCGCAAAATCTGCCGCTTCATCCGTTGTATCCGACGAATTTACAGTATTCTCTACCTGTTGTGATCCGTTTTCGCCGTTATTGCTTTCGGACGTTTTGTCAGACGGATTTTCAACTTCTTTTGATTCATTGAACGAACTGCTGTCTTCATTTTCGATCTCGTATGTTACTTCAGAGTGACCGTTCTGCGATATATCTATACTGCTTTCCGCTTCTGTCTCAGAATTTTCAGACGGCGTTTCGACCACACTGTCTTCCGTTTTCTCGTTTTCGGTTTTGTCGGATATAATTACCTGAGTATCGTATGATGTATCGTCTCCCGAATTTCTGCCGGCGGGCGACCCGCAAGCGCATATACCTGTTATGATCAACAGTGAGAGAGCCGTCACTGCAATTCTTTTTAAATGTTTCATAATATCACCTCATTTTTGTTTTTGCATCCGTATTATACATTGTCAATATTGAAACAACATTGAAATTTCTCCGTCATTTCAAAAATAGACTTTCTTTGTCCTTGACAATCAAACAAAAGTTTTGTATAATAGTAAAGCGGATTGCATGAAAAATGTCGTGCATTATTGTGCAGATCACTGCGATCCGCTTTTCAAAATTGATTTTTTATTTATATAAGGAGAAATTATCATGGCAGTAAATCGTTTTGTTCTAAACGGTATTTCCTATCACGGACACGGCGCGATCAAAGAGATCCCCGGTCTTTTGAAGGCTCGCGGCTTCAAAAAAGCATTTGTAGCTTCAGACCCGGATCTTCTTAAATTCGGAGTAACACAGAAGGTTACCGATCTTCTCAAAGAAAACGGTATCGATTTTGAGATCTATTCGGATATCAAGCCGAATCCGACTATTGAAAACGTTCAGCACGGCGTTGAAGCATACAAAGCGTCAGGAGCCGACTGTATGATCACTATCGGCGGCGGTTCTTCAATGGATACCGGCAAAGGCATCGGCATAATAGTAAACAACCCCGAATTTGCCGACGTTCGTTCTCTTGAAGGCGTTGCTCCCACAAAAAACCGCACCGTATTTACTATTGCCGTTCCCACAACCGGCGGAACAGGCGCTGAATCAACAATCAACTATGTTATAACTGATGTTGAACGCAAACGTAAATTCGTATGCGTTGACCCTAACGATATTCCCGATATCGCAGTGGTCGACCCCGACATGATGTCCACTATGCCCAAAGGTCTCACGGCATCCACAGGTATGGATGCGCTTACACACGCAATTGAAGGCTATACAACCGCGGCAGCATGGGAGCTCGCCGATGTTCTTAACCTTGAAGCTATTCAGCTTATCGCAAAAAATCTCAGAAAAGCTGTTGTCAACGATCCTGACGGACGTGAAGGAATGGCTCTTGCTCAGTATGTAACAGCTATGGCATATTCCAATGTCGGTCTCGGTATCGCCCATTCTATGGCGCACACTCTCGGCGCTGTATACGATACGCCTCACGGTGTTGCATGCGCTATGATGCTCCCGATAGTTATGGAATTCAATCAGGAATACACAGGCGAAAAATTCAAAGCCATCGCGGAAGCATTCGGAGTAAACACCGACGGAATGACCGCAAAAGAATATCGTCGTGCAGCGATCGATGCTGTTCGTCAGCTTTCAGTTGATGTAGGCATTCCCACAAAGCTTGAAAAACTCAAAGAAGAAGATCTTCCGTTCCTCTGTCAGTCAGCTGCGGCAGATGCATGCGCACCGGGCAACCCCCGTCATGCAGAGCTTTCTGATTTTGAAGCAATGTTCAGAAAACTTATGTGATAACGATCCATAAATCAAAGAGGATCCCGTATCTTTACGGGATCCTCTTTCGCATCTGCTGATCGCAGATCGGTAATATCGTTTTCAGAACACAGCCTTTATTGAAACGCCATTTACGGATGACGGAAATGCAATGTATGTCGTTTTCGATTTATTATCGTATTCCCATACGATCTCAGTTTCTTTATTCGATATTTTTGCCGTTATTTGTTTTGGAGGGCGTTTTGTTTTTACTCTCATGCAGCCTTTCATGTTTGAAGGACCTGTGATTTTACATGAAAAAGAACGCTGAGTTTGTTTTAACATCGAAATTCTTCCCGAAACCGCAAGGATATCGGAAGACAACGTGTTGTCAGTGTGCGCAAGATCTATAAAAACTCTTTCTTCTCCCTGCGAAATGACAGGGGAGTGGCAAACGGCAAGTTTATCGTCAAACATATCTATATAATCACCGTGTAGTGTCAGCGGCAAATCGCATTTTTGCTCGTCAAATGATTTAGCAACAACATATTTTCCTCTTCTGAGTGCCATATGCGATGAAAAATCGGAAAAACAATCCGAATCAGCAAAAATCTTTTTGATCACATTCAGATATTCATCACAAAGCTCTGGTTTTATTGCTATTTCGCGCGGAGATTTGCAAATATACGCCAAAGTTCCTCTGCCGCATTCATATATTCCATCTTTGGGCTTTCTTGGCAGACCCAAAGCTTCAAACAAATGCTCAGCAGGATTATCGTAGTTTGCTGTCCGACTGTTCCACCAGTGAGGGATCTTGTGAAAAGAATCTTCACCGTTGCCAACGTATATAAGAGAACCGCCGTTTCGGACCCACTGGGCAACTGCGTTATTTATACCGGGATTTTCGGGCTTCATAAATTCATAGGAAAGTACGAGTTTCTTGTGATTGCTTATATAATCCGGGTATCTGTTTATGTTTTCAAGCTGCAAAGGTCTTACGCAAAGACCGCTTTTCAGAAGCGGCATTGCAAGACCGAAAAAGTGATTCCACACAGACGTCAGGCTCTCTTCATGACGGATATCGTCTTTCGGATAAAGTCTCTGAAACATACATGTATCTGAAAGAACAACGCCTATCTCTTTTGTATCTGTCAGCCACTTCACATCATCAGTTTTCATATCGCGCAGAGCGTGCATTACGGTGAGAAGATTTGTTTTGTATTCTTCCGGCATTTCCTCCTTGTCCGTTCCGGCCTCATTAGGATATTTGCCTGTAAACACACGAGCAGGCCACGGGGATACTTCGTAACTCGATATCTCAGGATGAAAAAGTGACGCCGCAACAGTTTTATAATAGTTATAGCGATAATCTTTCCATGTATGATGCGGATTATCTTCAATGGGATCGTGTAAAAACCACATTTTCCTGTCCGTTCCGGATACGAGCTGCTGC
>JAEEGL011916589.1_pt1 | contig 14553 bp, 9 predicted proteins | sample 9134231 | NCBI WGS metagenome assembly JAEEGL01 (sample SAMN16246548, study PRJNA631951) | gut metagenome | biome: gut microbiome; feature: rumen; material: fiber-attached | host: Bos | place: Iran: Karaj | collected 2018-10
ATGCAACCCATGTCAATTTACGTTACACGGGAAGAACTGGAGGATGCTAAAAAGGAACTTGTTGACTTAAGAAGGAGAAAAGCCGAGGTAGTTGAATCGATTGAGAAAGAAAAAAGAGAAAGGGATGAGCGAGTCTCCGCAGAGGAACTTCAGTCGATGATGTTGCCCGTTGACATTCTCAACCGACGCATTAATGAACTCACATACCAGATTAAGAACGCAAAGATTATTGAGAAAATATCTGCGGTTCAACAGGAAGAGATTGAAGAGGTGTTTGAAGACAGCGAGATCTTGAATGTTGAACAGCCACGTGTTCCTGGGGAAGCGGAAGATTCGGAGGTTGTTCCGGGTCATATCTTTTTTACAAAGGAGGGGGTAAAAGTCGAAGCTCGGCCAGGAGATCGTACGCCATTCTATGCGCTTATTGATGGGGAGTATGTTGGTTACAATAGATTGTTGCTGAATGGGTGGCAAATGATAGATGATCAAGGTGCCGTCATAGAGGAAAACGCTGAAGCATGGAGACTTAATAGGGTATGCAAAGAAAAGGATGTGGAGACTTATATTGAAGCGACAAAAAGAATACACCCTCATGCTTTTGGCCGGTGGACGGAAAAAGAGAATGAGGTTCTTCTCAACCTCTACTCTGAACAGGGTAAGACCATCGAAGAGATCTCTCAAGAACTAGGGCGGACAAAGAACGGGATCTCCATCCAACTAAGGAGGCTCTTGGGTGTTAAGAGACTACCATATCGGAAAAAGCAAGTTGATTATGGCGAGAATCGCTTGGATCCTATAACCGTTTCCTTCAAGGATCCTTCTGAAATCTCTGATGAAGAAATGCCAGATTACCTGAATAAGATTTGGCAACTCGAGAAATGGATTAAGCGCGTAAAAGAGTACGCGACAAAACAGGTTGTTGAAAACGGGGTATTTTATGATGGCTACGAGGTGAAAACCACCACGAGATGCACCTATGAGGATGCTAGCAAAGCGATAGAGGTCATTAGATCGCAATACCCGGAGCTCCTTGATTCCTGCATTCAAATGAAAGCAGTATCGGCCGTTAAGAAAATAATGGGCGAGGAACGGTTTAATTCAACGCTATCCGGTTATATCAAGCAGCAAGAGAGACACGCGCTTGTGAGATCAAAAGTGGAGGGATAAGAGCCAGAATCCCTAGAACCCAACCCATGTCCCTTTAGGGGAAGTTCATCTTGATGTCATGATAGAGATTTCGCCTCCTTAATGAGCGATTGCTCTCTTTCCTTACGTTTCATTCTCTCCTTTTGGTATTCGAGCCGCACTATTTTTCTTTCTTTCTGGGCGGTCCGGTAGACCTCCCCGTTCCGAACAATTTCGGAAACGACCCGAGCAACCGTCTTCTCAAGGTTCGCCTTCTTCAGCTGGCACTCCCAAACGATGATGACGCTCCAATCTTTCGCCTCCAGCTTACGCCACACCTCTTCATCCCGTTCCTGGTTCCTTGCGACTTTAGCTACCCAAAAATCGGTGTTAGTCTTAGGGACAGTATAATCCTTACAGCCTTTGTGACCATGCCAAAAACAGCCATGAACAAAGACAACGGTGCGATACTTTGGTAGCACAATATCCGGTTTCCCTGGAAGACGCTTATCGTTTACCAGATAACGGAACCCCTTGAACCAGAGCGCATGACGCAACATCTGCTCTGGTTTCGTAGAAGCGGAGTGGATGGCCGCCATATTTCGGTGGCGCTGGTCTGGGGTATGATTATCTGGCATAATTAGTTTTCTATAAAGATAGGGATCTTTCGTCACTTTTCAAGCCCGGCTGAACGATTACACACGCAAACAGTCATTCCCGATTCAGAATTATTGAGTTTAAAACTGTTATACCGCGGATTTTTATAACTTTGTAATTTAAGCGCAAAAATCCGTTAACACTTAATATGGCGAGCCTACGCTATTATTATTCCAAGTCCATTTCAGACTTCCTCAAACAGGAGCCTGAGGAAATAGTAGGCCTGCTGACGTTGGCCTGCCCACATAAGGTTGACAATGAAACAAAAGGGTCATGGCTCGACGAAATAGGTGTGATGAAATCCATTTTGCCCCAGTATTCTGGCAGGGGAAGCATTTTCTTTGAGTACAGTATCCCGCGGATGGGGCGTCGAGTGGATATAATTCTATTAATTGATGATATTGTTTTCGTATTAGAATTTAAGACGGGAACGGAACAAATAAACCATAGAGAGGCAATTATTCAGGCCTGGGATTATGCTCTTGATCTCAAGAATTTCCAAGAGGGGTCAATCGATAGACTTCTATTCCCAATAGCTGTGTTCAAAAGATTACCCACAGCAAAGAGACAAGAGGGACTGATTCCATATGAGGATGGTGTGTTTTATCCCCAGCTAACGGACTATGATAGGCTTTCGGACTGTATTTCGAATGTGCTGATGGCATTTTGCCGACCCACACAATCGTTCCAATTCGGCACAGACGAAGCTTGGGCAAATAGCGGTTATTCCCCAACACCCACGATCATTGAAGCTGCCACGGCATTATACAGTCATCATACCGTCAAGGATATTACACGCCATGATGGAGATATAGAAAAAACCATCCAACGCATTTCCGAGATTATTAATGACTGTGAAAAGACTAAGAAAAAGGCGATCTGCTTCATCACAGGTGTCCCGGGAGCCGGGAAGACACTTGTCGGTCTGCAAGCTGCGATAAACGAGTTCAATAATGGGAAAAAGGCAGTCTATCTTTCTGGAAACTTCCCTTTGGTTGAAGTGCTGAAAGAGGCATTGGCCAGAGATTATATCAAGCGCAATAGAGAAGCTAGAAAGTACGATAACTCCATCGCTAAGGTGACAAAAGATGAAGCCAGGAGTAAAGTCAAGGCGTTCATCCAAATGATTCATCATTTCGAAGACAACTATTTGGTCGGGACAAAGATAGTCGACGGCGAGATCGTCAAAGTGCCGGAATTCTTTGTCAGTCATTCGAACAAGTCATATGTCCCGGCCGAAAACGTGGCTATTTTTGATGAGGCTCAGCGCTCATGGACGCATTCTGAAATTGCTCGTTTCATGGCCGACAAAAAGCGGATAAAAGGGTTTCCTTATTCTGAGCCCAAATTCCTCATCTCAATCATGGATAGACAGCCGGATTGGGGCGTAGTTATCTGCCTTGTTGGTGGTGGCCAAGAAATCAACAAGGGAGAAGCAGGATTAAAAGAGTGGATTGATGCATTAAGTACGACATTTACTGGTTGGCAAGTTTATGTTTCTAGTCGATTAACCGGCAAAGAGTATCAGAATGGTCAGGTGCTTGATATGCTTACTCACAAGGAGAGGATTCATGATGAACCTGATCTTCACTTGTCAGTATCCATGCGTTCTTATCGGGCAGAAAAAGTGTCTCTTTTCGTACACCAACTCCTTGACCTCAAACCTCATGATGCATCTGATACATTGAAAGAACTTGACAAGTATCCGATTGTATTGACCCGCTCTCTGGAGAAAGCCAAACAATGGCTTAAAGACCACACTAGAGGATCTGAGCGTTGTGGACTGCTTGCCAGCGCTAAAGCCGAGCGCTTGAAGGCGATCTCGGTCAATGTCCGTTACCAGCCGAACTTTATCAACTGGTTTCTCGAAGATGAAACTGATATCCGGTCTTCTAATAGATTGGAAGATACCCTTACTGAATTTAAGGTTCAAGGACTTGAGATTGATTGGGCGGGGGTTATCTGGGATATTGATATGCCTCTGGAAGATGATGGGCTATGGCATCATTACTATCTGCATGGCGGAGCCAAATGGCATAAAATTAATAAGGCAATCAATCAAGAGTATCAATTAAACGCTTATCGAGTCTTACTCACAAGGGCTCGTCAGGGAATGGTAATCGTGGTCCCGAAAGGAGATTCTACAGATTCAACCAGGAAGCCCGAATTATACGATTCAACGTATCGGTATTTACGTTCAATAGGAATTAAGTCGATTGATTAAATGATGAAATATATAGGCATAGATCTCTTTGCAGGTGCAGGTGGATTAAGCGTTGGTGCAGAAATGGCCGGCGTTTCGGTCCTTCACGCGATCGAGTTTAATGAGAGCGCTGCTATGACCTATCGTCACAATCATCCATACACCAACGTGATATGTGAGGATATCCGAAAGGTTGATCCCAAAGAGGTCATCGGAAACGGTTTACATCCATTCATTATTATGGGAGGCCCTCCTTGCCAGGGTTTTTCCATGTCGAATACGATGACGCGAAATATGGAGAACCCTAACAACTCTATGTTTAAAGAATTCGTACGTTTTGTGCGCGAACTGAATCCTGAATGGTTCTTATTTGAAAATGTTTGGGGGCTTACAAATATTAACAATGGAGAGACAGAAAAGGAGATAGAATCTTGTTTTGAGAATCTGGGATACTCTGTAAAGTCCGGCGTTCTATGGGCATCAGATTATGGTGTTCCACAGAATCGTAATCGTTTTTTTATGGTGGGGAATCGCCTCGGGATAGAGTTCTTTTTCCCTAGCCCATTTGATTATTTTGTGAGTGTCGGGGACGCAATTAATGACCTTCCTGTGTTGTCTAATGGCGACAGCTTTGAATCACTTCATTATACAATACCGCAGAAAAGAGCTAGCAAATATGCACAGCAGATGAGGCGTGGATGCAAACGTTGCAGGCAGAATTATGTTTCGAGGAACAATGAACTTGTCATTGAGCGATATAAGCATATCGGACAGGGACAGAATTGGAGCGCCATCCCAGAATCGCTAATGGAGAATTATGCAGATAAAGGACGTTGCCATAGTAACATTTATAGGCGTCTTAGGCTCGATAAGCCTTCAGTTGTCATTTCCAATTACAGGAAGAGTATGTTGATTCACCCGACACAAGATCGTGGCCTTTCTGTGAGAGAAGCGGCTCGTATTCAGAGTTTCCCTGATTCTTATTATTTCAAAGGCCCCATTTCACATATACAGCAGCAAATAGGTAACGCTGTACCTCCTCTTTTGGCCAAGGCCGTTATAGAACAGATTATTAAATTATCGGAGGCGCACAATAATGAGTAGAGTTCGAACTAACATACCGCAAGCGGACCTGCTGATGGGTTCTATGCGCTCAATGGGTTATTCCTTTGAGGCCGCTATAGCTGATGTAATTGATAATAGCGTTAGTGCTCACGCAAAAAACATCAGGCTCCTTTTCCCTTCAGATCCTTTGGGGGTTATTGCCGTAGGCATCTTAGATGATGGCCAAGGAATGTCCAGTAGTTCTTTATTTGAGGCTATGCGGTATGGTAGTTCTTCATCCGAAACGACTCGTGATATTGATGATCTGGGCCGATTTGGATTAGGATTAAAGTCTGCATCTCTTTCGCAATGCAGAAAATTAACTGTGATTAGCAAAGAAAAAGGTAAGCGTTGTTGTGCTTTTTCCTGGGATTATAATCTTATTCAAGAAGAGAAAAAATGGATTGTTGTCGAGTATGATTTGGAAGAGATCAAACAATTGCCTTTTTATTTTGAATTCTCAAAACAGTCTAGTGGCACCCTGGTTATTTGGCAAGATTTTGATGTAATTGCAAAATCTTCAGATGGGCAGGTCTTCGAGACCTTGAATGAGCTGAAGGATTCTGTTAATAGCTCAGTCTCTCTCATTTTTCACAGGTATTTGTCTTCAGCGTCTGATCCTTTGTGCTTGTTTCTTAACAACCTAAAGATTAAACCGCAAGACCCTTTTCTTGAGAATCATAAAAAAACTACCACTAAGAAGGAACGGACAATTGCGATTAAGGATAGTGAAGGGAAGGAACGTCAAATAAAAGTCAAACCCTTCATATTACCATTTGCTACAGATCTTAAAGAAAGCGATAAAAAGCTTGTCGGCGGTATAGAGAATTTGAGGGCAAAGCAAGGTTTCTACGTCTATAGAAACCGCCGCCTAATTATATGGGGGACATGGTTTGGCATGAAGCCTCGTGCGGAATTAACCAAAAATGCCCGTATTCGTGTCGACATCCCAAATACTTTGGATGACATCTGGAGCATTGATATTAAGAAACAAACAGCAGCTATTCCGAAAAGGATTCAGAACCAATTAAAAGAAACCGTTCGTCAAGCTTTGGAGATTTCTGTAAGTCAGCAAACTCATCGTGGAAGAAGGGAAAATATTGACGACGATAAGGATTATATTTGGGATAGAATGAGGGGACGAGATAACACGTTCTATTATCAGGTCAAGCGAGATAGTAAGCTATATCAATATGTTCGGGCGAATATGACGGATAGTGATTTCGCTTTATTGGAGATGCTTGTCGGCGAAATAGAAAGAAATATCCCTACACATCAAATGTATGTTGATAAAGCGAATGATGCCATTCTTGTAGAGGAACCAGATGATCGTTTTGATCAGGTCTTTGTTATGGGTGTTTCTTTGATCGATATGACAAAGAGAATAAGTTCAAAACCAGTTCGCGAGATAATCGATGAGGTGATGAAATCTGAGCCTTTTTGCAATTATCCGAAGGTGAAAGATAAGTTTTTGGAAAACTATAGAGATGAAATTACAAGAAAATAGTTTCCTTACATTCAAGCAAATCGCCATCGGGCTCATAGAGCTTGATAAGCAGAATGGGATGGTTCTGAAGTATGAGAGCATTAACTCATATATTGATAGGGCCATTTCCATGACGGGGCTTACTGTTGATGACGAAGATAGAAAAAGGCTCTTTCACGACATTGAATATCAGTATCAGATCGTTCATAGTGAGGGCCATAGTATTTTTGATGATTATGAAGACCCCCATAATTGGTATACTCTATCTGAAAAAGAAGATACCTATTTCTGGTCTAGATACCGTGAGTATCTCATCAATTCCACCTCAATCGACATTAAAAGCATTAATCTCCTGGACGAGGTTACTTTACCTGCAATAATGAACTGCCTCGGTAATCCTAAAGATGAGTTTGAAGGCACTCGTCTTAAGAGAGGGCTTATTATTGGAGATGTTCAGTCGGGCAAGACGGCGACTTATTCTGGCCTAATCTGTAAGGCTGCAGACGCTGGGTATAAGGTGGTTATTTTGCTTGCCGGTATTACCGAGAATCTCCGTCAACAGACACAGGAACGAATAGATGAGGGTATTATCGGTTTTTCCATAAAAAAAGACGGTAAGCGAGAAATTAGTGGGCGTGTGGGTGTGGGCTTAGATCAAAAGGCCTTAAAAGCGACCTCTTTTACATCCTGTGCGCGTGATTTTATTGGCGATTGCGACAAAATATCAACATCCTTAGAAGCACACAATTCTCTAGTCATCTTTGTAGTCAAGAAGAATGTTTCTGTCCTCACCAAACTGTATAAATGGTTAAAGGATCAGAATATAGACCCGGTTCTTGGATGTGTTAATAACCCGATGCTTCTTATCGATGATGAGGCAGACAATGCGTCGGTAAATACTAATTCTGCAGAAGTAGATCCAACCAAAACCAATAGAATTATCCGCAACATCTGTGGATTGTTTAAGAATGCCACGTATGTCGGGTTTACTGCCACTCCGTTTGCCAATGTTTTTATTGACCCTGACTCTGTTGACAAGATGAAGCAAGCGGATTTGTTCCCTGAGCATTTTATCTATGCACTTCCGACACCAAGTACTTATATAGGGGCCGAAAAAATATTCTATGAAGATGGAGTTCATTATAAGAATTTAAGGTTTATTTCTGACATCGAGGAGCCAGACTACGCTTCAGATGAATACAGAGATTTGGTTCGCAATAACGTAGAGGAACTTAACAAAGGGCCTTTTTATTATCGGCATAAAAAAGAATGGCATGGTGAGTTGCCCGCATCTCTAAGAACGTCTATTCTATGCTTCTTTATTACGAATGTGGTTAGAGATCTTAGAGGGCAACGGACATCTCCCAGGAGTATGCTGGTTAACATGTCTCGCTTCATTCGAGTCCAGAATATTATCCGTGATGAAATCGAGATAATATGGAATTCTTTCGTTAATACGATTAGATTTGATTTTAGTGACAGTAGTGAAAAGAATACTCATTTACCTCTTTACAAGGAACTCAAAAGTATTTGGGATGTTCATTTCTCAAATATTATTGATGTCAGTTTTGAGCGGGTCATAGACAAGCACACCATCCTGGAATCTGTAAGTAATATCAAGATTCTCGTTGTTAATGGATCCAGGACAAGTGGGAAACTTGATTACAAGGAGAACAAATCATTACGAGTCATCGCCGTCGGAGGCTTGGCTCTTTCTCGAGGTCTTACCCTTGAAGGATTAACTGTTAGCTACTTCTATAGGAACACTGCCACATTCGACGTCCTTATGCAGATGGGACGTTGGTTTGGTTACCGGCATGGATATGAAGATTTATTCCAAATCTGGACAAGTGAGATAAGCGCAGACTGGTATGCGGAGATATCAAGGGCATCAGTGGCTTTAAAAGATGACATCCGCACCATGTGTGAACAGCAGCTTACACCTAAAGACTTCGGCATTAAGGTCCGCGATAACAGCGAGGAGCTACAGATTACTGCCGCCAATAAGATGCGTTCTTCGTATAACTTGCGAATGCAATACTCTTTCTATGGCAATATCTACGATACTCCATATATCAGCCTGAGCGTCAAGCAAAACAAACAAAATTGGACCAAGACAAAAGAACTTGTTTCCAAACTCTTCCATGATGGTTATAGGTATCGCTTTGCTGATGTCGGACGATTTGACGACTCTCAGGTAAATAGCAAAGAAATTGGTACGTCTCGCTTCTTTGAAAGTGTTCCTAAAGAAATAGTTATTGATTACTTGTCAGGAATAAAGTGCTCCATGGCCAACCTCAACTTCAATGTTGAGAATATTCTCAGTTTCATCAAAGATGAGTCCACCATTGGGGATGAGATCTGGGATATCGTATTCGAAGGTGGCGAAAGTCAATATTCATATGATATCCCCGGCTTGTCTGCAATAAAATGCCCGGAGCGTGCCATATATGCACCAGATAGAAGAGTCGTTCAGATAAGCTCGCGCAGGCGACTATTAGGTACAAGGGAAGGGAAGTTCGCTCTTGATCCCAAAGTTATATCAATAGCCGAGCAAAAATGCCGTGACCACTGGAAAGAAGAAGAAGGAGATGACCCGAGTATTGATACCCGAGCCATCCCTCTAAAAGCTTATTTTGAGTACCTTCCCGAGCGTAAACCAGTACTCATTATTATGCTGATTCACCCGAAGCCATATACTCCAGATCCCACAAAACCACATGGTAAGTTTTTAGAGAAGTTCACCGAGGAACTAGGAGAAGATAAACTTGTGGCTTTTGCAATCGGATTCCCGAACGCGGGCATCAGACGAGAAGATAAATACTTCAAGGTCAACAAGGTATATTATCAATTATACATGCAAGATGAAGCAGAAAACACGGAGGAAGTAGAAGATGAACAGTAAAATCTTTGAGTTATTTACCCGCGGTTTCCAGAGTGGCCATTTTACTCGAATTGGCGGGAACGATTCGTTGAATCTCTATATTGGCAAAGATGACCATGCTCGATACTGCTTTGAGTTTCGAGGGCATCATACTCCATCGAAGGTTATGGGGTCTGACGTGATATCTGTTAGTCAAACAAAAAGCGACGATGACATCTGTCTGAGATTCGCTCTTACTGACTCGGATCTGCTTGAGCACTTCTGCACGTTTTGTCAAGACTTGATAGATTCCACTTCAGATATTATTGATGATAATGTTGCGTATCGAGCCATTTGCACTCGGTATGCATCTTGGAAAAAACTATTCAAGCTAAGCAGCAAGAAACTGTCCGAGCCTGAAATCATGGGGCTAATAGGAGAGCTTCTCTTCCTTCAAGATCAAATGATTCCTATCTATGGTATTGACCAGGCATTAGAAAGCTGGACAGGACCAGAAAAGACGCACAAAGATTTTTCTTTGGCCGACTCGTGGTATGAAGTTAAAACGGTGAGTACTGGAAAAGAAAGTGTTTCAATCTCATCTATTGAGCAATTAGATGGGGAACAGGTCGGTTTTCTTGCTGTGTATAAGCTAGAGAAGATGAGTCCATCGTATAACGGCATTAAGCTTTTGGGAATCATTTCTTCGATTTTGGGGAAGATTACAACTTCTGCTCAAAAAGAAGTTTTCATGTCAAAGCTTGAGCAATTTGGGTTCGACTTTTCCCCAGAGTATGATAATTACGTCTATACGTTATCCGACTTCAGTATATATGGTGTAAAGGAGGACTTCCCCAGACTGTTGAGAACAGAAGTGCCTCTTGCCATATGTAAGGCGCAGTATGATATCATTCTCTCAGATATTGCAAAGTTTAAGATCGACTAAATAACTGGCATTATGGAAATTGATGAGTTTAGGAAACAGTTTATCGACGAACTCCGTTTCAATGCGGAGCATGAAGGAACGGAACCGGAAACTCAGTTTATTAACAAAGCACTTAATGATCTTGAGGAGCTGGAAGTCTTAAATGACCCCATGCCGATGTCTGTAGAGATCCGAGGTCGGCGTGGTCGAATTATGGCCTTTGATGCGTATGCTTATGATGAAGCCGATAGCGCCCTTGTGTTAATTGCGAGTGATTTTGTAAATGAGAGGGAAGAGGCATCCACCTTAACGAATACTAGGATAGACGATCTATATAATCACATGAAAAACTTCATTGATGAATGTGTCAATGGAGATATGTCTGAGTATTGTGATGATTCTGACCCAGCAATTAATGTAGCGAAGGAGTTTAAGAAAAAGATTGGCAAAGGAATGATTTCGACAGAGATCCTTCGATTCAAGTTCTTCATTCTTTCTAACTCTGTTCTTAGTAAGCAAGTCAAGAATGTTTCGAAAGAGGATTTCCTAGAGCGCCCCGTAGAGCTCAATGTGTGGACTGTTGAACGCTTCTTCCAAACCTTTACATCAAACGCAAGCGAGATCATTGTAATTGATACTGATGATTTCAATTGTTCAGGCATTCCATGTATTAAAGCCGATCTAGGAGCAACGACTGGCTATGATGCATACTTGGGAATAGTCCCAGGGCGTTTCTTGGCTGACATATATCTGAAGTATGGCAGTAAGCTACTTCAGGGGAACGTTCGCGCATTCCTAAGTGTTAAGAATAAAGTCAATAAAGGGATCCGCGAAACAATTATTAACCATCCAAGTAACTTCTTCACATATAATAACGGTATTGCTGTTGTGGCCAGATCTGTAGGTTTTTCGAGTGACGGTACCAAGATTGTTCGTTTCGTCGATCCTCAGATTATCAATGGCGGCCAGACTACTGCATCCCTTGCGAATGCGATTATCAAAAAGGAAGACAAAAATGGGATGGACACATTGTTCGTTCCGCTGAAGCTTACGGTTCTGAATGTTGATGATGACATGTCGGAAGAGCAAATAGAACAATACAACGATATCTCAAAAACAATATCGAAATGCGCAAATAGCCAGAGTGTCGTTTCTGAAGCAGACTTTTTTTCAAATCATCCTTTCCATATAATGATGGAAAACCTCTCCAGAAGAGTAATGGCTCCACCAATTGCCGGGAATCCATATCAAACCATCTGGTTCTATGAACGATCTCGTGGGAAATGGGAACAAGAGCAAATGAAAATGACCGTGGCTCAACGAAAGTCGTTCTGTGAAAAGAATCCGAAGAAGCAGGTAATTAAGAAGGAGCGTCTTGCCAAGTGTCTTAACACTATTTACATGAATCCTAATCAAGTTTGCCAGAGTTCCGCGATAAACTTTAGCAAATTTGCTGATGTGATCGAGAAAATGTATGACGAATCTCGAGAAAGCATCAATGAGGAATTCTTCAAGAAGTGTGTCTGCTCTGTAATCATGTTCGACCAATTGGATTCGCTCATAAACAAAGCGGAGTGGTATCCTAAAGGTGGTAACAAGGCTCAAATTGTACCGTACACGATCTCTAAATTGATGACCCTTATACCAAAGGGGCGCGATTTGGATTGGAAGACAATCTGGCTGAAGCAGTCCATGTATCCTGCGCTCGCAGATGAGCTATTAAAGTTAGCAGAGGTTTCTCACAATTTCCTGGAAAAGGAAGCTCAGGGAGGCTTGGTCAGATCCATTGCTAGAACTCAGAAGGTGTGGGATGATTTCAAGAGGTTTGACTATTCGTTATCCGATCGCTTTATCGCGGCTCTTATTTCTATACAAGAGACAAAAGCTGATGAAGCCGCAGCTCGTCGTGAGCATAAATTCAATGCCAAGATTGAGGCGGCTGTCGAAATATTTAAGCTTGGCGCGCAGTATTGGATGAAGGTTTATCAAGATCTCAATAAAGAGCAACTTTTGCCTTATGGTGATTTGGATTTTATCAGGAATATTGCCTCCTATATCTCTCGAGGTATGCTCCCGTCAGATGCTCAATGCAAAAGGCTTGTTAAAATAGTAACCAAAGCCGAGGATAAGGGATATATAATGCCCTAACGCATGATCGTTTAAAAAGAAAAGGCTCCGGAATGATATGATACGAAAGCTGGTAATAAAAAACTTTCGGTGCTATGTGGATAGCACAATAACCTTCAATGGAACATCTATTTTGGTCGGCAAGAATAATGCTGGAAAATCAACCATGATAGAGGCCCTGAAGATAATCTCTTCTGTTACCAGGAAGTATCGGACATTGCGCTTTACGGCGCCACCGTCATGGCTTTCTAAAGTGGAGACATATGGCGTTTCTCCCAACGTGGAGAATATGAATATTTCTGATCGAGGGATATTCAATATGTATGGAAATCCACCGGCTATTATTGAAGCTGTATTTTCCAATGGGACAGCAGTAAAGGCCTATGTGGGTGAAAGCCTATCAATATTTGCCGTCCTCTATGATGAAGGTGGTTGTCCAATTCAAAGTAGCAAAGAGGCTAAGTTTGTAAATATACCGCTTATAGAAGTTTTGCCTCAGATATCCGCCGTGTTAGATACGGAGAAAGTTATTAAAAAGACTACGGTCGACGGGAATAGATCAACGCGTTTAGCCTCCAGGAATTTCAGGAACCAATTGTTCTATTATTCTGAGGCTTTCCCGGCTTTCAAGGATTTAGTCGAGTCCACCTGGGAAGAGCTTAGGGTAAATCCCATTGAATCATATTTTGCCGATGATGGCCGCATTTAGCAGTTCTTTGTGCGAGTAAGGGATTTTGAAGCAGAGATTGGATGGATGGGACATGGTCTTCAAATGTGGGTTCAAACCATGTGGTTTATTTCCCAGTGTCCTAGAGAAGCCATCGTAGTGCTTGACGAACCGGATGTTTATATGCACGCAGATCTTCAGCGTCGATTAATCCGGTTTATAACCCCGATGTTTAAGCAACTCATCGTTGCGACACACTCTCTTGAAATAATCGAAGAAGTCCCCTCCGACTGCATTATTCCGATAGATTCCCACAAGAAGCAGATTAGACCGATGGGCGACGAATCTGCGCTTCATTCTCTCTCAGAGGAGCTGGGTAGCCCTCTGAACATTGATTTAGCAAGGATTTTCATTTCCAACCGTTTTATTGTCTGGGATGGAGATGAATCGGATAGAACTATTTTGTCGGTGTTTCAGTCTGTTCTATACCCCCAGGATTTGCATCCCATCATTACTTTTCCAAAATCATATGTGTCCGGATGGGATGGTTGGGAGAAAGCACTTACTGTAAAAGATATTTTCTCTTTGAACGGTCTGCGCGTGCAACTATACTACATTTTCAATTCCGGGTATCATACTTTAGAGCAGATTAATAAACGACGAGATGATGCCAGGAAGAGGAAAATGAACCTCCATATATGGAAACGTAATGAGATTGATAATTACGCGATTAATACCAATGTTATCTGTCGTTACCTTGAGGCGACAAGTTTAGATAAAAGAGTTTCAAGCCAAACTGTTGTTGATAAGGTGTTCGAGATCATAAAAACAATGAAAGACGAGGTGTTCTCGAGTATCGCTTCTGGGTTGAATAATGATAATAGGATTAATCCAATGGGGGCTTTAGATGAAGCAGACCTTCGTTTAGACGAGCCTTTCGATATAATCTCCGGCAAAAAATTCTTCAGTTTATTATCTGAGTGGACAAATGAAAGTTTTGGAGTTAATATTAGTGCTCGACAAGTTATACCTTATTTCCATTCAAGTGAGGTTCCTTTGGAAATAAAAAGCGTCATTAATTCAATAATGCAAGGTGCCTCTTTTTAGTCCTGTTCATATTATTAGAGGCTCAGATGTTATCGGGAAACATGTGGAATGACAATGCCATCTAATTAACCGTTCCATCTAATGCCGTTTTTCTCAAAAAGCTATTGCCACATATTTCCGCTGTAAGTCTTCGTCGGGGGCCGGTGTGCTCCTGCGGCATTCGGATTTCAGCGACAGGGGAGCAGGCGGGAAGGTGCGGTCCCGCAGGGATGACGCCGTTTGTTTGAGCGCTAGTTAGGCCCGCTCGCGGGACTAACTGAGCGAGTTCGGCGTCAAGCGCCTTCCCGCC
>JAEEGL014419872.1_pt1 | contig 14553 bp, 14 predicted proteins | sample 9134231 | NCBI WGS metagenome assembly JAEEGL01 (sample SAMN16246548, study PRJNA631951) | gut metagenome | biome: gut microbiome; feature: rumen; material: fiber-attached | host: Bos | place: Iran: Karaj | collected 2018-10
CATCATTATTACCAATAATATTTACTTTTATCATTTTATCCTACTATTTTAGTAATTGTAACTTTTGTATAAGGTTGTCTATGTCCATGTGTTCTTCTATTAGCACGATCTTTTTGTTTGTACTTGAAAACTAATATTTTCTTTTGTTTTCCTTGTTTTTCAACTTTTCCTTCTACAAAAGCTCCATCTACATATGGATTACCTACTTTAGAATCAAGCATTAATACTTCATTAAACTTAACAGTTTGTCCAACTTCAGCATCAATCTTTTCTACATAGATAACATCATTTTCAGAAACAAGAACTTGTTTCCCACCTATTTTAATAACTGCTTTCATTTTATTACCTCCTTTTTTATTGTTCTGGCTCGCTCTTAAGGTACACATAAGTGTTTCTACCTTTTCAATGCGGTTTGAGCTAGAAGGCTACAAACATTTAGATTTTATCATTTTTTATAGATATAGTCAATAATTATTTACTAAAATTTATTAATGTGATATAATAACTATCTGAAAAAGGAGTTGAGGAAATATTTTATGGCAGATGAGAAAATATATATTATTGGAAATGAAATAATGGAATCTATTTCCTCTTACTTGGAAAGTAACAATTATTTTGAGTTATCAAAAGAAGCTATTAAACAAGAACTAATTGATATTTTAAATGAATTTGATTTAACTGACTATGAAAAAAATAAAAATGAAATAATCAATGCTTTAAAACATGAACTTGTAAAGAGAATTACTCCTTATAAAGATAGTAATGTTGGAGTAAAAGAAGCTTTTGATTCATATTTAAGCGAAATAAGAAAATTTGATATTCTAACTAAAGAAGAAGAACAAGAATTATTTAAAAAAATTGAAAACGGTGATATTGATAGTAGAGAAAAAATTATTAATTGTAATTTAAGACTTGTTATAAGTATTGCAAAAATATATTATTCTTATGGTTTTTCATTTCAAGACTTAATTCAAGAAGGAAATTTAGGTCTTTTAAAAGCAGTTGAAAGATTTGATTATAGAAAAGGATATAAATTTTCTACTTATGCTACATGGTGGATTAGACAGTTCATATTAAGATCAATAGAAAATAAAGAATTAAATATAAAAATACCTCCAAAAGTATTTCATTTATTAAATAAAATAAATAAAGCTGAAGAAAACTATTTAAAAACATATGGTGTTAAACCAACAACTAAAGATCTCTCATTATTTATGAATATTACTGAGGAAGAAATTGAAGAAGCTAAACAATATAACTTTAAATATACTAGTTTGAACACAACAGTAAATGATGAAGATGATATAGAAATTGGTGAATTAGTTGCATCAGATGAATCACTTGAAGAAGAAATTATTACTAATTCATTAAGTGATGAATTAAAAATTTTCTTTAAAGAAGCTGATTTAACAAAAGATCAAATAATAGTTATTGTTTATAGATTTGGACTTATTGATGGAGTTATTCATAAAATGGAAGATGTTGCAAAGATGATTGGAAAATCACGTGAAAGAGTTAGACAAATCGAAATAAGAGCACTTATAAAATTAAAGAGATGTCCATATAGAAACAAAATAATAAACTATTATGATGGTAGATATGATACTGAAGAAGTAAAGCAAAAAAGATTATATTAAAAAAGACATTATTAAATGTCTTTTTTTTACATATATTTTTCCATGTTTTTCATCATTTGATTAACTTGCTTTTGTGAAGGAGTTCTTCCCATCTGTCCCATTAAAGCTTTAATCATTTCTTCATTAATTGGTGGATTCTTTTTCAAATATTTAGTCATAACATGTCTTGCTACAAAGAATCCTGCTACTCCACCTGCTAAAAAAACAAGTAAATATTTTAATATGTCTAAAAATAGTTCCATAATTTATCATCTCCTGTACATAATATACTAAAATAATTAAAATTATACAAGTATTTTTATTTTCTTTAATTAAATTTAAAAAGAAAACTATTGATTTAGTTTTCTTTCTATATTCTCTATAATTGATGATTTATCAAATCCATAATAATTATCTAATTCTTTAGCAGGACCACTTTTTCCAAATTCATCAATAGTAAACATATAATCTTTTGAAGTATATTTATACCATGAAATTGAAGCAGATCTTTCTATAACAAAAGTTTTTACATCAGGAGGAAGTATTTCTTTTTGATATTCAATTGGATTAGATTCAAATCTTGAAATAGATGGCATACTAACAACTCTAATACCATATCCTTTTTCAAGTAATTCTTGATAAACTTCCATAGTAAGTTCTAGTTCTTCTCCAGAAGTAATAATAATAGCATCTAATTCATTTAATTCTTTTTCTACAATATATGCACCTTTTATTACTTCTCCACCCTTTGTATTTTCTTCAATCTTAACTTTATTTCTACCAAGTACTATTGCAGCAGGTTTTCTAAGTTCAAGAATTGCTTTATATGCTCCTATAGTTTCATTAGCATCTGCTGGTCTATATACATCAAAGTTTGGAAGTGCTCTTAAAGAAGCAAGTTGTTCTATAGGTTGATGAGTTGGTCCATCTTCCCCAACACTTATAGAATCATGACTAAATACGTATATAACAGGTAAATTCATTAAAGCTGACATTCTAAGAGATGGTTTTAGGTAATCAGAGAATGCAAAAAAAGTTGATACAAATGGTGTTAAATTAGATAACGCAATACCATTTGCAATTGCTGCCATAGAATGCTCTCTAATACCAAAATTAATATTTCTTCCTAAAGGTGTTTCAAATGTATTATCTTCTGTTTCTTTTATTCTTGCCATTGTTGATTTTGATACATCAGCACTACCACCTATTAAGAATGGATAGTATTTTGCAATCGAATTAATTACATAACCTGATACATTTCTTGTTGAATCTTTACCATTTTCAGGAAATACATAATCAATATCTTGAATCTTAATAGGATGATTATTATTTAATAATAATTCTAACTCACTCCTTTTATCAGGCGAAAGAGAATTAATAGCATTATACCATTCATTTATTAATCCAATATTTCTATTGTATACATATTCTTTCATTTCATTTTTAGCTTCAAGAGATACTGTAAACGGAGTTTCTCTTACATTTAGTTTTTGTTTTACTTCAAGAATATCTTCATCATCAAGTGGAGAACCATGTACTTTACAAGTTCCTTCATATTTACTAAACTTACCAATTGTTGTTTTAACTTCAATAATTGTTGGCTTTTCAGAAGACTGTTTTGCTAAATTTATAGCTTCATCTATTTTTGAAGTATCTTCACCATTATCTACTAAAATATAATTCCAATTCATTGATTCAAATCTTGTTTTAATATCTTCGTTAAAAGAAGTATTAAGAGCTCCATCAAGAGTTACATTATTTGAATCGTATAAAACGATTAGCTTATTTAATTTTAAATGCCCCGCTAAAGATAAAGCTTCATAGGAAATACCTTCCATTAAATCTCCATCTCCACATAATACATAAGTATAATAATTAAAAATATTATCTCCAAAATAGTTTCTTAAAAACCTCTCACTTACAGCAAATCCTACACTAGATGCTATTCCTTGACCTAAAGGTCCAGTTGAAATATCTACTCCTTTAGTTACACCATATTCAGGATGTCCAGGAGTAATAGAATCTAGTTTTCTAAACTTCTTTAATTCCTCAAGTGGAATATCAAATCCAGCCATAAATAAAGTTGAATATAAAAGTGCAGATCCATGTCCTGCGGACATAATAAATCTATCTCTATTTATCCACTTATCATTATTTAAATCAACTTTAATATGATTATTATATAAAGTAGCAATAATTGGAGCTGCTCCAAGAACTATTCCAGGGTGTCCACTTTTTGCTTCATTAATCATATCTATTCCAAGAGCTCTAATATTTTCTATTATTTTTGGTAAAATATTTTCATCCGTAGTATCATCTTTCTTATTAATATTTAACATACAACCTCCTATTTAGTCTTTTGATTATATAATTCATTTAAAATGGTAGCTACTCCATTTTGTTTATTTGATAATGTAACAATATCTGCTATCTCTTTAATATCATCAGTAGCATTTGATACAGCTACTTTATACCCAACTGATTTCAACATTTCTAAATCATTTGTTGAATCCCCTATAGCCATTGCTTTTTTAGGATTAATCTTTAAATAATCGCAAAGAATTTCAGCAGCTTTTCCTTTAGAAACATCATTATTTACAATATCGTAATATAATAATTTTCCCTCTTCTATATGTTTTGTTTTATTAGCTATTTTTAAAATACCATAATCAAGAATTGCTTTTTTTATTTCAATCATTGTATTAACATCATATGATTCAATTACAACCTGAGCTAATTCATCGTTTATATCAGATAAATAATTACTAAATATAGTAGCAGAATTTTGATCGGTTTTATTTGAATATCTTTTTTCAATACCATTTGCCATAAATAATAAATTATGTTTATCAATTAACTTATCAATATACTTTAAAGAATCTTTTGATAATATATTTCTATATATTATTTTTTTATTCAAATAATTATATATTTCTGCACCATTAGAAGTAATTAAATAATGACTTGTTGAAAACTGTTTACAAAAAGGAATTGTATATGGAATTGATCTTCCAGTATTTATTACAACAGGAACACCTATATTTGCTAATTTTTCAAATATTTTTTTGTTGGCAATATCAATTTTTCCTTCAGAGATAGTTAAAGTGCTATCTAAATCAGTAAATACAATCTTTACATTATCCATATTGTTCACCCTTCTTATATTATAACACACAAATTAAAACATATAAATAAAAATAGCATTACTGCTATTCTATTTCAAAATATACTTTTTTATACATTCTTCATTATCTGCAAACCCAGAAATGCTTGAATTAATAATAGGAACATTTAATTCTTTATTAATTAACTCTGTTTTTATTTTATTTAAAAGCTCTTTAATATATTTTTCGTTATAATTCTTTTCCAATTCACATATTGGTATTCCTATTGCTATTAAGTTATCTTTTAATGATATTCTTTCTTTAGTTTGTACTTCATCAATATAATAACTTGTTCTCTCTTCCCCATCACTAAATATTATTTTATTCCATTCTTCTTTTGTCATCATATCTCTATCGTAATAAGAAATATTATTTGGGAAAATTATCTTAATGTTATTATTTTTTAAAACTAAGTTTGGTTTATTAAATATAAAATCATTAAAAGATGACTTATAATAACTATCATCTTCTATTCCAAGAGATTTCTGGCATAATGAAATATATTTTGTCCCATTAAATATATTATTACGATCTACAATTAAACCTTGTTCTAGTTCACATCTTGGAACAATGTATCCACTTTGAATTATCTTAATTAGTAAATCGTAGTTATAAAATCTTATACCATGATACAAATAAGGTTCCATTTATTCCTCCTTAGTGAACTCTAAATTTATATACTCTAGGAGATTCACTTATTGTTTCTTCAAATGAATCATCATTTCCCAAAACTACTCTTTTTATTTCATTTAATAATAAATAGTAATCTCCTTTAAAACTTCCCCTTACTTCCATTTTTTCTAAATAATCATTTACATAATATAAAAACATTGTAAAAGTAGAATTTTCTATTTTTATATTTCTTATTGTTGACCCAGTTAAAGGATTTTCAAAGATTTTGTTTTTTGATATTTCTCCATCAGTATATATTTCTGAGTCTTCTTCATACCCTTCTTTTTCAACTTTCGGCATATTATATGTACCATCTGTATTATCATAAATTAATTCTACTAAACCATTTGTTTCACTTTTTAAATATTCACATAATACTCTTTTACTTATTGCTTTTTGAATATAGCCAGCATCTATTTTATTTTCTTCTATTATTTTTACTCTATCTTCAATAGGTACTTCAAAAGAAACTATTTGATTTTCATCTATATCTTTAGTATATCTGTGTTTTTTTAATTTTTCTTCATCGATGTTATTTATATTTAATCTTTTAGATACTATTCTAAATTCATCAGAAGAAATCAAAATTTTAACAGTTTCAATAATATCTCTAAAATCTATTTCATTATTTCCTTCATTGTTTAATATTGTATAAAAAATATCTAAAAATTTATTAAAATCAATTATCATAAAAATCCCCCGATAAAATATTTAATAGTTGATTTTTAGTTTACTATTTTTTTTATAATTTGCAATATTTTTTATTTAATATTTAAAATATTTGATATTAAGATACTTGTTTTATCTGTAAATATTATCGATTTATTAATATAATCTATTATTTTAATACTTCCTTTCTTAGTAATATATTTTCCTCCTGGTTTTCTTTTATCTTTAACATAATATACTACTTCTACATTTTGATTACTTTTTAATTTAATTAATTTATCATTAATCTTTTCTTTTTCATCTTCATCAAGTTCAATTTTTGAATCAGTAATTCTTGCTGTTTCTTTTACTTCATCACTATAACCGTTTAATGCTGAAAAAGGAGCAAATTGCGCACTTCTATCATAAATACTCATCTTAGGATGTTTTTTAGGTCCTAAATACTCATAATTAATAATATCTTTATAATTATCCACTACTATGGCCTCCTATTTGCTTATTTCTAGCTATTGCTGTTGCTCCTTCTACCAAATCCATTCCTTTTAATATTGCATTCTTACCATATTTCTTTTTAATTCTAATAAGTGCTTCCTGAGCTTTTAATTCTTTTTTTTCTTCTTCTATCTTTTTATCTAATAATTCAATACTATTAAATAAATCAAGTTGTCTATATATTTTTTTATTTTCTTCTTTTTCTTTCTTTTTAATATTACATACTGCAATATTTAACTTTCTAATTAATAAAAGTGGATTAACTATTTTGTCATATAATTTTACAATATAATCAGTTATTGTTTTAGTAGAAGATGTTTTATGATCAAGTCTTATAGTTCCATGTGATGGTTTAGGCATATTTCTTCCATAATGATCAGATACTATTTCTCCATTATATAATTTTTTATATTTTGGATTTTTTATATTATCTACATCATAAATAATAGTTAAAACTAAATGATCTGTTACAAACCCCTTATCTACTAGATTAAGAGTTAAAGATTCAGCCATTTCTCTTACTACTATTTTTGCTTTTTTAAAATCATATGGAGTATGTAATACTTGTCCTTCTGATAAACTATAAGTACTTGGTTTATAACTTTTTATATCTTTTAATGTACATGGTTCATATCCCCAAGAATGATCAATTAATAATTCAGCATTAATTCCAAATAATTTAAATAATAAATCTTCATTTTCTATAGAAGTTTTTGCAATATCTCCCATAGTATAAATACCATATTCTTTTAATCTATTAGAAATTCCTCTTCCTATTCTCCAAAAATCTGTTAATGGTTCATGATTCCATAGTATTTCTTTATAACTATTTTGATTTAAGTAAGCTATTCTAACCCCATTTTCATTTGGTTCAATATGTTTAGCTACTATATCCATTGCAATTTTTGCAAGATATGGATTAGTTCCAATTCCACCTGTGGCAGTTATTCCAGTAGTCTTATAAACATCATTTATAACCATAGTTATTAAATCCTTTGGATTTTTCTTATATAAATTTAAATAATCAGTTATATCACAAAAAATCTCATCAATTGAATATACATAAATATCATCACGAGAAAAATATTTTAAATAAATATTATATATATTTGTACTATATTTCATATATAAAGACATTTGAGGAGGAGCAACTATATAATCAAGAGCTAAAGATTTATTATTTTTAAGTTCAATAGAATTAAAAGATTTCCCATTTAAATAATTATTATTTTTTTCTTTTCTTAATTCATTTATTTCTTTTACTTTTTGTACTACTTCATATAATCTTGATCTTCCAGATAATCCATATTCTTTCAAAGATGGCGTTACAGCAAGACAAATTGTTTTTTCTGTTCGAGTAAGGTCTGCTACTACAAGATTAGTTGTTAATGGATCAAGTCCTCTTTCAACACACTCACATGATGCATAAAAGCTTTTTAAATCAATACAAGCATATGTTCTCATAGAAACTCACCTCTAATAATAAAATATCATAATTTTATAAATTATACAAGAACAAATGTTCGTGTTTGACAAATTAAAAAAAGAGGTTTCCCTCTTTATGCTTTAACTTTTTTAGACTTCTTAATTTTTTTATCTAATTCGTCAAACTTATATGAATTAGTATTTTCTATATCAATAACTTGCATATTCTTATCTAATTCAATTTCTTTTTCAACAACTAATGAAGATTGTTTTTCAATTTCCTTTTTAACATCAGATAAAGCAATACTTGGTTCTAATACTTCATCTGAAAAAATTGTTAATTGCTCTAATTTACTATATTCTTTATTTTCTGCATTAGATAATTCAGGATCTTTAACAAGTGCTCCTATTAAAAGAATTATTGATCCAGTAATAACCATAAATAATGAACTAGATAATTTATATATAATATAGAAAGATATTAATACTATTACTGAAATAATAGCTATTCTTTCAATTAATTTTTTATTTTCTTTAATCTTGTTTATCATAGTATCCCCCCTAAACAAACTGTAGAATACTATACAACAAAATGCTTCATTTGTCAATAAATATAAGGATATTGAATAAAAAAGATTAACTAAATATAGTTAATCTTAAATTATTTTTATTTAATACCACTAACATTTTCTTCATACTCTTTTTCTCTTGCATTTTTCCTTTTTTCATATGATTCTGCTCCACTTTTAGCGGTTCCTTCTACTGCCTTTTTTGCATAGCCAGTTGGAGAAGAATTATCTGCCAAATCAGAAGTAGATTTATCAAATGCATCTACACCAGCCTGAGCAATTTCAGTTGCATCATACTCTTTACCATGTAGTAAATTATTAACTTGATCTATTTGCTCACCAACCATAGCATCTGTCACGTTAACACCAACATCAACAAAATCATTTAATCTTTCTCCGACATATTCATTAACTGCATCATTATCACCAATATTAACTTCTGCAGTAAACGAATCATTAACAGCATCAAGACCAGATCCAACCACAATTTTTGTTACTTCACCAAGAGATGTTAATGGATCATTAACCTCTTGCCCATTAGCTGCTCTGAATGCTTGGTCTCCTGCATATTTAATTGTTTCTGTAGCTGCATCTTTAACCCAATTTGCTCCAATTTCATTAAGCGTATTTGTTGTAATTCCATCTAGTCCAAAAGCATGCTTAGCAGTATCAGTTCCCATCAAGTACTCAACACCTTTTTCTGTTAATGTATCAAAAGCAGCATGATATAAAGAACTTGTATAACTTTCACCATTATCTCCTTCTTTACCACTACCTCTAAAGTAACCAGTTCTAGCCTCACCAAAATCAGAAGCAGTATCAAGTGCTATTGCAGCATATTTAACTCCTGGAATACACTTTGCAGCATCAATCCATCCATCTTTACCTATATATTTACCAATATCATATGCAGCAGACAAACTTTCACTATAATATGGGCTATCTTCATTTGATAGTAAATACGAAATATTAGCAGATTCACATTCTAAAGGTGTCATTACTTTAGAAGGTTCCCAAAGTGATTGAATATTTTGCTCAAATTCACCAAATCCCATGGCTGCACCTTTACCAAATGTACTTACATGATCTACAACTACATCTAAAATATTTTCTCCATTATATATGTCATCAGCCATTCTAGCTGCTTCTTCTTGAGAAATACCCATATCAGTAAATCTTTTAATATTCTCTTCTTTTGTATATTGATGATTATCTTCTTTAACCCACTCCAAGAATTCAACTGCTTTATTATATCCTATTCTTTCATTAATACGAGATGCATCTGCCTTTAAAAAATCTCTACATTTATCTAAATCACCATTATTTTGTTCATAGACATATGCAAACATTTTTTTCTCTTCATCATCCATATTTTCAAAAAGTTCTTTATAATTATATCCATCATCTATACCTTTATCTATTTTACCTATAATATTTGGATCAGAAAATAAAGATTCATCTGCTTCAAAATCTTTAAACCCCTCTTCTGAAGCATATTCAAAATATGGTATATGTTTTTTTAGTTGAGTCATATTATAAACAGTTGTATTTGTACTCATCATTTCTTTAACTGTTTCATTATACTTATTAACGTTTTCAGGAAGATCTTTTAAGTAATCAAGACTTGTTCCAAGGTAATCTTTAAATAAGACACTTTTAAGAGTTTCAGTATCACTAAAAAGTGCTTCGTCTAAATCACTTGTATCATATCTATAATGGTCTTTATCAGAAGTTTGTCCTACAACTCTTGATACTCCATCAGCAATCGAATAAAGAAAAGCATCTTCATCCCAGTTTGGGTAAAGTAATTTCATTCCAGATTCTTCATAAGATGTTTCACCATTAATATATGAACTTAGAATGTCAAATCTTGATCCATGATCTTCATCAACTTCTTCACATAAAAAAGCTGATAATTTTAATAAATCTTCATGACTAAAATTTAAATTTTCAAAATTTATTAAATCTTTTGAATCCATTCCCAGTGTTTTACATAAATAAATAATAGTTTCACGTGATTTATTATCACCACTAATTAGATTTTCTAATTCCTCTTTTTGCTTAGAAAGAGCATTATAACGATTAGTTAATTCATCTATAAATGATTGTACAAGTTTTTCTTTTTCTTCTGTAGAAAGATTCTTAAAATCTCCTATATTATTATTACCCAATGTAACAGATAAAGAAAATAATTGAGTTGAAAATTTTTCTACTGAAGTGTTAAATGCATCAATGAGTGCTATATCAACATCAGCAGCATTTTGATCTTGTTCACATAATTTTATCAGTTTATTAATACTAATATTTAATTGTTCGAGTGTATTTAAATAATCATTATATTGTTCTTGATTGGAATATTCATCAGTTTTAGAGTCATAAGTACCTCTATCAACAGGAGCCAAATGACTCTTATTAGTTTCAGCTACTTTTAATTCTTCATCATCATTTTCAAGAGTATGTAATTTATCAGATAAAGAATCACATGAATTAATTACTGCTTCCAAATTATCGTTAATATCAGTTTGGGTTGTTTGTAATTGTTTTAAAATCGTTCCAATAGCTGTTTCAGTTAATTCATCGTAAGCATCTCCTGCCAAACCTTCAATATCTGTTTCAAGATTTGAATGAATTTGAATTACAGTATTTAAACTATCAGAAAGTTTAGTTTTATAATCTTTAAGTCCCTGTATACCTGTTAATTCTTTAGCATAATCTTCATAAATACCTTTAAAATACTTATATCCCATAATTCATCCTCCACATAATATTGATCAATGATAAATTTAAGACAGAGATGCTAATTATCATTAATATCATATATAATTCTATTATATCAATTATACAAATAATGTAAATATTATTTAAATATAATAAAAAAAATAACCTGAATCATCAAGCTATTTTTAACATATATGGTGCGGGTGACAGGAGTTGAACCTGCAAGCCAAAGGCGCTAGATCCTAAGTCTAGTGCGTCTGCCAATTCCGCCACACCCGCGATTAGTGGTGGACCCTATAGGACTCGAACCTATGACCGCCCGGTTATGAGCCGGATGCTCTAACCAACTGAGCTAAGGGTCCATCGACAAAAATAATGATACCATAATTTACTTTCTCTTGCAAGAATTATTTATCTTTTTATACATTTATTTTACTAAAATTCTTTATTTTTATAAAGAATTCATATAAAATACATGATATAATTTATTTAGAGGTGTTATTATGGCTAAAAAGAATACAAATAATTGTGTGGTACTTAGAGTAAATGATAAAACGAAAGAAAAAATGCTTAAATATTACGATGATAAAAAACGTGATAAGGTTATTCCTTATGTAGTTTTTCAAGCTCAAGATGGTGATACAGTTGTTACTATGTATGAATCTGGAAAAGTCATGTTCCAAGGAGCAAGTGCAGATATTGATGCAGGTATGTGGGCAGATATCGATGGAGTTGAAAAACAAGATAAAGTTAAAATAAAAAAAGAAGAACAAAAATACTATAACTCCTCTTCTATTGGATCAGATGAAGTAGGAACTGGAGATTATTTTGGCCCTATAGTTGTTACAAGTTGTTTTGTTTCAAAAGAAGATATTCCATTCGTTGAAAGTTTAGGAATAAAAGATTCAAAAAAATTAGATGATTCTAAAATTATTAAAATAGCACCTGAATTAATTAAAAAAATAAAATATAAAAGTTTAATTATGAGTAATAAAGAATATAACGAGAAATACAGTTCTAGTTATAATATAAATAAAATAAAAGCTATAATGCATAATAAAGTACTATGGAGAATGGTACATGAAGAAGAATTAAAATATGACTATATTATTGTTGATGAATTTGCTCGTGAAGCAAGATATTATGAATATCTTGAAGGAAATCCAGAAATTCAAAGAAATATTACTTTTATGACAAAAGCCGAAGATAAAAATTTAGCCGTAGCATGTGCTTCTGTTATTAGTAGATACATTTTTATAAAAGAATTTGATAAGATATGTGATGAAATACATATTCCTCTTGCAAAAGGTGCTGGAGCTGATGTAGATACTATTGGAAAAGAAGTTGTTGAAACATACGGAAAAGAAAAATTAAAAGAAATTGCTAAGTATAATTTTAAAAATACTGAAAGAATTCTTGGTATAATGATTTATTAAAAAAAAGAACTCAAATGAGTTCTTTTATTTTTATTTTACTTCTGTTCCACATTCAGTGCAAAACTTGCCAGTTACTACTGCTCCACATTTAGGGCATTTTTTTTCTTCTTTTTTAGTTTCTTCTTTAACTGGTTCTGGTCTTGGTTCACCACATTCTGGACAAAACTTACCAGTAATTAATGTACCACATTTTGGACATTTAACTCCCTCGCTAGTCTTTGCAAATGGATCAATTGGTTGTGCAGCAGTTGTTCCTTGAGCAGCAAATACTCCTTGAGATGTTCCACTCATCATTCCACCACTTGCCATATTCATCATACCTACTCCAAACATACCGCTTGCAGCTCCATTAGCATTGTTTGCTGCATCTTGAACAGCATTTGAATAAGATCCAACAAGAGTTCCTTGTTGCATAAATGAATTTGAAGAAAGTTCATAGTTATCAATCTTCTTAAGTGATTCATCATCAAGTGTAACTGATTCAACAGCAAATCCAACTAGTTGAATTCCTCTTTCACGAATTGGTGCATCAAATACTTTTTCATCTAAAGTCTTTTTAATTTCATCAGTATTACTTGGAAGTTCAAGAACTGGAACTTTATGTTCACTAGTTCCTAATTCATTTAATACATTTTGGAAAGATGCAATAACTTCACTTCTCATTTGTTCTACTAAATCATCTTTTCTAACTTCATTAGCAGTTCCTGCATGATTTCTCATAAATACAGCAGGATCACTTATCTTAAATGTATATTTACCATAACATCTAACTTGTACTCTTAATGGAGTCATAGTTCCTGTCATTTGATTTGGAATTGGATGTGACCAATCTTGGAATGGAATTGGAGTTCCTGTTCCAAATTTATTATCTTTAATTTCTTTTATATTAAAGAAAAATACAGCTTGTTCTTTATTTGGTGTACCACCATAAGTGAAACGAGTCCACATTTCTTTAAATACTTCACCAAATTGTCCAGCAAAGAATGATGGAGATGTTGATTTATCAAAATTATAAGCTCCTTCTTCTGCTGTAGCATCTAAAACAGTACCTGAATCGTAAATAACAGCAACTTGTCCTGGTGCAACTATAATTCTACTATCTTTTGTAATTTGACCACTACTTGTAGTCTTTTTAACCATAAGAATATCATTCCCCATATCCTCACAGCTAATGAGATCTTTCCATTGATCTTTTAATGTTCCTCCTACTGCTCCAACAGCAGCTCTAATTAAACCCATATCGTTCCTCCTAATTATATATAAATCTTTTTATTTCCAACATTAAGTAGATAACTACTAAATATTTAGACCATATTTTTGTATGTACTTATATTATATCACTTTTTATTATTACTTCAAATTATTATTTTAATTTATATGGATTAGCTAATGTACCATTTCCACCACTAAAAATAATATCTTTTTGTAAATTAATTACTGGATATACTTCATGTTGTACATTTGTTCTTCCATAAAATGGTTTGTTATACTGATATTGAGTCGTTCCTCCAACAACTACATTACCTTCTCCAAAATAATAAGCGTATCCTTCGTCATCTCCACCAATTTCACCATTTATATCTGAAGTCCATCCTTTATATTCTGATAACCAACTTACACAATCTTTTGTTGTTTTACCGAATACATTATTATGACATGCTACACTTGATGTAGCTTTCATATAATCACTAAGAGATAAAATTCCAACTTTTGCAGAAACTGTTGGTTGTGCCTCTTCTTGACTAACTAAATCTATAAGATTATAATCTCTACCTTGTTCTATTTGTTGTGG
>JAEEGL010551295.1_pt1 | contig 14552 bp, 7 predicted proteins | sample 9134231 | NCBI WGS metagenome assembly JAEEGL01 (sample SAMN16246548, study PRJNA631951) | gut metagenome | biome: gut microbiome; feature: rumen; material: fiber-attached | host: Bos | place: Iran: Karaj | collected 2018-10
AAAAATTATTTATCTTCTTCTTTCTCTTCTTCTTTTTTTTCTTCTTCATTTTTTTTTTCTTCTTCATCTTTTTTTTCTTCTTCTTCATTATTATGATCATCAACTTTAGCATCTTCTTCATTTTCAATTTCTTCATCATCTAAAAAATCAGCATTTTTTAATTGACTTTCACTAATATTTAAATCTTCATTTTCATTATCAATTTCATGAATATTTTTCTTTCTTTCTTTAATAACATCACCACTAATATTACTTTCATCTTCTTCAATAATTCTTTCAATCATTTCATCTATTTCTTTCTTATCTTTTTCTCCCATAACATTTTTAGAACCAACTTTTAAAATTTCTAAAGCTTCTTTTTTTTTTCCTTCAATATGATTAAAATATATATTTGCAATTTTAATATAAGGATCACTATCAATTTTTCTAACAGAACATATTTTCTTATATATATTTGCAGCAACTTCATATTCTTCAATTTTAAGAAACATTTCAGCAATTTCATTTAATAAATTAATATTATTGAAATTAACTTTATTTAATTCATTTAAACATTCTAAAGCTTGATATTTTCTATTTGTACTTAAATTAAATATAGTTAAATAAGCCCAAATTAAAGGATTTTCAACATCAAGTAAATTAGCTTGTCTTAAAGCTTTTTCTGCTTCTTCAAATTCACCTAATTTAGTTAATGAAAAACCAAGATATAACCAAGCAAAAGAATGTTCAATATTATTTCTTAATATTTGTTTATATACTACTTTAGATTCATACCATTGTTGATTTTCAATATATATATTTCCTAATTTAACCATTAATTCCAAATCAAATTGCTTTTCTTGAGGTTTAAATCTAATTGCTTTTATATATGCTTTTTCTGATTCTTTATATTTTTTTTCATAATATAATGCATGTCCTTGAAGTAAATAAGGCTCATATGAAAATGGATTTTTTTCTATTATTGAATTTGTTAATTCAATTACTTTATCATATTCTTTTCTAAAAAGTAATATTTTACCCTCTTGAATTTTAAATGTTATATCTTCTTTTGTTTCCTGAGAAAAATAATCTAATATTTTTTCACTTATTTCATAAAAATTATATGAATTAAATAAGTTTAATAAATCCAACCAAATTAAATCTACTTGTTTAGGAGTTAAAACATTAGGTTTATATCCAGGATGAATCCTTGGATTTCCTCTTTTCATAGCTTCTTCTTTTTCTTTTAATTCTTCTTCAGTTGGTTCTGGAACATTTTTCTTATCTTTTTTATCTTTTGGATTTTCTTCTTCTTCAACAACTTCTTCAGGTTCAGGATGTAATTCATCTAAAGGAATAGTTTTCATTTTAAATACTTTTGCAGCTTCTAAATGTTTTCTATATAATAATTCAAATATATTTTGTTGATTTTTTCCAGTTGTACTTGGGATTTTTTCTTTATATAAAAATGCTAAAAATGCATTAAAATTACAAGAAGTATTTTTTAATTCATTTTTAAATATATATAAATTTAAATAATTTATTGCATCTTGAATTCTGTTATTTAAATATAATAATCCACAATATATTAATTGAGTATCTATATCTATATTTTCTAAATCTATTGAAATTGCTGTTTTTAAAGCATTTTCTGCTTCTGGTAAATCATCTAATTTTTTAGATAATTTTAAATATGAAATCCAACCTTCTTTACTTTGATTATATAATAATAAAGATTTAAAATATTGAACTGATTTATTATAATCACCAAGTAATTCATTTTCTCTTGATAATCTTAATAATCTTTTATCTTCGGGTTCTTTATTTTGTCTAATTGAATAATTCATAATTTCTTTTTTACTTTGATTAAAACTAACTAAAATATGTTCATGCAATTCATCTTTTTTTAACTGAACAAATTCATCAGTTGCTTTTTTAACGGAATCAGTTAAATAAGCATATAATTCACTATAAAATTGATCTCTTTTATCTTTAAATACTCCTTTAACAGAAGTGTCTTTTTTATTATATTTTTCTCTTACAATCCTAACAATAAATTTTTTTAATTTCTCTTTTAGCAAATCAGCTCTTCCACTTGTATTAAATTTATCTAAAAATTTATTAATATTATTTTCTTTTTCTTCTCTTTTAGCATTAGATAATAAATTTCCTTTTTCTCTTCTGACTAATTGTCCTTTAGCAGAATCACCCATAGCTTCATCATAAGTTTTAGCAATAGCTGCTATAGCAATTTTAAATTGTCTTAATAAATCATTTTCTATTTCTTCTATAGTAATAGGCTTTTTTTCTTTAGGTTCTTTTTTAATTAAATCTAAAGGCTCAGGTAAAGGATAATCAGGTAAAAGAGGATTAATTGGAAAAGACATAGCAATTTTAATATATATATAAGTTTTAGCTTTTTCAACTTCATCTAAATTTTCTTCTTCATTTTCTTTAATTAAATTTAATATTTCTTCATTAGTAGGATTAATAATTTTAATCCCAGTTTTTTTTTCAATAATATCAATTCTATTTTCATAACTTTCTTTCAATTGTAAATTTACTCTTAAAGTTAATTCAGTTAAACCAGGTTTTGAATGCATTTGGCTGCAATCAACCCATCCAACACAATAAATAGGATGAACATCTTCAGGATTAATCCCTTTAGGTTTAGGTCTTTTTTTAGGATCTTCATCAATAGGAGGATTAAATTGTACTTGAATAATTAATCCTTCATTAATATTTATATCTTGTTCTAATTCAACTAATTTATCTGAATTTTTTTTCACCATTGATATATTTGCATCTTCAGGAAAAGATATCCAAGGTTCTTTTGTTGGTAATTCTTTCAAATAATAAAATTGTTCTTCTTCAGTCATTTTATCTAAAATTTCTTGAAATGCTTTTTCTCTTTCTTCTTTTTCTTTTTGTTCTTGTGCTATTCTATCTTCTTCTGCTTTTACAGCAGCAGGATCTTTTTTATTAATTTTAGGAGGTGGTTTTTTTTTATTTTCAATTTCTAATTTTTCTTCTTCTGTTAATTCTCTCTCATGTAATTTCCCATTAGATAAAACAGCATCTGATAAATTCACTTCATATGACCATGTTTCTACACTTCCACTTTGCTGTAGTTTTACCCATGATTCAGGAAGGGAATATATTCCTAAAACTTGATATGATAAATCTGTCTCATATGTTTGAGGACCTCCACGATCTATTATTGAAGAAAGGTTTGACCATAAGTCGTTTGTCACTACTAAGGCAGATCTCGGAGCTCTGTTACGGATGGCTCGACCACTTCGAAGTTTCATTTTTTTATTTATTTTTATTTTTTTTAAACATTTTTTTTGAATTTTTTTAAGAAAATTTTATACTAATATTGAAATTCTATTTTTGGTATTTATATTATTTGAATATATATAATTTTTTTTAATTTGTTTATTTTTTTTTGTTTTAAAAGGATTTTATTATATATTGGTTATTTTTTCCTTTTTTTTACTTTTGAATATATATCTATTATATCATTTTCCGTTTCTGTGTCTGAATTTACGTCATTATAATTTACTTCTAAAACATTTTCTTCAAAATTTTTTTCTAACTCTTCAAGGAATTCTTCATGTAGGTTATCTCTTACAAAACATTCTTTTTTATCAATCATTTCAATATAACCTTTTAAATATATATATGCAAAAATTTTTAATATAATAGTTCCAAAAGAAAGACCTAAAACAAAATAATTAAATTTTTTTTCTTTATATTCTTTTCTATATCTTTCATTTTTTGTTCTTATTTCTTTTATTTGAAAAAATATAGAAATAATTAAATATATTCCACTTCCTATTTCATAAGTATACATTAATATTTTTGATATTATAGTTTTTTGAATACAAAATAATGAAAAAGTCATTACTCCAAAAAAACTAGTTAATATTATTATCACATATTTTATTGAATGACCAGGTGCTAAATAAGATTCTTGAAATATTAATATTATTAATAAAAATATAAAATCTAAAAACATATAAAAAAAACAATAAGTAAAACTTTTAAATACTTCTTTATTAATTGTCTTTTCTAAATTTATTCAAAATTAATTTTACCTTCTAATTCAGGATTTGAAGTATCTGAACTAAATGAATTAGTCATCATTTTTTAAATATATAATAATCATTTATTTGAAAATATCATAAATTAAATTAAAAAATAAATAAAATGAAAGTATTTATATAAATTAAATAAATTAATCATTTAACTATATTTACTTTGTTGATACTATATTCTTCAGTATTTGAATTTCCAAAATTAGAAGATATTAAGGAGTTATCTTTTTCATTTAATTTTCTAATGTTTTTTATATTTTTTTTTATATCAGCTAATTCCATTACAATTAAAACAGGAAAAGAAATATTTTCAATAACATAAAATAAAATAAATATGATCCATTTAAAAATTTGATTAGAATCAAATTCAATAAAATTCTTAATTATCATTTGAACAACAATTTCATAAATCATATTAAAGAAAAAAATTCCTAAAATAATAAAAACTAATTTTTTAATTTTTTTAATATATTTAAAAAATTTTCTATTAACTTCTTTTGCTCCTAAATGAAATTGTATATACATATAACAATCTAAAATTAAAATAAGAAATAAAGAAATAATATTTAAAGCATTTAAAAAATTTTTAGGAAAAATCCAAATACAAAGAAAATCATTGATACAAACAATAAACTGTAATATAATATATATTTTTAAACATTTAATTTGCTTTTTTAATAATATTTCTATTTTTTCTTTGATTCCCTTCTCATTTAATAATGATTGTTCTCCATTATTTTGTAATTCATTAGTTATATTTTTTTTTTTTAATACTGGTCTTGCTGATTTTGATATATTTCTTGGTTTTTCAGTCTTTGAATTATGTTTTAAAACATCTAAATTAGTTGAAGATTCAATTTTATTGAATTCTGTGTTTGTGTCAATAAAATTTGTTTCTGTAATATATCTTTTTTCTTTTGTTGATTCAAGGGATTTATTCATTATTTTGTATTTATCTATACTTGATGAATGGGTTTTTCTGTGGAAATTTCCTAATTTTTTATTCATTTTTAAATTATATTTTTAATTTTATTATAATTTATGATTCAATATTTTTCTCTTTTTTAAAGTTTTTTTCATATTAATTTCTAAATTGTAACTTATAATAATTGTGTTTTCATTATATTTTTAACTAATAAATCAGTTATTTTATTTCTAGAATTCCCATTAAAATTATTGTCTGAAGGTAAAGAATATTTAATATGTCATTATATTTTATTTAATTCTTTTATTTTATTTTATTTTTTTTGAAATATTTTTATTATGTTTTGAATATTTATTTGGAAAATGATTGTTTATTTCTTTAATTACTATTATCTTTGTTCAATATATTTTATATTTGTTTATATATTAATTATTCGATTAATGAATATAAATTTTTTAATATTTAGTATTAGTATTAGTATTACTTTTATTTTGAATCTCATCGAAATTAAAATATTTTTTTATTGTTTTTATTTTTTTGAACTTCTATTTATTTACTTTATTTCTTCAATTTTATTTTTTTATAAAAATAGTGATTTGATAAAGCTATTGAATCATTTTTTATTAAATGAATAAAAAATAATGTTCAGAAACAAATTAACTAAATGATTTTATTAAAAGATTCAGGATTTAAATTAATTATGTTCTTTTGATAAAACTAATGAAATCACGAATAATTGGTTAAAGAAATCATAAATAAGTAAATTTTAAATGAAAATAATTCTATTTCATGGAAAAAACAAATTTTAAAAATTTTTTAATTTTAACTGAAAAAAATTATAAGCGTTAAAGTTTTTTAAAATTTTGAATAATTATTAATTTTTATTTATCTTTTAATTTTATTTATTTTAATTCCTTAGAGTACGTAAAATTATTATTATTATTATTAATCCTATAAACACAATAAAATAATTATTATTATTATTAAGATTAAAGCTTAAAAATAAGATAAATAATAATTACCAAAACAAACAAAATTAATTCTCATTATTATTATTATTATTATTAATAGTTCCATTACCATTATTATTTTGCGTAAACTGTGGAATATTCATATCAATACCTTGAGGATTCATATTAACCCCCATCATTAATTGATTAGTATCAATTTGTCCAGCCATAGTCATTTGTTGCATTTGATTAATATCCATATTCATATTTTGCATTCCTATATTTTGCATAGCAGGATCCATAGGCATCATATTCATATTCATCATTAAAGGATACATCATCATCATATTTGGTTGCATTTGAAATAAATTTGCGTTTTTATCTCTTAAATCATTATCTCCATGTGCGAAAGTACAATGATGACCATATTTACATGTTCCATCTTTTTCCCAATTTTTACATTTTACTATTTTATAATTTATCATTGATTTCTGACTTTTTGTCATTTCCATTGTTGGATCTTGAGTCATTGGACCATTATAAGCACGAAGCTCTTGTGGACCATGTGCGAATTGACATTTATCTCCGTAACTACATCCTTGAGGAGTATTGTAATGTTTACACATCATTGTTTTGTAACGTGCGTTGTTCGGACCCTATATATATTTTATTTATAATTGTTTATTTAAAGTGACTTACTTTTGGTACTTGCATTTTTTTTATATCTTTTTTTTTTTGGAGTTTTTAATTTATTTGTTTTTACTTTTTTTTTTGAATTTTTTATTTGTTTTTTTTTGGAATTTTTTTCATTGGTTTTTTAAATGGGATTTATATTTTTTGTTATATTTTTTTATTTATTTTTAATTTTTTTATTTGGCTTGAATTATTTTTAATTTTTTATTCATGTTTTATTAGAGTTTTATTTCAAAAGCTTTCTTTTTTCATTGTTATTTAATATTTTATCTATTAAAATTTGAGATAATTTATAAATTTATAAATTTATCTCATTTAATTTTATTTATAAAAGCATTTTGACATTTTGTTTTTTTGGTTTCTTCTTCTTATAAAATCAATCATGCAGATCCTTTTTTTCATCAGTAAATGATTATTTAAATCTAATGAATTTTTAATAATTTCTTCTTTAAAAAACATATCTTTAACAAGAATATTTATATTTTTTAAAAAAAGAAAATTTTGGAATCTTAAATTTCTTTCCATTTCATTGTTTTTATATAATTAATTTTACAGAATAAAATAAGAGAATATACAAATTAAATTAAAAGGAATTGAGAAAAATAAAATAGTTTTAAATTTAAATAATATAATTGAAAAATTCAAAAAACCAGTTAAAACATTGAAAAAATGTTAGTTCATTTTAGTGATTAAAAAGAAATATATATTAGGTAAGAATTTCAAAACTTTGTTTTATTATCTTTTTTTACATTATTCAATAGATTTAATATTATGACATTTTGTTTAATATCATTCTAAAAAAGAAAAATTACAAATTTATTTAATTAAATTTAAAAATAATTAAATAATTCGCATTAACTAATTAAATATGTTTCAAATTCGTTTTCAGATAATGATGTTATTAACTTTTCTCATTTTATTTTCTAAAATTCATATGAATGGGATTGATGATTCATCCTCATATTTTTTAGAAAAAAATTATAAAAATTTTTATGACGTCAACAATGACGATTTTTCATCTTACAAAAACATTGATTTATTTTTACCTGTAAATGATAAAAACTCTAAGTATCATAAAATAAACGAAATTAATGATACAAATTTTAACTTTTCTAATGCGAAAAATGAGAAAGATATTTATATTATAAATGATGAATTATTGCAAATATATGAAGATGTTTATTTTAAAGACAAAATAACAAATTTGATTTTAAAATCTGAAAGAAATAACAATTACAAAAATAATTATGAAAATGAAGAAGAATTTCCAGAAGATTATAATTTTTATGAAAAAAAAGATAATATAGCATATGATAATTATTATACTTGGCAAAGATTAATAAGTAAAGATATTGAAATCAAAGAATATGTTAATTCAAAAATTGAAAAAATTATAACAACAAATCCTGATGAAATTATAATATCAAGTAGAATTTGTATGCCAATAAATATAACATTTGAAATAAATAATCCACAAGAAAATGAAAATACTTTAATTATTAAAAGCATTAAAACAGATATGTATCAAATAAAAATTATACCATATGATTCTTATGGAAATGATAATTATAAAAAATATAAAAATTATTCTTTTAAAACTTTACCTCCATGTCCCATTTATTCAGGGTCTAAATTTTTATTTAAATTATTAATTTTAGCTGATTTTTTAGGAACAACAAGAGGAACATTATATATTGAATTTAATAATAAAAATGTATTAATGATACCAATAACTTTATATGGAATTGAAAATAAATATAAATTACATCCTTTTTATTTTGATAATTGGAAACCAGGAATAATATTTTCAAAACCTATTAAAGTATACAATCCAAATGATAATATTTCTATAATTAAAAATGTTATTCATTCTTTTAAAAAAATAAATGTTCTTTGGCCTAATGATGTTTCTGTTTCAAATAATTCTAGTTCAATTTCTCCTTCAAATTTACAAATTTTCCCTAATTCTACTAAAAGTGTTATTTATATTAAATTTTCAAGTGATAAAAATGTATTTGAATATGGTTTATTACAATTAACAATCAACAAAAATAAATTTTTAATTCCTATTTTAATTAATATTGAAAATAATCCAATTAGTTTTTATCCGAGTTTTATTAATTTTGGAATTTGTGATATTTTACCAAATAGTTATTTTAACATTAGGAAATTAATTCCTATTGAAATAACTAATAATGAAGAACAACCTTTAAAAGTATCTAAAGTATATATCAATTATGAAGAAAAATTTCTTCAATTTTATTATCTTTTTGAAAGTGATTATATTATTTTACAACCTGAAGAAACTGTAAAATTTGGTTATATAATATTTAATGGAAAATTAGATGATTATATTCAAACTTTTAAAGATATGTATGAATTAGATTTATTATTCAAAACTACTTTTGGTTCAATTTTTATAGAAACTAATTCAACTTATAAAACAATGATAGAAATAAAATATTCTTATTATCTTGATTTAAATTCAATTCAAAGTATTGAGAGAAAAAATTATAAATTAAATACAAATGAATTAATTTCAATTTTAGTTGAATTAAATCAACCTTTTGGAATTGAATTAAATAGAAATTACGCTCCTGGTGATTATATTCAATTTGATTTAGATGAAATTGTTGCTGCTTTTTATTTAAACCCTTATAATATGAATGAAAGTTATTCAAGTGAAATTTATTTTAATATTACTGAACTTAATGATTTAAATTATAATCGATATTATTTTTTCCCTTTACAATTAAATTTTAGATTATATTCTTTAATTCCTATTAAAATTGATAATGATAATATTGATTTTTTATATTGTGGATATAAAAATTATAATTCATTTTATGATTGTTTATATTCAAACAAAGGAAATTTTACAAAAAATTTATTGAATGATAATTATATTAGAGAACAAAATTTAGATTTAGGAATTATTAATTATAATCAATTAAAAAATTTACATTTTTATTTGATTAATGAAAATGAAGAAGCAATAAAAATAAATTCAATAGAAATTGATAATCCTTTAATTTCAATTAATTTTGAAGAAGAAATATTTTTTGAATCAACACATAATAAAAAGGAAAATAATAATATTTGGAAAAAAATAAAATTATCAGAGTTATTAAAAAAAAACAAAAACAAATTAAACTTCATAGAAAAAAATTCAATAACAATATATGGTTTATCAACAGTGAAATTTTCATTGAATTTATTTTCAGAAATATTAGATGAATTTAAATTAACTATTTCTTTTAAATTTTCAGACTTTAAAATATTAAATATAAACATAAAAGGAATTTCCCTCTTAGGAAATTTAAATTTAACTCCAAGTATAGTAAGATTCGAACCATCATTTCCAGGATTATTTTTAGAAGATAAAATAATAAATATAAAATCAACATATAATAGATATTTAGATGTATTAAATATAGAAAGTACAAATGAGAGAATAATACCAAAATTAGAAACAAGTAAGATATTCCCAAATGAAAAAAGAATATTAATGAAAATACATTTTAATCCTTATTTAGCTAATTTAGATGAAGATTTTATGATGGAAATGAATCCAATTGAAAATTATTTATCTTATAAAGAATTATATTTATGGAAAGAAAAACAAAAATTATGGGAAGAAATAAGAACTGAAATAAATGCAAATGTAACAATAAACACAGAATGTACTCAAGAAAATATTAGAATAAGAGCTACTTTAGCAAAACCTAGTTTAGTTAAAAATGATGATATTAATTTTGGTTTAGTTCAAATTGGTGAAACTAATGAAACTTTAATTAATATTACTAATCCAAGTGATATGGTTATTACTTTTAAAGTATTATTAGCTTCTGAAGATTTTGGTGATATTCATAATAATAATATGTTTAATAATAATGATAAATATCAATTTAATGGAGTTAATAAATTTTTAGTTATGAAATGCTTGTTTAATAGTAAACCTTATGAAAATTTTTATAATAAATCTAATATTATTATTATTGAAGAAGATATAGATGTTACAAGTTTAATTAAGGGTAAAGTAGAAAAAACTGAATTAATTAAAAAAATAATTGATTATGGTAATAAAGATATTAAAAAATATATTTCTGATAGTTCTAAAGTAATATGTCAATATTTTGTAAAATCTAAAAAAGAAATAATGCTTGAAGAAAATGAAGAAAATAATTTTTTAATATCAAAATTATTTTCTAAAAACTTTACTCAGAAAATTCCAATAATAAAAGAAATGACAGATAGAAAATTAATATATTCTAAAAAAAAGTCATATTCCCAAAAGAAAAGCATAATTCAAAAGATATCAAATAAAATATTTTCAATATTTAGTTTATTTATTCTTCCATCAGAAGAAGAACTATATGAACTTTATATAAAAAATTCAAAAAACATTAAACAATCATTTTTTATTCCTTCCCCTTTTTCAAAGCAAACTTTTACAATTTCTCCTCATCAAAAATTTTCAATTCCAATAGAATATCATCCTTTTAATTTAACTAAATCTTCAGCAACATTATTTATAAAAAATAATTTAACTATATTATATCCAATTAAATTAACGGGAGAAGGAGGAACAGGTCAAATTCATTTTATGAATTATTATCAAAATTCCAGAAATAAAAAGACAAGATTAATAAATAATTCTAAATTAATTATTGATATTGATAAAGAAGTGTTTGAATATGATGAATTAGAAATTAATGAAAATATTACTAGAACAATAACTTTAGCAAATACTGGAAATTTAAATATGATTATTAATAATATTTCAGTTGGAAATTTAGGTTGTGAAGCTTATGGAATTAAAATATTACAATGTGAAAAATATGATCTTGAACCAGGAAAAAATGTTGATATTGATATTTCTATTCAACCTAATTTTAATTTTTATAGTAGAGAAAAGGATATTTATTTTTATACTGATTATCAAGTTATTACTTTAAAAATTGTTGTTAATGTTAGTAAAGAAATTATTTCTTTGAAAAATAAATTATTTATTGTTCCTTATAAAAATCATACTTCTTTGATTGCTACTATTATTATTTTATTAATTTTTAAAACTGTTGGAAGTTCAGTTAAAAAAGAAATTAAAAATGATAAACAAACTTTTGGTAAAATTAATTATATTATTGAAAATGAAAATTTTTTTATTGAAAATTTATATATGAAATCTTATAAAAAAGAAAATAAGTTTTTAAATGAAGATTTATCAATTGCTCAAATAGAAAATTTAAATTCAAAAGAAGACAATGAATTAAATAATAATTATAAAAGGAATAAAAGAAGAAAATCAAAAATGAAAAATAAGGTAGAAACAGATATAGATGATAAAAAAGATTCTGTTAATGAAAGAAAAGAATCAATTAATAGTATAAATACTACTGATAATGAAGTAAATAAAAGAAAACAAAGTAATCTTTCAACAACAATAGAAGATAAAAAAAGTAAAAATAATATTCCTCTTCCTAAAAATTCAAGAAATAAAAGAAATAAAAATAAAAGAGGAAAAAAACCAATTGGAATGGAAAATGATAGAGATTCAAATAATGAAAATAATAATAATAATATTAATAATGAATTTATAAATATTAAAAATAATATTCCTGTAAATAATATTAAATATGATAATAATAAATATTTTAAAAGGCAAAATAGTTGGAAAAGTGAAAATAATATTCCTTTGCCTTACCAAAAACATAATAAATATCATTATAATAAAAATAATCAAAATTCAAATAAAATTAACATTCCTATTACAAATATTATTAACGGAAAAAAAATAAATAATTTACATGATTTATTATCTTCTGAACAAGAATTAAAAAAAGAAAAAATCTCTGAGATTCAAAGCAACAATAACAATGATTTTAATAAGAATGATAATAATATGGAGAATAATAATACTTTATATAATAAATCTAATTCATCTTCAACAATAAAAAATCCTATTAATACAGAGAATCAAAAAGAAATTGTTCAATTTGTAGGGAATAATAAATTTGAAATTATTGAAGATGATATTAATCCAATATTTTTAAGTGAAAAAAAGAAACAAAGAGAAAAAATAAATATTAATGATATAGAAAATAATCAAATAAAACCACAAATTTTAAAACAAATTACAGATGAAGAAGTAAAAGAAGAAAAAAATAAGAATAAACAAAATTTATTAAATTATTTAGATATTTCATCAGATGGAAACAAAGAAATGAAAAAAGTAAATAAATCTCCAAAAAAAAATATAATAAATAATAATAAAGAAGAATATTATTCAGACAATGATAAATTAAAAATTATTTATAATAATATAATTACAGATTCAAAAATGAAAGTTAATCATACATATCTTTCAGGGAATGAATTAACTGATGAAGAATTTAAAGAATCAATGGCAAAACCATATTTTAAAAATTTATTAGATAATGCTTTTAATTACAATAATAAAGTTTTTTTTTCTGATCCTTTTAATCATACTAATAATAAAGGAAAATTAGGAAAATTAATTGAAGATAATAATAAAGAAGAAAAAAAATATGGAAATGAAATAATAGAAAAAAATGAAGAAGAAAATAAAAATTGTGAATCAAATGAAGAAGATGATGAAGATGATGATTATAAAAACAATTTAATTGGTATGGATTTTAATTTTAATTTGATATAAAAAAAAAATTTTATTAAATTTAATATTATGATTATATTATTATTAAAGTATAAAAAAATTTGATTTAAAGAAAAAAAATTTAAAAAATTATTGTATCTAAGTAATAATATATTAAAAATTAACAATAAATTTATTTGTTAAATTAAAACATACAACCTAAACTGAAATCAGAATAATATATATATGTAAATTTAATAGAATATCAAACAATAAAAATTACAAATAGCTTCCTTAATATTTATATCTGGTTTTGATATTCTTTTTTAATAATAAGTTGGATTAATCTTTCTTTTATTCTTAAAATTTCACAATTCAATTTATTGACAAGAATAAAGTCTTTTATATATAAATATTTTTTCATTGTTTTTTGGTCTATATTATTTATTTCTTCATTTGATTTATTAGCTTTTTCTTTATCCTGATTGTTATATATATCATTATATTTTTTCTCTTTCTCAGAAAAAAATTCTTTACTAAAAGAACTTTTTATCTGGATATCATTAGAGTTATTATTAAGAGAAAAACCTATTAATTTATCTTTATTCTTTATCATTTCATCTTTATTATTATTAATATTAATGTTTTTATTTACATTATAATTTTCGATTTTTCCTTCTTTCTTATCTTCAAAAGTGTTTCTATTAATATCTTCCATTTTTTACCTATATATTTAATAAAAAATGTATTTATAATTTATCAAATAAACATATTTTCTTTTTTTTATTTAATTATTTAAATCCAAAAAAAAATAAAAAAAATTTATTTTATTCTTTTATTTCTCTTCATTTTTTTTCTTTCATTGTTTATTGTATTTTTTTTTTCTTTTTTTATCTTTTTATTAATATTTTCAATTAATTATAATATCCTTCATTTCATTTTCTTATATGATGAGTTTTTAAATTTGAATAAATGTTTTAATTAATGACTTTTGTTTTTATCAAAATTGATAAGTTGAATATAATTTTATTTAATATAAGAGAAAAACTATTTATATAATAATTTCTTGAAAAAATTTGAAATCAAATTCAACATGTTAATTATATTAAAAATCATTATGAATATTTCTAATTACCCTCTTTTATAACTATTTTCTTTTTTAACAAAACAAAAAAAAATTACAATTTTTTTCAAAAAAAAAATAAACGTCATCTAAAAATTAAAAAATAAAATTTAAAACCCAAAAAAAAAAAAAAAAAAAAAAAAAAAAAAAAAAAAAAAAAAAAAAAAAA
>JAEEGL010879417.1_pt1 | contig 14552 bp, 10 predicted proteins | sample 9134231 | NCBI WGS metagenome assembly JAEEGL01 (sample SAMN16246548, study PRJNA631951) | gut metagenome | biome: gut microbiome; feature: rumen; material: fiber-attached | host: Bos | place: Iran: Karaj | collected 2018-10
CTGCATCTAAATTATAATATTTAAGTTTTCTAGATACTTCTCGGTTTCCTTCTTTTTGAACTACCGAGAATTCCTCGATAGTTGAATTTTTATCTAACTCTAAGGTTTTATAAATGTTTTTCAAATGTAGGGAAACATTGTCTATAGAACAGTCATATAATTCACTAATGGCTCTTTGAGTTAACCATAAATCGCCTTTTTCAAATCTAACTTCTACTCCTTTTTCTTTCTTTTGTCTTTCAAAAATTAAAAATTCAGCACTAGAACTTCTTATTATTAAACTATTGTTTTCCATATAATCTTATCCTCCTTTCGCATATTATCAATTAAATAATTATCATTATGTTAATCATTTTTTAAGTTTTTCTTTTTAAGCTCTGATAAATTCTTTGATAAAGAAATTATTTCAGGCGTTATTTCTTCTAATTCATTATCAACAACAACATAATTCTTTATATCAATGTTATCAATATTCATCATCTTTTTCAGTTCATCTTGTATATAGTGCATTTGGGTGCAATGAGGTGATTTATCAACCGTTGCAAAAATAATTTTATATATCTTTCCAGTTCTTAGCATGCCACCAATTTTAGTAATTGCCATGTTCATATGTGTTTCTTCAAGACACAACTCATAAATATTATTAGAAATTTCTTTTAATTTATCAAATCCTTTAGGTTGCATATGTTTTAAACAGCTTCCAACTATTATTATAGTATCTTCCACGTCATATATATTAGTTTTCATTACTTCTTTCATAGAAATACTACCTCCAATTCAATTATACCACATAATAAAACAAAATAAGAATGTTTCTGATGGGGAGTGGGAGTAATTCCACGTTGCTTGCTTATTTATAAAAATAAACGTCACACTATATTTAGTGCGACGATTTTTCCTTATGGTGGAGTTGAGGGGAATTGAACCCCTGTCCAAAAATATCCAATGAAAGTCTTTCTACAGGTTTAGTTAATTTTATGGATTCATAAATATCTTATAAATTAACAAAATGAATATTTATTATTCTATTAGGTTCGGTGTATTCTATAGAAATTAAATACACGATAACTTACTTTATTAACTCAGTCTATTCTTCGTAAGTAGAAGGATAGGTGAGTGGTTACCGCTAAATTAAGCGTATGCAACCGCTAAATTATTTCTGTTTCCAGTTATTTTTATTTTTGTCTGTAACGTAGACACCCGACCTGCAAGACAGTACCAGACATTCCTGTCGAAGCCTGAACAACCCCGTGTGCATTAATAATACCATAATTTATTCTTTTAGTCAAATAAAAGATAAGATATTTGCATATCTTATCTTATTGTAACATTTCGTCTTACGGTTGTATTAACACCTAAATAATAAGCAATATAATTTATACGATAGGTGCCTGCAGGTAGAGTATTAACATAGGCTTCTAATTCACTTATACTTGTAAATTCTTTGGTTTCATCATTATTAGCAATCATGTATTTTAACTCTAGATTAGGACTAGATTTAATATCAACATTGTTATATGTTACAGTATTTATACCATCTTCTTGATATGTACCGGCATTAGCTTGAACGGATAATCTTCCGTTAAGGGTAAGTTTTAATTTCTCACTTGATATTTCTTCGAGCGATACACTGGCTGAGATACCATCACTGGCATTGTCTTTCCATTTGCCATGTTCGGCTTTAATTACTAATGTGGCATTACCATAACCGGTATATGTAAATGATTTATTTGTGGTGGTCGTTAATAATTCTAAATTACCATTATCATTCTTTTTATAAATAGCAAATACTAGACCACCTAAAACATCTGAATTATATGATTTACGACGACTTAAATAACTTCCTTTTTGATTACCATAAACACTATTATTGAAGTAACTATCTAAGTAACTATCAGTTAATACTTTAGGGGTATCATATTCCCAAGTAATGGTAGCACTATTACCATTTCCTTTAACGACGTTAACATTTCTAACAGCATTTAATTTTTGATATCTTGGTGATACTTCGGTAGGTTGTGTTCCTCTTACAAAGTACTCTGTTATTTTCATATCATTTGGGGTATAAGCACTTGGTAACATAGCAGGCCATGTCTCTCTTTCAACAGTAACAGCTACGACTGAGCTAGGCATTGACCAACCTTGCGTATCTTTTGGAATTAAGGCCATCATTTCAGCTGTTAGGGAATCTTTCGGAGTACCTGTATCATTATAGTGTTCATTGCTTATTTCATCATAGCCGTACCATACGGCTACGGCATATTTACTTGTGTAAGCGACAGTCCATAAATCATTAACGGCACTTGAAGGCATATGTTTTGCTCTCATGGTTGCTTCATCGTAGTTACTAGTACCTGTTTTAGCAGCTACGTGTGATCCTCTAACATTAGCTCCACCATTGAATCCACTAGTAACGGCAGATTCAAGAATATTATTCATAATATAGGCGGTTGAATCTTTCATTACACGTTCTTTAGTGTATTTATATTCAACTTCTTCACCGGTGTTACGGTAGACAACTTTGGTAACACTATGAGCTTTAATAAAGTAACCACCATTTGAGAAGCAAGCATAGGCATTAGCCATTTCTAATGGCGTAAAGCCTTCAGCAGCACCACCAATAGCATATGCTTCATTTATGGTATTATCTAATCCACTTTTGAATACTTCATAGTTTTCACTACTTGTATTTAGGGATACATTTAAACCTAAACTATATACAAATTTTTGACTGTTTGTACCACCAACTTGTTGGAAGGCTTTTAGGGCTGGGATATTACGTGATACTTGTAATGCACGGCGCATAGTAATTAATCCTTCATATCCACCATCCCAGTTACCAACAGCAGGTCCGCCACCGCTATAAGCCCAAGGTTCATCATTAAATAATTGATATGATGACATATTATTATATTCGATACCTGGACCATAATCGAAGACTGGTTTAGCAGTTGAACCTGGTTGACGATGAGCTTGGGTAGCATAGTTGAATTGGTTAATACCAGTTCTATTTCGTCCAGCTCCAATGGCTTCAATAGCACCCGTTTCGGAATTGACAATGGCTACACCGCCTTGTACATAATCATCTTTCCATAAATATTTAGCTTTGGATGCAAAGACACTATTGACACCATCTTGGATATCTTTATTCATTGTAGTATAAATTAACATTGGGGTAGTGTATGGATTAACTCCATCTGGATTTTCTTCGGTAGCAGTTAATTCACGAATTTCAGCAACTGCGGTATCGATAAATCCTTGATATTTATTTTCATCATTGTTAGCACCAGCTAATAATGATTCAACAGGAATTTTTTCAGCTAATTCTTTTTCTTCTTTAGTGATATAACCATGATTTAACATATAGGTTAAAACAAGGCTTCTTCTCTTGGTAGCTCCTTCAATATTGGTATATGGATTATTTTTACCAGGCAACTGGAATAATCCAGCAATAATTGCAGCTTCTGGAAGGGTTAAATCACTAGCACTTTTTCCAAAATAATATTTACTTGCTTCTTCAACACCATAGTAAGAGCCACCTAAGAAGTTGTCGTTGATGTACATTTCTAATATTTCTTCTTTAGAATGAGCTTTTTCAACTTTAAATACGGCTAAATATACGTCTTGGAATTTACGAATTACTTTTTCAATTTTTCCTTCGTTGGTATTTCCTTTTTGAGTTAAATTATTCTTAACGGTCTGCATGGTTAGGGTAGAAGCTCCACCGGCATCACGACCTAATAATTGCATAGCAGTTGCTTTAATAAATCTGAATAAGTCAACACCATTATGTTGGAAGAAACGAGAGTCTTCGGTAGCAATAATGGCATCAATTAAGACTTGAGGAAGAGCTTCGTAATCGATACTTTCTCTTTTTTCAGTACTTAATTTACCAATGATATTTCCATTCATATCATAGACAACAGTTTGATCTTCAATAACAAAGGCATCTTCATTATATTCAGGACATGTTACCACGATATATGCTAAGAAACCAGCTACGGATAAGATACCTAATATACCCATTATCAAGATAAAGGTTACTATTTTTTTCCATAAAGAACGTTTCTTTTTAGGTTTCTCTTTTTTGTCTTTTATGTTTTTCTTTTTATGTTTTTCTGCTTTAGATACTTTTTCTTTATGTTTTTCTTTTTTAGCAAATAGTCCTTTTTTCTTATTAACAATGATTGGTTCTTCATCATTATCGATATTTTCTTCATCTAATGGTGAAATTTTTTCTTCTTTAATTTTTTCTTTTTTGTGAAATAAGCCAAATTTCTTTTTAGGAGTAGTTATTTTTTCTTCATTAGATTTTTCTTCTTTATCTAATGGAGTATTCTTTTTTTCTTTCTTAACAAAGAGAGTTTTTTTTGGTTTATTGTCTTCTTTTTTATGAAATAAACTTTTCTCTTTTTTAGGAGATTCTTCTTCTTTAAGTTCTTCTTCTTTTTCTTTATTTTTTTCTTTGATAGCATTAATATCTACTTCATCTAATAAAGAATTATGTTTTTCTTCAATCTTTCCTAAATTATGTTCTTCTTGATTATAAAGTTTATTTTTCTTTTCCTTATTCTTGGCTTTAATTTCATCTATTTTATCGTTAATTGAATCATCAATTCGGTCTAAAATATTTTTGTTATGAACTTTTTTCACTAATATCAACTTCCTAACTTTTTCTTTCCTATTATATTATAATATAGAAATTATAAAATATCAATTATTTTTAAATAGTCTAGACGTGGGGCATATTTTACTGGTATTATATGGCAAAATTGTTTAAAATAGTCATATGGAATGGATTTTCTTTTAGAGGTATTTAGATACTCTATAAACATATTACCAGGGAGCAAGAATGTTTCATTATAATAATTAAATCTGACAATTAAGAAAGCAATTCCTTTATAGTGGAGAATATTCTTAATATGTTCTATTTGATGGGGATGAATATTTGACATTGGGTAACTAGTTTTACTATTAGTCTCTTTAGCATCAAATTCAATATATTTTTCTTTATAAATACCACTATAGTCAAGGGTCGATTTCTTTTCATAGAAAGCATCTAATATTCTGGTTTTAGTACTGTTAATTTTTAATACTTTTATGGGTATAGGTTTTTTATAAATTAACGCGATATCTTTTTCTTGATAATAGTCGTTAGTAAGATTAATGTCTTGTTCTAAGGTCATACCACGATTTCCATAATTAATTAGTTTTCCATTTTTAACTGTTATCATAAAATACCTCACATATATAGAAAAAAACCCGTAACGGGTTTGATTTCTTAATGGCGGAGTAGGAGAGATTTGAACTCTCGCACCAGTAAACCCGGTCTACATCCTTAGCAGGGACGCCTCTTCAGCCTCTTGAGTACTACTCCAAAAAACGCTTACATCATTAATTTTATAATAATGTTAACGTTTTGTCAACTCTTTTATGAATTTCTAGCTACATATTCATCATAGGTTAATTGACTATCGATTATTTTCTTAGCTAAATCTTTACCAACATATCTAAAATGCCATTCTTCGTACATATAACCAGTAATATTATCTTTACCTTTGGGATATCTTAATATAAAACCATATTTATATGAATTATTAACTAGCCATTCATATTCTTTATCATTAGCACTAATATAATCTTGTCGTTTATTTAAAATATCAGTGGCTAGTCCCGTTTGATGTTCAGAATATCCCGCTCTTGCAGAGAAGGTTTCAGCTTCTTTAAAGCCATTAGTGTTAACGTATCGGTCATATAGATTCTTTTGATAACTATAACTACGATAGGCTGATCCAGAATAGATGGTTATATCATCTTTTAATGCACCCTCACACATTTCTTCAAAGGCCTCTTTGGCTACCTTACGTAATTTATTATTATATCCACGATTATATTTATTGGCTATCGTTTCTAGGTCACTAGGGACATAATCACTACTTAATTTATGATATTTATTAACAATAACTGAGATATCGGTAGGATCTTCAATATTAATTACTCCCGTATAGTATTCTTTATCTAAGCCAATATTAACATAAGTAATTATATCTTCATATGATAAATTATCTTTATTATATTTAAGATATCTTTCTAAATAATCTTCATGAAAATAATTTAGATTCATAATTAGAGAAATATCTTTTAAATAATTATTATTTATAAGAAGATTAATACTATCAGTTGATAATGATTTATAGATATCATTTATTTCTTTAGCATTATAACCTAAACCTAATAAAGAATTTATTTCTTCATAATAGTTTTCTTTTTCTTTATATTCAATATCAAAATAACTATTTAAATATTTTGGATTATAATATTCGGTAGTGATTATTTTATCTAGGGTATGAGAATATTCATGTTCTTTAATAGTGGGATAGATATTATATTCATGAAATGCTTCAATAGAATTATATTCATACCCAGTTGTTTTACTTTGATATAAAGTTATTAAATAATGTCTATTAATAAATATTATTATTATGATAATTAAAGGAATAATTAGAAATAGTATTTTCTTTATTGATATTTTTTTTCTTTTTATCTTTTTCATTTTATTCACCATAACAATATTAACATATTTTAATTATTTTGACAATTTATCTGTCTAACTTTTGTCAAGTTGGTTGTAATTTAAAAATGTTTATTATATGATAGACATATAAGATAAGGGAGTGTGATATTGTGATATATCCATCTATCGATAAATTACTAGGAATTGTTGATTCAAAATATGCATTAGTTTATATTGCAGCAGGACGCAGTAAACAAATGATTAAGACAGGCTTTTATCAGAAACCAATTAATGAATATAAGAGTCAAAAAGAAATAGGTAGAGCATTAGAAGAAGTATATGATAATTTAATTCATATTAATAAGGAATAGAAGTATTCCTTTTTTTCTTGTATTAAGAATTATTTTTTGATATACTTTATATATATGAATAGAGGTGGCTATATGGATAGTATTAAATTAACGGTTGATGGAAAAGAAGAAGAAATATATTTAGATATGCCAGATGAGGCGGTAGAGGATAATCGTGATATGGTTTCTCAAGATAATTTAGAGGATACCCTTAATCTTGATGAATTAAAAAGAGTATTTGGAAGTGAAAACGATGAACAATAATAGTGAATATATTGAAAAGTTTTTAAATAGGATGTTAGCGGTTAGCCATCTGGGAATAATGATTAGTCCCAAGATGATATGTAGTAATTTAACTAAAATGGGTATTCGTTATCATGATTCTAGGGATATTAGTAAATATTTTAATACATGGATTGATAACTTTAAAGAAAATGAAGATATTGTAGCTTATACGGATTCAAGTAATCCATATTATTGTTGGTTTAAAAGTCCTGGTAATATAGAACCTAATACTGAACATATAATAAAAATGTATATTCCTATCGATGATGTTCATATTGATAATGGGGTTAAGAAAATATTTGAATTTATCGCTAATAATAAAATTGAACATACTTCAAAAGTAACTTCAGAAGTTAGAAATGATGATATTGTTATTAGAGTATTTTCTATGGATGACGCTTTAAAGATACAGAATTTTATTATGAATGATAGTTATTTAAAAGAAGGTATTATGAAACCTAATCCATTTACTTTTAGTAATGATTTTATTTCTTATGCTTGGGATGGACATATATCTTGTAGTTTAATGATTTCAGAATATATTTGTGGCTATATTAATAGTATTAAGAATACTAAAGAAAAAGCTACTTATAAAGGATTTTTAGCATTTGTAACTAAAGTTTATAATAAAGCTTTTGTTGATGGGGTAGATCCACTTAGATATATTGAAATAGATGAGACTTCATTTAAGTATTTAGACGATTATAAAAGGGCCTCTGAAATGTTACTTATGGCTTTAACTAGTGAAGATAAGGATGTCGATGATTTTAATTATAATTATAATAAAATAATTCAAGGAAAAGATATTAAAAATAAGAAGAATATTTCAGAATGTCAAGGTATATTTGAGCGTATTTATATGGCTCTTGTTAGTAAATATGGTTATAAGGAGACAGACGAGCGAATACTTTCATTTATGTATACGGGGGACTATCGTTTCTTTACTAAAAAATATAATATTAGAGCATCGATTGTGGATAATAAGATTACACCAGAGGTAATGGCTTTATTAGTTACTGGTATGAAAGAAAAACAAGAAAAAGAAAGAATGTTATTAAGAGGATTAAAGAAAACTTATAAAAAATATGATGAAGAAAAAAATGATTATAAGCAAGTAAGATTTGCTCTTGAGAATGCATTTTATGGTAATTTTAGTTATTTTACTAATGAAAATAATTGTCGTACGGCATTAAAAAATAGTGTTAATAAAGATGAAATATATGGCTTAATAGCCTTTAAATTACTTAGTTTTGGATATCCTATCGAAGATGTTTATATTGGAAGAAAAGCCTTAAGTGAATTATATTTAACAGAAATATTTAATAAAGAATCTTATAAAAGTATTGGGGGAAAATAGAATGAATAAATTAAATTATAAATTAATTAATGCACTTATTATTATTGCTATTGTATGTTTGTTATATTCAATAAAAGCTTTATGGATTGGCTTAGTTGTTAAATTATTTGAGATAATAGCACCATTTTTATTAGCTTTTGCCATTGCTTATGTTTTATATCCATTAGTTAGAAAACTAATTGATGCAGGTAGTCCTAAATGGTTAGCAATTTTAGCTGTCAGTATTCTTGGAGTTGGCTCACTTTTATTAATAATATTACTTACAATACCACTACTTTATGAACAGATACTTCTATTTATTAGTAATATTTCAGTACTATTATCTGATTTATCAACAAAATTTGAAATTAATCTAGGTGGTCTTCAATCAGCTTTAACTAATTTTAGTAAAGATGTTATTAGTAATCTAGGTAGTAATATTTCTAATGGAGCATTATCAATAGTAAATACATCTATTGGAGTATTTTCAACTGCTATTGTAGCTTTCTGTGCAGCAATATACTTCTTAGTTGATATGGATAAAATTAGAAATTCAATAAAAGAATATTTATCTTTACGTAATCGTAAGTTACTTGCTTATTTTAAAACCCTAGATACTGAATTTACTAAGTATGTAGTTGGAATGGGGTTAAATATGCTTATTCAAGGTATTGAATATACTTTAGCATTCTTAATTATAGGACATCCAAACTATTTAGTTTTAGGTATTTTATCTGGTATATCAGCAATAATACCTTGGTTTGGTGGCTTTATGGTAGCAATTATTAGTTTACTTGTTTCTTCAGTAATAAGTACTAAAATGTTTATATTAACTGCTATTATCTGTATTATATGTCCAATATTAGATGGTAATGTTATTGGACCTAAAGTATATGGCAAGACTAATTCATTACATCCATTAATCGTAATTTTTGCGGTATCTGCTGGCGGAGTTATTGCTGGTTTCTGGGGAATAGTTATTTCACTACCTGTGGCAATAGCTATACGTATTACTTTAAATTTCTATAAAAAGACTATCTTTAAAACAATTAAAAGTATGAAGACAATGTAAAAAAGTAGCACTTGAAAAAAGTGCTTTTTAATATTATAATTTATTATAGGTGAGGTATATGACAAATAAGCAAAAATTATTTATTATCATAATTATTACAGCTACGATTACTTGCCTAATAATTGGTTCGACTTTTGCTTATTGGACATGGTCAACATCTAGTGCTCAAGCGACGACAGTATCATTTACGGTTGCCAGTGGCTTTACTTGTAGTGCTGATGGTGGAGGTAATCTAACAAGTAGTAATGTTCAACTTATGCCAGCAGATTGTACCAATTCTGAACATGCCATTAAGAGAGCGGTTAAAGTGTCAACAGTTCAAGACTCTGGTAAAACAATATACCTTGATATGAATCTTAAGGTTAATTCTATAGGTGCTAACTTAGCAGCTAGTGAAAACTTTAGATATGCCTTAACAACAAATAGTACTAGTTGCCATCATAGCGTTATTGCAGAAGGTAACTTTGTTGGTGCAACAGCCAATACTGAAAAGATGCTTCTTAGTGCTGAAAGATATACGGCAAGTACAGCCAATGATACATATTACTTATGGATATGGTTAGATAAAGAAGAAACTAACTTAAATACCATGAATCAAACATTTAATATGACTCTATCAGGAAGTTGTACTGATGAAGAACCAACTTCAATAACTACCGAATGGGGACAAATGGTAGATAGATATACGAAAGTTAACTTTTCTCAGACATCAGTTACTAATGGAACAAATGGTTTATATATGTTAAAACAAACAGTTAATGATACCCACCCAGTATATTATTATCGTGGTAATATAAGTAATAACAATGTTTTATTTGGGGCATTTTGTTGGAAGATAGTAAGGACAACATCAACTGGTGGTACTAAATTAATCTATAATGGGGTACCAGTAAGTGGCGAATGTACGGCAACTACTGGTGAAGGTAGTAGATTGGCGGTTGCTGCTAAGTTTAATGCTAATGATAATTCTTTATCTGATGCCGGTTATATGTATGGAGTACGTTATGAAAGTTTAAATATAAAGAAAAGCAATTTATCAACCAGTTATAAATATGGAAATAGTATTACATATGATGGTACTAATTATCATCTTGTAGATACGATAAATTCAACAGGTACTTGGGAAAATGACTATAATACTTTAAATAATAATCATTATACGTGCTTTAATACATCGGGCATATGTTCAAGTGTATATTATGTATATTATACGCTTAATTCATCTAATGGTGCTTACTATATAACTTTAACTGGTGGTAAAACAGTAGAAACTGCCATTGATGAAATGTTAGCATCATCAACAAATGTAACAAATAGTACGATTAAAACAGCTATCGATAATTGGTATAGTACTAACTTAACAAGTTATACAAGTTACCTTGAAGATGTAATATGGTGTAATGATCGGAGCATCTATAGTCTAGGCGGTTTTAATCCTAATGGCGGAAATACATTTGAACAAGCTTATAGAAGTGTAAAGTTTGGAACATATGGTAGAATGAATGTTTATTATTCACCAAGTGTTACATGTAAGAGTATTAATGACTCATTTACGGTATCGAATGCGAATGGGAATGGTAAGTTAACATATCCAATAGGTTTACTTACGGCAGATGAAATGCTTATGGCTGGTAGTAAGTATGGGTATGGTAATTCAAATAATAGTTTTTATTTATATGATAATCAATCTTATTGGAGTAGTTCCCCTGATTCCTATTTAACGTTTGTTTATATTCATGATATTTCATCTATAGGATCACTAGATTCTGCTTTTGCTCATGCATCTAACTACTACGTACGTCCATCAATATCACTAAAATCTGGAGCTACATGGAGTGGTAGTGGAACAAGTAGTGATCCGTATACAGTAAGTTATAGTTAATACGACTAAGTTTAAACTTAGTCTTTTTTATTTTGACTTTTAATTGTTATTTATGAGATAATGTTATTAGGATTAGAGGTAATAATATGGATTTTATTGATGAGATAGTAAAAGAGACAATTATTATATGTAGTAGTGGTAGTAAAGATAAGATTATAGGGATGAATTTACTTAAACCTATTAAGATTATGACTATTGATGAATTTATTAAAAATTATTATTTTTCTTATGAAGAAGATGCTATTACATATGTTATGCATGAATATAATGTTAGATATGAAGTGGCTTTAGGATATATTAAAAATATCTATTATGTTCTAAATAAGAGTTATGGTAATAAGTTAGATATGCTTGTGGATATTAAGAATAGGTTAATTGATAAGGGATTACTTAAATATAATAGTTATTTTTTAGATTATATTAGAAATAAGGAAATAATCATTTATGATATGGATTTAGATAGATTCTATTTTAATATGTTTGAGGGATTAAACTATAGGGTAATTGATAGGAAATATCATAATTATAGTCATTCTGTTTATGAATTTAAGGATATTAATGACGAAGTATATTATGTAGCTTATGAAATAGTTAAATTAATAGATAAGGGAATAGATATTAGACATATTAAATTAACTAATGTTTTAAGTGAATATTATAATGATATTATGAGAATTTTTTCTCTATTTGGATTAAAGGTTAATATTAAATATAATAGAAAATTAGGTAGTTATCCATTGGTAAGAGAATTTATTTCTAAATATGATGGTAATTTAGAGATATTAGATACATTTGATAAGAATGATTTTATATATCCAGAATTAGTTAAAGTAATTAATAAATATATTAAATATAATGATAAAGAGTTACTTCTTTATAAGATAAATAATAGTGTTATAGAAAATAAAATATATGATAACGGTATTGAGATAATCAATTATTTAGATTATATACCTAATGATAATGATTATATATTTATGCTTGGCTTTAATGAAGGGGTAGTACCTAATTATTATATGGATACGGAATATATTACTGATAATATTAGGGATATGGTTTATTTAGATAAGATAACTGATAAAAATATTAAACTTAAGGATAGGGTATTAAAGATTATTCATGATATTAAGAATTTAACAATTACTTATAAATTACATGATGGACATCATACGAAATATCCGAGTAGTTTAATTAGTGAATTTGATAAGGTAGTTACTTATCCGGAACAAACTATTAGTTATAGCAGTGTTTTTGATAAGATGAGATTAGTTAAGATGTATGATGAGTATTTAAAATATGGTTATATAGATAAAGATATGGGATTATTATTTAATAATTATAAGATTAAATATAATAGTTTTGATAATAAATATAGTCCGGTTTTAATTAATCTAGAGAAAGTTTATTTATCTTATACGAAACTTAATATGTATAGTAAGTGTAGTTTTAGATATTATATTAATTATGTTTTAAAGATTGATCCTTATCAGGAACATTTTAGTTCTTTTATTGGAAGTATGGTTCACTATGTTATCGAAAATGTTCTTAAAAATAAGGATATAGATATTGATAAATATGCTAAAGAATACCTTGGAAATAGAGTATTAACTAGAAAAGAAGAGTATTTTTTTGATAAATATAAGGGGCATATAAAGGAATTACTTGATGAGATATCTTTAGAAAAGGATTATTCAAGTTTAGATAAAGAGGAATATGAATTACCAGTTAACTTGCATATTAATGATAAACTTATATTTGATGGGAAGATAGATAAAATATTATATACGGTTAATGATGATAAAACATATATTGCTATTGTCGATTATAAGACAGGAGATTCTAATATTAGTTTTGATTATTTAAAAGATGGGATAAATATCCAGATACCTATCTATATGTATTTATGTAGTAAACTTGATTATAAGAATATTAATTATGTTGGATTTTATTTGCAGAAATTTGATATTGTTAATAAGGATTACCGATTAGTGGGATATTCTAATAGTGATAAGGATATATTGTCACTAATTGATAGTAATTATATGAATTCTAAAATTATTGCTGGATTAAAGACTAAACAGGATGGGGGATTTTATAATTATAGTAAAGTTATTAGTAATGAAGAAATTGATAAGGTAATTAAAGATACCGAAGAGGTAATTCTTAGGACATCAGATATGATTATGAAGAATAGTTTTCCAATAAATCCAAAAAGAATAGCTGATGAGGATATTGGATGTGCTTATTGTAAATATCATGATATATGTTTTAGAAAAAATGAAGATTATGTTGAAATAAGTAGTGAAGAGAGGTGATGGTATGGCTTTTACAAATGAACAGTTAGAGGCAATTAATAGAGAAGGAACTAATATAATAGTTTCAGCGGGAGCTGGATCAGGTAAGACAGCAGTATTAACGGAACGTGTTATTAGAAAACTTATGGATGGGGTATCTATTAGTAATTTACTTGTTTTAACTTTTACAAATGAAGCAGCAAGTGAAATGAAAGCTCGTATTAGAAGTGCTATTGTTAAGAATAATCTAGTGGAACAATTAACGTTACTAGATTCTGCATATATAACTACTTTTGATAGTTTTGCTTTATCTTTAGTAAAGAAATATCATTATCTTCTTAATATTAGTCCTAATGTTGGTATTATTCAAGATGGAATTATTGGAATTAAGAAATATCAAATATTAGATAGGTTATTTGAGGAATTATATGGTAATAATGATTTTAATAGTTTAATAGATAATTATTGTTATAAAGATGATAAGAATATTAAAGATTTTGTTATAAGTATTTCTAATTATTTGGATTTATTAACTAATAAGGATGAATTTATTAGGGGATATAATGATAATTTTTATAGTTCTATCTTTTTAGATAAAGTAGTTAATGAATATCTAAAGTTAATTAAAGAAGAGATTAATAATTTAAATATTATATATCAAGAATTTATTAATTATATTAGTGATAGTTTAATTAATAAATTGGATGTTTATTTTAAACCATTATTTAATGGAAATAATTATGATGATTATAAATTATTTATGAGTAATGTTATTCCTAAATTTATGGGAGTTAGTGAAGAAGGAAAAGATTTAAAGGA
>JAEEGL010925794.1_pt1 | contig 14552 bp, 12 predicted proteins | sample 9134231 | NCBI WGS metagenome assembly JAEEGL01 (sample SAMN16246548, study PRJNA631951) | gut metagenome | biome: gut microbiome; feature: rumen; material: fiber-attached | host: Bos | place: Iran: Karaj | collected 2018-10
GACAAATATCCTGATATATGATTCAGCGAACGTTTAACAAGTTCAAGTGAACCTATACTATGTATCCGGCAGGTCCTGAGTCTCCGGAGGTTAATGATTTCAATATATGTCATATAATTTTTGTCATGTAATTATTCCGACAAAATATGCGCCGCTTCTGTGTTATAATGATTCTGCCAAAAATCCTATTTTGTACCGGAGCGTGATACATATATGAAAACGATAAGGAAAGCTGCACAGATACCGGCAGTAAGGTCTGCCGCCGGACTGCTCATGTCATTCGCCGGAGGCTTTATCTTCTCAGGCTCAGACGTTGCCGGAGTCGCGTCATTCGCGGATATATCCCTCGCCGGAGCGTTGAGTCTCCCATACGCCTCAGCCGTGCTCATCGGAGCCGTCATACACGGCATAACAACTGACACAGTTGGGAAGGGCATAGTCAAACTCGCCGCGATGTCGTTCATCATCATCGCAAAGCTGTTCAGCGGAGCAAAGATATCTCCCATACGGCGCGGTCTCACCACGACCGCAGCCGTACTGCTCTCAGGAGCGGCAATATCCTCCCTCATAGGCGAACTGCCCCAGAAGCTGCTGTTTTACGCCTTTTACGCGCTGCTTGCCGGCTTCACGGCATACTGCGGGACAGAGCTGATAAAAAGTTTCACCGAGGAACGCGTCATATCTTTTCGCGGCAAAAACGGAGCTGCATATGCAGTTATATATATAGTGTACATTTCCTCACTGTTCTCATTCGACCTCCCCGCAATAAACGCCGGATTCGTCGCAGGAGCAGCTCTTACCCTACTCGCCGCGTCCAATTACGGCTCTGCGGGAGGAGCTCTCCTCGGCGCTCTGACAGCTTCCGGAGCCTTTCTCGTCTCAGCGAAAGCTGGCATGAGCGCGGCAGTCCTTCCGGCGGCAGGCTTTTTCACGGGAGCGCTGAAAAAGCGCGGGATAGTCCTCAGTGCCGGATTTTTCGCACTTCTCTGCTACGCGATGAGCGTACTCACAGCCTCGGCTCGTGACGGTCTCGACATCACTCTCAGCGTCATATGCGGCGCCGGACTTTTCATCATCGCGGCGCCTTACTGGTCGGACAAATGGCTTGATACCGGCTCGGACGCCTCCCCTCTTCCCGAGCAGAGCCGTCTCCGCGCGGACTTTCTCTCCGGCGTAATAGACACCGTCCGCGCAGATGCAGGACGCATTTCCGCGGCGTTATGGGAGTACAGCAAAACCGCCGAGCCCTCGCCTGCCGCTTCGGTCTGCGGAGCCTGCTCGCGTAATCTGGTCTGCGAGCGAACAGGACTTGAGACCTCGTCGGAGCTTATCCCCGATATTCCGGAGCGCTGTGTGAAAAAGTCCGAACTCGCACACGAATATGAGCAGCGCCTCATCGACCGCACTGCCGCCCAGCTCATGAAGCTCCGGTGCTCGAAAGAGCGTAAGCTTCTCAGCGAGCAGCTTACTCTTACCGCCGAGATACTGCGTGATTCTGCGTCCGGACGTGATACCCGACCCTCGCCTGAAATGAGCCGCAGGATAACCTCGGTCCTGCTCACGCGCGATATCGACGTAAGCAGTGTCAACGCCTACTACAACCACGCGAACCGTCTGATAGCGGAGCTGTATTTCACCGGAGGAAGCATTCCCGCAAGCACCTCCCGTATCTGCGACCTTGTCTCAGACGAGCTCGGACTTGAGCTCCGCGAAGCAACAACTGCCGCGACTGCTGACGACTACCGCGTTAGCCTCTACGAGCCGCCGGAGTACAGTATTGAGGTCTACTCGGCGTCAGTCTGCGCGGACGGCTCCGAGGTCAGCGGCGACAGTACGGTGCTCTTCACCGACAGCGAGGGAGTCTCCTATGCGGCGCTCTCTGACGGCATGGGAACAGGCAAAAGCGCCGCCGTAGATTCCCACATGGTCATCGGACTTTTCCGTCGTCTCATCTGCGGCGGCATGGAGTGCGGAGCGGCTGTAAAGCTCATAAATTCGGTCATGGTGAGCAAATCCCGCGACGAATCATTTGCAACGTTTGACGCTGTACGCTTCGACCCCGATACAGCATTTCTCACATCTGTCAAGTCCGGAGCCGCCGCGACTTTAATACGTCAGAGCGGTAACATAATAAAGGTTTCGGCTCCGACCTTCCCTATCGGCATCAACGAAACCGCCGAGGTGTCAACTTCAGACTTTCAGCTTGGCGACAATGACATGGTGATAATGTTCTCGGACGGTATCAGTGAAAATGAATATCTGTTCATAAAGGAGCTCCTTCTCAGCGGCGATGATATACAGGAAATAGTCAGGGAAACGGCAGTAAAAGCGTCTTCTTTCGCACATTCTCCCCACAGTGATGACGTAACTGTTATCGGAGTAAAAATAATAAGCAATTCATGAATCGTATATATAAATTTGATAGACCTATACGCCGTGTGTGCAGAATCACAACAGAGCTCGCTGAAAGTCTTTATCTCATCTGTCAAAATGCACAGAAGAACTGTGGTAAATTTATCGTATTAACTGAATTTTTGTGCAGATTCGCAAAAATGCTTGAATAATTATACTATTTCTGATAAAATGTATATAGCAAAGGAGGCTGAATTATGTCTGTTAATACTAAAAACAATCCTAATGATTTTCCGCTCTATCTGTTTTATCAGGGAAAGAACTACGAAGCCTGGAAATTTTTCGGCGTACATTCCAAGAAGAAAGGCAGAGGCAAGGTTTTTACCTTCCGTGTTTGGGCTCCTAATGCTGTCAGCATATCAGTTGTAGGCGATTTCAACGGCTGGGACAGAGCTCTCAATCCGATGTACCTTATCGCTGACGGTGTATGGGAGGCGCAGATCTCCAAGCTCGACCAGTTTGACACCTACAAGTACAGCATCGAAACCAAGGACGGTCAGATCATGAACAAGGCTGACCCCTACGCTCCCCATTTCGAGACCCGTCCCGGAACTGCTTCAAAGATCTACGAAAGCAGCTACGAGTGGCAGGACAAGGAATGGTACAGGAAAAAAGCAGCAAACAGCATCTACAAAAGCCCCGTCAACATCTACGAGGTGCATTTCAGTTCATGGAAGAACTACGGCAACGATGTCTTCATGGATTACAAGACATTCGCCAAAGAGATAATCCCCTACCTCAAGAAAATGTCATACACTCATATCGAGTTCATGCCGCTCACCGAGTTCCCATACGACGGCTCATGGGGCTATCAGGTAACGGGCTATTTTGCTCCGACCTCGCGCTATGGAACTCCCGACGACTTCCGCAGCATGATAGACGCTTTCCACGCTGCCGGCATCGGAGTTATCCTCGATTGGGTACCTGCTCATTTTCCTAAGGACGCTGCCGGTCTTTATGAATTTGACGGCACCTGCTGCTATGAATATACTGACGACCGCAAAAAGGAACACAAGGCATGGGGCACTCGCGTTTTCGACTACGGCAAGGCTGAGGTCTGCTCGTTCCTCATTTCAAGTGCGAACTACTGGTTCGACGAGTTCCACGTTGACGGTCTCCGCGTTGACGCAGTAGCGTCGATGCTCTACCTCGACTACGACCGCCGCGACGGCGAATGGGCTGCAAATATAAACGGCGGCAACGAGAACCTCGAGGCTGTCGCATTCCTCAAGCGTCTCAACGAGGCTGTTTTCTCAAAGCACCCTGACGCTCTCATGATAGCTGAGGAATCCACCGCATGGCCGCTCGTTACAAGACCGACCGACATCGGCGGACTCGGCTTCAACTTCAAATGGAACATGGGCTGGATGAACGATATGCTCAGCTATATGAGCCTCGACCCTATCTACCGCTCATTCAACCACGATAAGATAACCTTCTCGTTCTTTTATGCTTTCTCCGAGAACTATATCCTGCCTATCTCCCACGACGAGGTAGTATACGGAAAGTGCTCGATGATAAATAAAATGCCCGGTGAAAACGAGCAGAAATTCGCTTCGTACCGTGCATTCCTCGCCTACATGATGGCTCACCCAGGCAAGAAGCTCCTGTTCATGGGACAGGAATTCGGACAGTCGAAGGAGTGGGACTATCAGGGTCAGCTCGACTGGGAGCTCCTCAACAATGCCGGCAACAGCAATCTGCTCAAATTCGAGGAGAAGCTCAACAAGTTCTACATTGAGAATACTCCCCTCTGGCAGAATGATGACTCGTGGGGCGGCTTCAGCTGGATATCCAACGACGACTACAAGCAGAGCGTTATCGCCTTCAGGCGTATCGACGACAACGGCGACGAGATAATCGCTGTATGCAACTTTGTTCCCGTTGAGCGTCACGATTACCGCATAGGCGTTCCGAAGAAGGGCACGTACAAGGTGCTGTTCAACTCCGACGCTCCCGAGTTCGGCGGAAAAGGCTTATCAGCGAAATCCTACAAGTCCGAGGATATTGCAATGCACGGCTTCGACGACAGCATCTCGCTCACGCTCGCTCCCCTTTCAGTGATGTATCTTAAAGCGGCTCCGGCGAGAAAAAAGGCTGCCGCAAAGGCAGATACAAAAAAGACAAAAGCTCCGGTCAGACGTAAAAAAGCCTCTGCGGAGAATAAATAAATCCATTGGCATAACACAGGAGGAATATTATGTACACTAAGAAAAAAGTCGTAGCCATGCTCCTTGCTGGCGGTCAGGGCAGCAGACTTTATGCGCTTACTAAAAATGTAGCTAAGCCGGCTGTTCCCTACGGCGGCAAGTATCGCCTTATAGATTTCCCGCTGTCGAACTGTACCAACTCCGGTATTGATACTGTCGGCGTTCTCACCCAGTACCAGCCGCTCGTTCTTAACGAGTATATCGGCAACGGTCAGCCGTGGGACCTCGACAAGATGAACGGCGGCGTTCATATCCTGCCCCCTTACGAGACTCAGGCAGGCGCTTCATGGTTCGAGGGAACTGCTAACGCTATCTACCAGAATATGCGCTTCATCGAGAGATACGACCCCGAGTACGTAGTTGTTCTCGGCGGCGACCACATCTATAAGATGGACTACTCAAAAATGGTGGATTTCCACATTGCCAACGATGCGGACTGCACTATCTCCGTTATCGACGTTCCGCTCGCAGAGGCTTCACGCTTCGGAATCATGATATGCGACGAGAGAAATCAGGTGACCGACTTCGTTGAAAAGCCCAAGGAGCCCAAGTCAACTCTCGCTTCAATGGGTATATACGTTTTCAGCTGGGACAAGCTCAAGAAGTATCTCATCGAAAACGAAGAGGACGCAAACGCCAAGCGTGAGCGCGGCGAAGCATGGTCCAAGGACTTCGGCAAGGACATCATAACCTCCATGCTCCGCGACAGACAGCGCCTGTTCGCATACGAGTTCGAGGGCTACTGGAAGGACGTAGGAACTCTTGATTCGCTCTGGGAGGCAAATATGGACCTCCTCAGCCCGAACGTTCCCCTCGACCTCTACGACCCCAACTGGAAGATCTACTCACGCAGCAGTTATATGCCGCCGCAGTATATCGGAAACAACGCCAATATTGAAAACTCGATGATAGCCGAGGGAAGCTCAGTCGACGGCGCAGTTGACTTCTCAGTGCTATTTGCAGGCGTTACCATCGAGGAGGGCGCGACAGTAAAATACAGCATAGTTATGCCCGGTACAGTAATCAGATCCGGCGCAGTCGTTGAGTATGCCATTGTCGGCAGTGACTGCGTGATCGAAAGCAACGCTCATATAGGCAAGAGTCCTGAGCAGGTAGAAAATAAGGACAACTGGGGAATCGCAGTTGTCGGACATAACGTAACAGTCTCTGAGGGCAAGTCTGTTGAACCTAAACAGATCATCGGAGAGAATATCTGATCGGAGGAATCATAATGAGCAGTGTTAATTATAATGTATTGGGTCTTATCTTCGCAAGTATGCACGACTCATACGTCAGCGAGCTTACGAAGCAGAGAACTATGGGATCTATCCCCTTCGGCGGCAGATACCGCCTGATAGACTTCCCGCTTTCAAATTTCGTTAATTCCGGCGTTTCAGAGGTCGGAGTAATAACAAAGTCAAACTACGGCTCGCTTCTTGACCACCTCGGCTCAGGACGCGACTGGGACCTCTCACGCAAGAAGGGCGGTCTCCACCTTCTCCCGCCTTACAGCCAGACAGGCGGCATCTACAAGGGCAGACTCGATGCTCTCAGCAATATCTGGGGCTTTGTTGCACATTCTAATGCCAAGTATGTTATCCTCTCGAACTGCGATGTCGTTGCGACTATCGACTTCACTCCCGTGCTGAAGCAGCATAAGGAGACCGAAGCTGACATCACACTCATCTACAGCAAGGGTATGTACGACAGCGAGAAAAATCGCTGCGCGACTATACTCGAGCTCAAAGAAGACAACACCCTCGGCGGAGTTCTTGTAAATCCCGACATCTCAGGCGAGTGCAATCAGTGGCTCGATATGATGATAGTCACCAAGGACTTCCTCAAGAAGATAGTATCCGACGCCGCAAGCCGCAATCTCTACAGCTTCACACGCGAGATACTCCAGAACAAGGGCTCAGAGTATAAGATAGTCGGCTACGAGCACAAGGGATTCTTTGTACGCATCGACAGCGTACAGAATTTCTACCGTGCGAACCAGCTCCTCCTCGACAAGGAAAAGAGAGATGCACTCTTCAAGAACAAGCTCACTATCTATACAAAGATAGGCGATAACGGACCTGCAAAATACGGTCTTGAATCCAACATTCAGAACTCACTCATTGCAGACGGCTGCGTCATTGAGGGAACAGTCGAGAACTCTATCCTCTTCCGCGGCGTAAAGGTGGGCAAGGGCTCTGTTATCAAGGATTCAGTCATCATGCAGGGCACCAAGATTGGAAGCAACTGCAGCATTTCTTCAGTCATCACAGACAAAAACGTTGAGATAAGCGACGACAAGGTTCTGACAGGTTCAGAGACTTATCCGCTGTATATAGGCAAAAACGGCAAGATCTAAGGAGCGGTGACGCTATATGAAAATATTATTTGCTGCCAGCGAGGCTGTTCCTTATGCAGCCTCAGGCGGTCTCGCCGACGTAGCAGGCTCGCTCCCGAAGGCAATAGGCGCAAAGGGACATGAATGCGCAGTAGTTATCCCGCTTTACAGGTGCATATCAGCCGAGCTCCGCTCTGACATGGAGTTCATCACGAATATCACCGTTGACGTCTCATGGCGTAAGCAGTACTGCGGCGTATACAAAGCCGAGCACGACGGCATAACATACTATTTTATCGACAACGAGTATTATTTCGACCGCGACGGAATGTACGGTTTCTACGACGACTGCGAAAGATTCGTTTTCTTCGACAGAGCCGTTCTCGAAATGATAAAGCACATCAAATTCAAGCCCGATATCATAAACTGCAACGACTGGCAGACCGCACTTATACCGGTCTACTATCAGGTATACTACAAGTACCAGCAGGGATATGACAAGATAAAAACTGTTTTCACGATACACAATATCGAGTATCAGGGCAAATACGGCAAGGAGGTCCTCGGCGAGGTAATGGGTATCCCCTCCTACAACGCAGGACTGCTCGAATACGACGGATACATCAATATGCTCAAGGGAGCTCTTGAAACGTCGGATATGCTCATCACCGTTTCCCCGAGCTACGCATGGGAGATACTCGACCCGTGGTATGCACACGGACTCGACCGCATTCTCGTTACAAAGCAGTACAAGCTCAAGGGAATACTCAACGGCATCGACACCAAGCTGTATGACCCTGAAAACGACCCGTTCATCGCGTGGAGATTCTCCGCCAGCGACCTCTCGGGCAAGGCGAAATGCAAGAACGAGCTTCTCAATGAGCTCGGCATGAAGGATAACGGCGAGCCGCTAATCGGCATTGTCACACGCTTCGTCCGCCATAAGGGAATCGACCTGATTCGCTGCGTATTTGAAGAGATAGTCCGCAGCGGAGTCAAGTTTGCAGTTCTCGGAAGCGGCGAGAAGATGTACGAGGACTTCTTCCTCGAAATGGCAAGACGCTATCCTGACCGCGTAGCAGTGAATGTCGGATTCATTCCCGAGCTTTCACATAAGATATACGCCGGCTCGGATATGTTCCTCATGCCGTCGCAGAGCGAACCATGCGGACTTGCACAGATGATATCAATGCGCTACGGAACAATCCCGATAGTCCGCGAGACCGGAGGTCTCAGAGATTCCGTCCGCGACAACGGCGGAACAAACGGCAACGGCTTCACGTTCAAGACCTACAACGCCTACGATATGCTTGACGCGGTATGGCGTGCGAAGGCTGACTACAGCGATAAAGCCCGCTGGGAAGAACTCGAAAAGCGTGCAATGGGATTTGATTTCAGCTGGTCATCATCTGCTGATACATACATTGAAACATTTGAGGAAATGATAAAGGAATAAAAAATTCCGGACTTAAGAGCGATACCGAGTCACTCCCAATTCTGTTTAAATGAAAATAGTGTAATAAAAAAATATATAATGAGACCGATTGTGAAAGCAGTCGGTCTTATTTGCATATTCTGAGATATGCTCGTCTGATTCTCAAGGAGTATCTCAGGCTCAAATCCACCGTTTCTGTCATCGGTGACCTCAATATCTATCCTGCTCATACCGATGCTCAGAGTTTTATTGCTGTGTCCGTTACGATTATTGTCGGTAACTTGGTTCTTCACGTAATACATCTCATAATAAAAACCTCAGAAGCAGTGGCTTATACACTAATTCTGAGGTTTACTCTTTTTTTATGGACTATATTTCACTTTTCTTTGTTCATTTCACAAATGCACGGACACATATCTAAATAGACGTGCATTTCACTCTACACGACTGAAAGTTCTCATGCCGTCATTGAGTTCGTTGACCGGGATATCGCCGGTAAATCTGAAGCAGCCCACACACTTTGACGATGTATCATAGAGAACGTACCAATATTCTCTGGAATTGTCAGCCAACAGCATATACTGCATCTTGGCATATCCGTCAACAGTAGTGCCGTCAGCATATTTTGCAGTAAATTTTCCGTCATAAGCACTGCAATCATAGAATGTATATGTATCTTTTCCGTCGGAAAATGTACCTGTGAGATTTGAAAGTATCGGACCGCCCGCACCGGGGTTAGGATTTGATGTAAGGGTATAATAACCGTATTCATTAGGCTTGTCAGCTAATCCGTCACCGCCGTCATGAGCAGGTACTTGCTCGATATAATCTGCATTGACATAGCCGTTTTTGCCGTCATAGGAAGTCAGATACCAGCCCGAAGTGTCGCATTTGTAAATATCGAGCTGAGTCTTGCTGGGTATCTGAACAATAATGCTTGAATTTGTATCAGGCTTGCTTCTCATGTTGAGCGAATCAGACTGAGTTGAAACATATCCGCCGAACAAATAATCAGCAGAATTCAAGGTGATAGTCTCACTCGCCGGAGTGCTGTTATTACTTGCAGAAGTTGTACCGGCAGTGTTTCCGCCTCCAGCATTTCCGCCGCTGTTATTCTCAGTCTGAGAGCCGGCAGCAGTTGCTGCATTTTCCTGTGCTGCACCTGTTGTTTCAGTTGAAACAGTAGTGCCGGGCAGAGAGGGCTTAACTGAATCAGCTTCCGAATCGGAATCTGTTGTGCCGCATGATACGATCGCGGACATCATTGTAAGGAGTGTAAGGCAGGTAATAAGCTTTTTCATAGTATTTTCCTTTCATAATTGGATCATATTCTCATTAGTGTCATTCCATTGTTTTCAGGCTCTGTATAGTCATTCCATACAAGATATCCGTTGTTGTCAATAGCGAATGATGCACTTCCGTTGGTGAATATCTGTTCTGTCGTTTCTGTACCGTCTTCAGTGAAAACGCTGTTTACAGATGAACCTGTACCATTGCATACAAGAGTTCCCGTACTCTCATCGTATACGCAGGGATATGTCCAGTATCTGCTTTCGGCAGCACTTGAAGCCCACTTAACATCAACGCTGTAAGAATTGCCTCCGCTGCTGTTAATGTTGATATAGCATCTTCCGACGCTCCATGTACCTAAAAAAGTATCTGCGGATACAGCATTATTTCCGGCATTTTCTCCGCCGTTTTCTCCGTTCAGAACAAATACGAGCGAAGTATCGTCAAATCCGGAACAGAGCACAGGCGAACCGCCTTCACGGCTTTTAAGGCGGAAGCTCTCCCACTTGGTATCGCCATTATAGAATGTATACCATGTGTTGGAATTTGTACCGTCGAGGTCTTGTATCTCTATCTTTATCTTGCCGCATTGTTTTCCGCCTCCGCGGTATGCAAGCTCATATGAGCCGTCAGCGTCAATAGTAAGAGTACGTGAATCGAGAGCGTTTTCCTCGTACCATTTTCCTGCTATCAGATTAAAATCAGTTTTTGTCAGAGGTGTGCCATTGTTTTCAGTTCCTGCTGTTACCGCACTGTTTTCACTGCTATTTGAATTGTCAGTATCGTTATTGGCTGAAGTTCCTGCGGCAACAGTTATTTTGTCTGACTTTGTATTCTCTGTAGCTGCGGCTGAAGTCGATGCAGAGGGTGATGTGGGTCTTGTCGATGAACTATCAGAAGCCGTTTCTGTAACTCCGCATGATGTCATTGATGAAAGAAATGTAAGCATCGCAAGACAAGCAACAATTCTTTTCATAATATATCAACTATCCTTTCATGATCGTCTGTCCTTTTGACAATGTCATTATAGCATATCTTTTTGAGCCGGAGTGTGAAATTACAAAACTGTAATCAGGCGATTTCTGCTCAATTATAAAAACACATTCCGTTGGCGACATCCTCCTTGTTGTCAGACCATCTGAGCATTCCCTCACGCATTACAAACATTGCAGTTCCATCTGTATAGCGTGTATTCTCGGTGTACGTACCGTCACTCATATCCACTCTTTCTTCACAGGTACCTCCGCTGTTGCATACCATTGCCGCAATGCTGTTATCATATGTAAGGTCATATGTCCATTTAGTATGTGTCAGAGTCTCTCCTCCGCCCGTTTTCCATTCGATATTTGCCACATAGTCACTGCCGTTAGGACTAATAGTGATCACGCATCTGTCACAGCCCCATGAGCCTAAATAATCAGCAGCTTCAACGCCCTCTGCTGTTTGCGAGAGGTCAGGTTCAAGCGGACGTGTATAATGCGGCGTACCGGACTGACCTGCATAGATGTCGGTGAGCTGTATACCGCTTTCGGTATGGAAGCCTATAACGAATTCATCGTTTTTATCATAAAGATTATACCACATATCCTGTGTATTGTCAGGATTAACGCTGTATTCAAGTCTTACACTGCCGTGTGTTTCCGAGCCGTTGCTGTTCATATCGAATTCACCCGAGCTCCAGCTGCAGCTGTAGAATCTTATGGTGTCATTCCCGCAGTACCATGTGCCTGTCAAGTCGCTTACAGCTATACTTGTCTGAGGCTGTTCAGTAACAGGAAAGAAACCATATTTGTTAGCGCCTTCAAGGAGAGAATCGTCGCTTTCGGGCTCCTTTATGGATTCGGCACTTGCAGCAGCAGTTCCGTTCTGAGTTGTTGATGTTGATGCTGTTTTGCTTCCTGTACCTGTAGGTGATGCAGATGTCGAAGTCGCAGTGTCATTTCCGCAGCTTGTCATGGCAGCAAGTATTCCCAGCATTGCGATGATAATTAAACTCTTTTTCATATTAGATCTCCTTTATTTTTCGTTCAGAGAAGTAAAATATCTCTGTTGACAATGCCATTATAGCATATTGGCAGAGCTCGTGTTGTAAAATTACAAATATGTAATCGGGAAAAATTTTCTCAGAATATAACTCGTCTGAGAACATACTCACCGTCAGAGGTAGCCGCTATCTCATATGTGCTCATGTCGTCCATACCAAGATGCTTTTTCAATCTGGAAATATTGACTCTTATCGTGTTTTTGCTGTCCTCAACGTCGCAGCCGTAAATGTTTTTGTATATCTCACGGTAGCTTATCCTTTCTCCTAATTTCGAGGCGAGCATATAAAGTATCTGGAGCTCGCGCTGTGGCAGTGAACACTCTGTACCGTCAAGCGTTGCAGAACCTGCAAAAAGGTCTACCGTAAGGTATGGAAGTTCTATTTTAGGATGCTGAGGCGAGCGTCCGACATTGCGGCGAAGCTGAGCCTCTATACGTGCCTTTAATACATTAAGGTCATAAGGCTTGATTATGTAGTCATCGCCTCCGCTGCGGAAGCCCATTATCACGTCATCATTTTCATCGCGGGCTGTAAGGAATATAACGGGAGCATTTGTTTTTTGCCTTAGTATTTTGCAGAAATCCATTCCATTTCCGTCAGGAAGCATAACGTCAAGGAGTACAAGGTCAGGAACACATTCCTCCAGTTTGAAGGTGGCAGTCTGTACCGAATCCGCACAGTGGACCGTATATCCTTCATTTTCAAGAAATGACCTGTTGATACTCATGATATCGGAATCGTCTTCTACTAATAATATGTGTGACATAAAAACCTCCCTTGATTACAGTTCTGTAATTCAGTACACTTTTTATTTAAAATATGGTATAATATATTCAAATCCTAAAAGGAGCAACTACAATGAGAAAAGAAACATCTAAAAGCCGTTTGCTGAAAAGACGGCTACTTGCTGCGATGCTGTCATGCCTTATGATAGTAATGACTATCTGTACACTGACATTTAATAGTGTTTATAATAAAGCTGCAAATGCTGTTGAAACCAACTCCGCCAAACTGGCTGATGAAACGATCACTTCCGTTTCTGATGCGTATTACAGCCAGATGCTTGATACTCTGAAAAGCGAGATAAAACATTTCTGTATAAATATAGGTATCGAAGCTACTGCCTATCAATACAGCTTTGAAAACTATGATGACTACACAGATTACATTTGTGCTGATTCGTATGACTACTTCGGGTATACATCATATGCTGCCTGCTTCATCTATGATGGTGAAACTATCAAATGGAATCCTATCTATAACGATTACTTTGAAGAAAAAAGCCTTGATGACATTGTACAGCTATTTGACGAGGAAATATCTGAGAATTATGAAGAATACCACGCAAGTGATTTTATAAATCTGCTTGATATGAATAAAAATGAAAATACAGGTTGTTTCTGCGCTAATGGAGAAGGCTATATCATTGCATGGGACAAGATGTGGTGCGAAAATCCGTTCAACAAAGAAATATGCGTTGGCTTGCTCTGGCAGAATACTAACAGTATCGTAGCACCGATCAAAGAGCACGCCAGTCAGAAGACAGATGAACTTCTTCTGAACCTTGACAACGTGTTCAAGAAATACATATACATAATGATAGCTTCCGTTATCGGAACATTTCTGTTATTTGCACTGATATCTGTTATAATATCAAAAAAGCTGTCAGACCCTATCGTTTCCGAGCATGATATGCTTGTGCAGGTAAACGAAATGAAAACGACATTCCTGTCAGATGCTTCCCATGAATTGAAAACGCCTCTCGCCGCTATGTCCGGCTATGCACAGAATGCGGAAATGGAGCTCGCAAACGGCGGAAATACGGTTCTCATACAAGAGAAGCTCAAGCGCATCAGCTCTGAATCCAACCGAATGGCTCTTATGGTAACGCAGATTCTTGACGCCACACGTATCGAGGAAGGACGAATGGTCCTTGAGCGGACTCCGTGCGATATTGAAAGTCTTGTGCGGGAGACGATCGAAACTTATTTTGCCGTTCTGAACAAGAATAATAACCGTCTTGCACTTCGCATACCTGTTGAACTTCCAAAGGTCAATGCGGACAGTTCAAGATTGCAGAGAGTATTCGTGAATCTTATCTCTAATGCCCTGAAGCACACTAAAAACGGTACAATACTCATTAAGGCAGAGGAAGACGGAAACTTTATAAAAGTAACAGTAAAAGATACCGGAAGCGGTATCTCCGAAGAGGATATGCCTCACATCTGGGAGCGATACTATAAGGGTAAGCACTCAGAAACAGGCACAGGTCTTGGCTTATTCATATGCAGATTCATAATAGAATCTCATGGCGGAAAGATATGGGCAGAAAGTGAAGTTGGTAAAGGAACGGCGTTTATGTTTACTTTGCCGCTTAAATAATATACTTTTACATTATATCATAGTTCAGGTCAAAAATCCAGTACTTTCACGCAAAAATCATTGATCAGTTTAGCTCGGCTGCTTTTTATATGTCATAGAAAGCTTTTACGCCCTTAGCAATACGCTTTTCAGGCTTGTTGAAGTGTCCGAATGCGTTCCCAAGCCTTCGTCACTATATATATATGACCTGAGAACGAAAACAAGGCAGAACAAAACCGCTTAGAAGTCTATTCTAAGCGGTTTGTCATTGGAATCATCTTTGCGGCAAAAAAGCTCCCCTGCACCGACTGATGCAGGGGGAAAGCTTATTAATGTCTGCTCAACAACTCAAAAATGCCTTTATAGAGCTTTTTAAAGGCATTTCTGAGTTGTCAAAGTGCAAGAAAAATAATAGCTTTTATGATTTTTCTTGCACTTTGTTTTGCCCTTTAGGGCAAAATGAGC
>JAEEGL011927150.1_pt1 | contig 14552 bp, 9 predicted proteins | sample 9134231 | NCBI WGS metagenome assembly JAEEGL01 (sample SAMN16246548, study PRJNA631951) | gut metagenome | biome: gut microbiome; feature: rumen; material: fiber-attached | host: Bos | place: Iran: Karaj | collected 2018-10
CGAATATGCGCACACTGCCATCAACCATCATGTTCTTGCTCATCATGAGCACTTCTGTTTCAGGATCATATCCCAGCTGCTCGCCAACTTCCCTGTTTAGCTGCGCCATGAAAGGAAAAGATTTTTTCTCACCGTTCATGATTGCTTCAGGGGTGAGGCCTATTTCACGCAGTTCCGATGCAGCAATACTGCATTCAACGGTAGTATTGTTCATTTTAACGATTACCATATAGCCTCATCTCCTTTCCTTCTGGATCAAAATAACTTGATGATGATTATATAACATATTATTAGCACTGTCTAGTACCGAGTGCTAATTGTCGCAATATTCTCCTTTTCTACTCTTATTGTACTATATATTTCGGCTCATGTCCTTAATTTTATTATACATTTCTTGAACGAATATTTGTAAATTAAAAGCCCGAAATAAGGTTCTTCCTTCCTCGGAAAAGCCTTAATTTCGGGCATTCTTTAAATATTCATGGTTCTAATTTACGTCTTGAGTCTTCTTAGCTCATCAAGAAGCGTGTCTGAAACTGTAATTACACGGCTGTTTGCCTGGAAACCACGCTGTGTTGTGATCATATCAGTGAACTCTGTGGAGAGATCTACGTTACTCATCTCCAATGTTCCAGAGGTCATATAGCCTCCATCATCAGTAACAAACATCAGCTGAGCGCCACCGGAGTTACCGGTTGCTGCGTAGAGGTTTTCACCCTCCTTGGAAAGACCTGTAACATTTGCAAACTCTGCTACTACGATCTTGCCTGCAAATCTGTCCTGTCCATTGTTGTAGAACCTGGTGATTGTTCCGTCTCTGCCAATTGAGAAGCCATTCATCTTGCCTTCGGGATATCCTTCAAAGTTACCCTCGGCATCGCCTCTGTAGGCTTCAAGCTTTGAGCTTGACTGTCCATTTAACGGAGCGTAGTTTGTGGTCTCAGAAAAATCAAATGTAAGTGCGCCTGCTGCCGCTGCTTCGTTCTGGAATGCTATCTGAACCTGCCCGTTCTGTGCCCCATTTGCTGAAACAAACGCACCGTTAGACGGATCGTAGGTAAGCGCTATTGTTGTATTGTTCTCATCAACCGCATTTTCTATTACGTTATGCTCACTGTCATATACGCTGGCAACTCTTGCCTGATATGTTGTAGGATCATCATCGCCTGCATCTGTGAAGCGGAACTTTACGGAATAGGTATTTCCATCTGTGCCGTAGAACTCAACCTCTACGGATCTTCCGTTCTCACTTGAGAGCATCTTGTCTGTTCTGCTTATATTTCCTGTAATCCTTGCATAGGTTGTTGCTTCTCCGGCAAGATTTATAAGATCTCCATTTTCATCAATGGGAAGAACCTGCAGACTTCCAAGTGCGGTTGCTGCTCCGCCTTCTTCCGTGATGCCCTTTACATAGTAACCATCAGATCTGGTTACAAGGTATCCGTTGGCATCAATTGAGAATGAACCATCTCTTGTATAATTCTGCTGTCCCTGTGCATTTTGTACTACGAAGAAGGAATCGCCAGCGATACTTACATCAAGCGCATTGTCTGTCTGCTGGATAGAACCCTGCTTACCAACATTTGTCATGATGGCAGAAGTTTTAGCACCAAGTCCTATCTGTCTGGCATTGGTGCCTCCTCTAACCTCGTTTCCACCATTCGCTCTTCTTGCTGTCTGATACAGAAGATCGCCAAATGTTGTCTGCTGGGATTTATATGAAGTCGTATTTACATTGGCTACATTGTTACCAATGACATCCATTTTCAGCTGGTGTGTCTTAAGTCCTGCAACGCCTGACCATAATGATCTAATCATATAAACACGCTTTCTGCTTAAAAGCTATTAAATCATCATCCCTGATACAGAAAACAGACACCTCCTGTGCTGCTATTTACGCATAGGTATACTACCTACATCTTCTATATCGGTATGCATGTTTATATTCTTTAGACCTGTCAGAAAAAATCAAAAATTGCCGTTGCTCATCTGAAGTTCCTGGTTTTTAATGCTGACGCGTGTACCGGGAACAATTGATGTTGTAAGGAAAGCGTTTGATCCAACAACGCTGTCATGTCCGATAACTGTCTCTCCGCCAAGAATTGAAGCTCCTGCATAAATAGTCACATTATCTTCGATTGTAGGATGTCTCTTTGCTCCCTTTAATGCCTGACCGCCTCTTGTGGAAAGAGCACCGATTGTAACACCCTGATAGATTTTTACATGCTCGCCAATTATTGAGGTTTCACCCACAACTATGCCTGTACCATGATCGATCATGAAATATTTTCCTATGGTAGCACCCGGGTGAATATCAATTCCTGTGACTGAATGAGCGTACTCCGTCATGATTCTGGGAATAAGCGGTACCTTAAGAAGATACAGCTCATGTGCCATTCTGTTTATTGTGCTTGCAAGAAGTCCGGGATAAGAAAGGATAATCTCCTCCTTGGAAAACGCTGCCGGATCTCCTTCGTAGCATGCCTGAAGATCTGTGTCCACAAGAGCTCTTATCTGAGGTATTTTCTTAAAAAACTCAAGAGTGATGCATCTTGCTCCGCAGGTCAGAGTCTCATCTGTTGCATTTGCATACTCATCGCAATGCTTAAAGGCTATTGCCACCTGTTTCTGAAGGTTATAGATAACATCCTCAATAATGATTGCTATTCTATTATTATCGTTATAGCTTCTGTAAACCTTGTCTCTGTAATAGCCGGGGTAGAGTATTCTGAGGAGCTTTTTTACTATATCAATTACAACATCTCTGTCAGGCTGATTGAAAACATCAAGCTGATCCACATCTCTGCCTTTTGTATAATCGTCTAAAATGAGATCCACGATTCCCTCGATCTCATTCTTAAGATTCTGACGCTCTCCAATATCCATAACAATCTCCATACCAATATAATTTTATAACAGTTATCTTATTTTACATCATTATCTGGCTTTGACCATAACTATGTTGGATTTTTTTCCATAAATATACGTATCATGGGCAATCCTATACGGAACTACATAGTAATAGTATCTCTTACTGTTTATAACTTTATTATCCTTACAGGAAAGCTTATCCTGTCCGTTATATCTCTTCACACGTTTAAAGCCGTAATTCTTCTTTGTGGATCTGTAAATCGCATATCCCTGCGCTCCGGTAGATCTTGTGTAGTTAAGTAAAACCTGACGGTTTGCGCGCTTTGCACTTTGAAGAATTACCTTTGAAGGCTTGTAGTCCTTGTATTTGACATCAAGGTCTTTTAGCCTTTCGTCATAATATGGAACATCCTCAGATGCAATCTCCATTGTCACTTTTGTCTTTCTGTTGTTTGACTTGGTGTAATCGGAGTCATCTGTGGTGTTTGCAAAAAGCTGAACCCAGTAATCAACGCCGTTTATTTTACAGTGGCCGATGGCGCAGACGTTGTAATCCGCACTTAGCATGACACGCCTCTGCTCCTGACCCTCATACTGCTTGGTGGTTCCGGCTATAGCAGCAAAAGCTTCCTTTGCTGTCTTATATCCGCGGGCAATGTTTTCACCTGCTGCCGTATAAACGTATCCTCTGTCATTTAGAACTGTGAAACAGCTTTTTCCACTTGGTCTTTCATGAGCAAAATCAACTGCAATTTCAGCAGCTCTTATCATGGCACATTTTTCAAGTGAATAGTCATATACAAAGCGGCTAAGCCCCGAAACGTATGTCTTTGTATTATTTGCAGAGTTCCATGCCCAGTTCTCGGAACCGGTTCTAAGATCGTTTATGAGCTTTAGCATTTCCCTTGCTTCACGCTGTCCATATTCTACCCTGATCTGCGCCTTTGTTATGGTGATCCTTGTGACGGTCTTGGTATCGGAATCCTCAGAAACAGCGCTACCCTTGTATGCCTTAATCATATAGGTGTAAAGTCCGCCCTCTTTCATGGCGTCCTTATCCACATATCTTCTCTTTTTAGAGGCAGCAACCTTCTTTAATAAAGTCCACTTCTCAGTGGATTTACGGCGTCTGTAGATCATATATCCGTCAGCATTTTTTACCTGATTCCATGTAATAACAACGCCGTTATAAGCATTCTCAGCACTTGAAATAACCGGTTTATCAAGTTTTGTAGCAGTGGTAGCTGCGTGCACCTTCTGTATTGGATTAATTAGATTTAAATCAGAATAAGCAGATGTCATACAGACAACTGTTAATAGAATTATAGATAAAGCTTTTTTCATACCCCAAACGTTTTTCATATCGATCCCCCAATCCAAGTAAAACTGTCTAGCGTCATTATAACAGATTCCAAAGCTTCATTAGTTATATATATTAAAAAAACCTCGAACCCAAATGGATTCAAGGTTTTAATTTAGTCGGAGTGGCGGGACTCGAACTCGCGGCCTCTACCTCCCTAAGATAGCGCGCTAACCTACTGCGCTACACCACGGCGACAAGTGGTATAATACCATGCTGAAAAAATAAAATCAACACATTTTTTTATCTTTTTTATTATTTTTTTCAATCATGGTATTTTCCACAAAAAAACATCTGATTTTGGCTATAATTTCTCCCTTATTTCCTCCTCAGTACGTTTTACCTCAAGCCAGAAATCATTAGCGCTCATTCTGATAGCTCCCGCGCCGTAAATGATCACCTGTTCTATCGCATCTGAAGTAGCCACAGTAACTCTGCTTGTCTTACTGTACTGATGGGCAGTTCTTTCAATATACTGATCTGCGGTCTCAGCTTCCTTTGTGAAGACCACATCGAGATTGTTATAGCGGTATATTCTCTCAGTACCTCCGGGAACCTTATATGCGTCAAAAACAAGAATTATGGTATCCCTTCGATACCCCTGCATATTTGAAAGAATATCCATAAGCTTATCTCTTGCTGACTTCATATCCTGGTTTGCAAGAGCCTTAAGCTCATCACTTGCGTAGATGATGTTGTAGCCATCAACCAACAGATAAGAATTATCCGGTGTGTATTCCCTTGGTGCGCGGTATTTTTTCTGGGGAGGCTTTAGCGAAGCTTTTCTTTTTCTCTCTTCCTCTGCCCTTGCGTCATAGCGAGGCTTTATGGGACCGTAGGTCCTCTCAAAAATCATATCAAGCTCCTGAATGGTCGCCTCATGACTCTTAAGAGCTCTCTCCGCATTTATCTCAGAGCTTGCAAGATTCATATTGGGAAGCTCAGGCTCAGTCTCCTCAAACTCGAAACCTGTATCAACGTGCATGTAATCCCTGACTTTATCCCAGGGTATTATGGTTCCCACTCCATGCGAGCAGAAAACACTTCCTGTTGGCTGCTCGAGGTCTCTCTCGGGCTCATAATTCATAGAAGCAATTACTTCCTCCGCGTTGTGACATGGCTCATATCCTGAAAGGCTTAAAACAATCTGTCCCTGTCCATGGGTATAGGAAGTAAGTTCACTCGCATAATCAAGGAGAGTTGCTGCAGGAACCTTTCCTGTTATCACCATTTCTCCTGAAGAATTAATGTCAGGGGGATTGTTCGTTCCGCTCATCCTCTGAATGTCACTAAGCGCCCTTCCCGCATACTCCTGAGGAAGGGTTATCTCATAGTCATATACAGGCTCAAGAAGCACACTTTCCGCCATCATAAGTCCCTGCCTTACAGCGCGCATGGTAGCCTCCCTGAAATCTCCGCCTTCAGTATGTTTATCGTGAGCCCTTCCGCCTATTACTGTAATTTTCATGTCAGTGATCTCAGAGCCGGTGAGAACTCCCCTGATGTTAAACTCATTTAAATGTGTAAGAATGAGGTTCTGCCAGTTTCTTGCAAGCAGATCTGTAGGGCAGTTGCAGTCAAACACAAGACCGCTGCCATGCTCACCCGGAGAAAGTAAAAGGTGTGCCTCCGCGTAGTGCCGTAAAGGTTCGAAGTGGCCCACGCCCTCGACAGTATTTTTTATTGTTTCCCTATATACAATAGTTCCAGGGCCAAAATCGATATCTAAGCCAAAGCGCTCCATGCAGATATGCTTCAAAACCTCCATCTGCACCTGTCCCATGACCTGAACAGAAATATCTCCTGTCTCCTGGGATTTCTGCACAGATAAAAGAGGCTCCTCCTCAGTTATGGTAAGAAGGCTCTGATATACCTTAAATGGATCTGCGCCTTCAGGCAGAATAAGCCTTGATGAAATGATAGGCTGCAAAAGCTCCAAAAAGCTTCCCTTGCTAATTCCAAGTCCCTGACCTGCCTGCGATAAGGATAGCCCTGTAAGTGCAACTATCTGACCTGCCTTCGCCTCCTGCAAAAGCTCAAACTTATCACCTGAATAAAGTCTTATCTGGTCGACTTTCTCAGTTTTTTCCTCGCCCTTCTCATCTCCTGAAAAAGTAATGATGTCACGGGGATGAAGACTACCACCTGTCAGCTTGATCCAGGTGAGTCTGTTACCTGTCTGGTCTCTTGAAATCTTATAAATACAGCCGCCAAATTCATTAGGGTAAGTTTTCTCGGTAGAAAGCGAATCGATCATTCCAATCAGTTTTTGTACACCCTCCATCTTCAGAGCTGATCCAAAAATGCAGGGAAACAGTGATCTGTTATTGGCAAGTTCACTCACATTTTCCAAAGTGACCTGATTGCCATTTTCGAGATAGTCATATAGCAGGTTCTCATTGCAAACTGCCATTTCCTCCTGAAGTTCATCAGAGAAAAACTTATCTTCATTGACTGTAATTTTCCCCATGCTACCGGCTTGATCATCTGCATCTTTCTCAAGGAACACATCCGTAAAATCAACAACATTGGAGCTAAGATGTGACTTTAAATCTTCAATTATCGAAGCTTTGTCCACTCCCGGCTGGTCCATTTTATTCACAAAAATGTATGTCGGCACCTTGTAATGATCAAGAAGCTTCCAAAGAACGCGAACCTGAGATGTTACTCCATCTGCAGCACTAACTATGAGAACCGCGAGGTCTAACACCTTCATGGTTCTCTCAGCCTCCGGTGCAAAGTCAGCATGTCCCGGTGTATCAAGAAGCGTCACGTGAGTATCCGCAGAAAAATCCAGCTCTGCCTGCTTTGAAAAAATAGTGATACCGCGATCTCTTTCAAGGGAATAAGTATCAAGGAAGGTATCACCATGATCAACTCTTCCTGATTTTCTTATAGCTCCGGACAAAAACAAAAGCGCCTCAGAGAGCGTGGTTTTTCCCGCATCTACGTGAGCGTAGATTCCAATATTTAAATGTTTTTTCTTATTATTTGTGTTATCCATGGGATTTATTCTACCATAATTCTTTGCTGCAATTCTTCGCAAAAAAAGAAACCTCCACATATTGCTATGCAGAGGCTCCGTTTCATCTTTTCATTTTTTAATTATGAGTTGTGCTCAGCAAGATACTCGTTGAGTGCATCTGTAATCTCGTCTCCATCAATTCCGTGTACTGCGCAAGCCTCTGCAAGAGATTCCATCTGAGAAGCAGGACAGTGAATGCATCCCATCCCACACTCCATAAGGAACTGTGCTGCGAGGGGATGCTTTGTAATGATCTCGCCAACGAGCATACTTGAATCTATTAATACTTCACTCATGTTTTTCCTCCTATATGTAAAAAGTAATTTTCAAAAAGTTTGACACTTGTAAAGAAAAGTGTGATTGAATTGTAACAAGGTTTATTCTGTTTGACAACCCTGACCATCATAAAAAATAGACGAAAAAAGAGACTACATTGGTTTGTAGTCTCTGTAACTTTGTTCTATATTTTGGTATCTTCACTTATTTCGTCTGATCCTATTGATTTGTTAAGCGAAGCTTTATTTCTTATTTACCATACGAAGGTTACTGCCTTTGCAACATCTTCTGAAATTGTGTTGTCCTTTACCAGCTTCTTGAGCCACATTTCAAGGTCATCTGCCTTGTGGTTTGTCTCGATAAAGTGTACGCTCTTTCCATTTACATCTTTTGCAAGAAACAATTCATACATGTACATAAGTTTTTCCTCCGTAGTCTATAATATTTGTTTCATGCGATCGGCCGTTTTGCATGTTATTTCTCTGTTCACTATAGTTATCGATTAGCCGCCCCAAATACTTTATAGGAAAAACAAATGTTTTTAACTTTCATTTTCCGGGTCAAATACTGAAAAAATCTACCAAACTTTGCCTATCTTTATACGGTTTATCTGCAGCTTTTTGGCGGCGCTCCTAAACACATAAAGTACATGGGAGAATTTTATAAGCGTATGCTGCTTCGCAAGAACTCGCCTCTGCGCCAGCAATTGGTTCTGTGCTTCTTTGCAGATTCTTTTTATGCGAGCGTCTGTTTTTCTTATGCCAGAATGTTGCTTTCCCGCATGCGGAGAATTTGTTTAAAGCAGGACGCTTAATTATCTGATATTTGTCATGGTCATTGCTCGCAAAGCGAGCTCCTACAACAAAAAATCAGAAATCCCTGAGCTCTAAGAGTTCGGGAGTTTCTGATTTTATTGTTGCAGGTGCGTACGCACCGTAATGACCATGACATTGCAATTCTCCAGGCGTCCTGCAAGTTCAATTCGGAGCATGCATACAGGGAAAGCAACCTGGCATATAGAAAAACAAGCAAGCATATTGAAGATGCAAAGAAGCACAGGATAATTGCAAAGGCGCAGAGCCTCAGACACTGATGCAAGCAGCATACATAAAATTCTTCCATGTACTTCATAACGTCGCAAGCCGCCCAAAAGCTGCAGATAACCCTCACACAGATAGGCAAAGTTTGGTTCATCAATCGTACTGCTTGTTTTTTAGACGTTTTATAAAATCTTCGTACGGTAACGGACGGTCATAGAAGAAGCCCTGGATTACGTAGCAGCCTACTTTGTTGATGAAGTCGACCTGATCCTGGCGCTCTACGCCTTCGGTGATGACGTCCATTCCGAGGGCTTTTGCCATGTGGATGATGTCTGTAAGGATGATCTCGTCCTTCCAGGAAAAGTCATCGGTGTTGATGAAGGATCTGTCAATTTTCAGGGTGTGAACCTTGAATTCTCTAAGGGTTGCAAGAGATGAATAGCCGGCACCAAAGTCATCAATGGCAGTCTTTATTCCTCGCATGAAAAGGTCTGATATGAAGGTTGCAAGTTCGCCGTGCTCCTGCTCATCGACAGTTTCTGTTACCTCAACCTCAATGAATTTTTTGTCTATTCCATAGCTTGTGATTATCTTGTCGATATTCTCTGCAAGATCAGGATCCATCAGGTCTTTTCTTGAGAAATTGACAGAGATCGGCACAGGCATAATTCCTTTATCGAGCCAGCCCTTTATGTCTTCGCAGGCTCTTTTAAGGACGTAGTAGTCAAGAAGAACGATTTCTCCATTCTGCTCAAGGGGCGGAATGAACACGCCGGGAGATATCATGTCTCCTTCATGCTTCCATCTTACAAGGCCTTCTGCACCAACCAGAGTTTTTGTCCTTGAATCAACCTTTGGCTGGTAGAATACAAGAAATTCCCTCTCCTCCAATGCTCTCTGGTATCTTTCAAGCACAGTCTTTTGCATGGATACCCTTTTTAGCATATCCTTTGTCACACTTACAACAGGCTGATGCAATATGTGCTTAGCATGCTGAAGCGCAATTGCAGGATTTGAAATAACATCTCCCAAGTCCAAAACAGGTTCATCTATATCCCACATTCCTATGGTGGATGCAATTTTGAGTGTTTCTTTCTTATGCTTAAATGGTAATTCTACTTCTATTCCATTTAAAAATCTGCAAAAGGGAGCTTTCCTCTCTTTTTTAATCAGCGCAACAAAATTATCACCACCAAGGTGTCCCAAAAGCTCATCATTTTCCAAAAAGCTTTCCATTTTCTCTGCGGCAAGCTTAATAATGTTGCTACCGATGTCCATGCCATAGCGCTGGTTGATATTTCCAAAGCCCTTTAAGTTAAACGCAAAAGCCGTGTAATTAGTAAGCTCCGTGATCTTTGCCAGTTCTCTTATTCCAATGATATATCCACCGGAATTAGGAAGCCCTGTCAGATAGTGCTTCATCATTACCCTTTCTTCACTTTCAAGCCTAGCCTTATCACGCATTTTGTCCATAAATTCATCCTCGTAATCGATAATTGTTTACTTTATAATTTCCATCTCGTATGTAATGTCACAGTTAATATTTTCAGTGTTGTTTTTCCAACTTGAAAGAATTCTGTCTATGACCATGTCACAATAAATCTGCTCTGCCTCAATGAGGATAACCTCCACCCTGTTTTTACCGCTGATTGTTACTACATCACTGCCTCTTAGAGAATTACATATAACCTCATGGAGCTTTTGCGTAAGCTCAGATACTGAGGTCTTATCGTCCTTTGACGTTAGTGTAAAGATAATAAATCTGTTTTCCGGCTGATAATTGGATTCCATTCTTGCAAGGAACCTGTAAATTATCTTGAACTGGTCAATTGGAAGGGCATATGCTCCGCGTCCCTTATTGCGCTCTCCAAGAATCATCATTTCCTTCTCGATGCTGGTTACGCTGTTGTCCTTAGGCTGTTCTTCCTTAGGCTCCTCCACGAACATGCAGTGTCCGTGCTTTCCGTTCTGTTTAACAGTATACAAGGCTTTATCAGCCTTTTTGTAAAGGGTAAGGAAATCCGTTCCTTCCTCCGGTGATAAAACGGCACCGATAGATGCTCCCAGAGGGATATTCATATCCTCCCCCATAAACTCTTTTGCTGACTTTAATAACTCTTCATTTATATATTTTGTTTTTTCTGCAACTATATCTTCAGTCAAAACATTCTGGCAAAAGGCGATAAACTCATCACCGCCCATTCTGCCGGCTATATCATTTGACCTTATGGCGCTACGAATAATTTCGGCAAATCTTATGAGAATTTTATCCCCCATACTGTGTCCATAGAGGTCGTTTACAAGCTTAAAGCTGTCGAGATCTATCATCATGAGAACGCCGCTGCTTTCACGGCACATTCTTCCTATTTCAGTCTGTGAGGATGCCTTGTTCAAAAGTCCTGTCATGGGATCTGTCTCAGCTGCTGCCTTAAGTCCCTGGATCTTTTCAACATTTGTAAGGATATTCTCAATTCTTTTTAAAAGAACATCTGCCCTGAAGGGCTTTCTTATAAAATCAACAGCTCCTGCTTCAAAACCTTTTCCTTCGGTTTCGTCGTCCTCATCGGCTGTCATAAACATAACTGGGATATGATCTGCATACTGATCCTGCAGAGTGTTCTGAAGTTCAAAACCGGACATACCAGGCATATGAAGGTCTGTAAGTATCATGTCAGGTCGTTCATGTTTATATAGTTCCACTGCTTCCTTACCGGAAGATGCACAGATTGTCTCATACTTGGTCACAAGTATGTGCTGTGTCATTTTAAGAGTAATCTTTTCATCATCTACTATCAGAATCTTCTTCATAAGATACCTCATGCAATGAAAACAAATATATATATCAATTATACTCCCCTATTTGCCAAAAAAATACAAAAAAGTGGTGCACAGGGCAAATCTCCCATGCACCACTCCCTTATAAAATCTAATTAAAGCTCTGAGATTCCTCTCTTAAACTTATCCTCGAGATCCTCTGTCTTTACAAGCTTTGCTGACTTGATCTCAAGTCCGCCCTGGGCAAAGTAAATCTTTAAGTAAGAATTTCCTACCATTGCAGGGTGAAGATTGATCTTTATAGTCTGCCATTCCTTGTCCATTCCGGTGAGAGTCACTGACTTAACAAGCATCTTGTCCTGGAAAACTGACATGGGAAGCTGTGCAACATCAGGCTGATTATCAGCTCTCATTACAAGCTCCAAATCCATGAGACATCTTCTGGGAGTTGTGATTACAAAGGTTGTTGAAGCACCCTTTGCAACTGTAATGCTCTTAGGATCGATATCCATCTTGTCATCATTAAACTTAAGCTCTGTCATCTCCTGAAGGCTTGCATCCTCAGCTGATACAGCTGCAGCGAGCTCCTTATCAAGAGCAGATTCCTCTCCAAGCATATGTCTGAACACAGGTGTCTTAAGAAGGAATCTGCAGATATTAGCTGCACTTCTTGCAAGCTCTGCTCTTGTAAGTCTTCCATCCTTAAGAGCCTTCGGAAGATTATCTCCGCCAGAGTTACCCTCAGCACTTGTATTTACCATGTTAAGGTCGTTCTGGGCACGAACCTGGGCTGCTACATTCTGATAATCACCGGGAGCACCTGCTTCGTCATTACCCATTGCCCACCAGTCAGTCATAACTATTCCATCAAAGCCCCATTCTCCGCGAAGGATTGTGGTAAGAAGATCATAGCTGCTGGCTGTCCAAACACCATTTACAGGACCGTAGGTACTCATGATTGCACGAGCCTCTCCCTCACGTACTGCGATTTCAAACGCCTTAAGATAGATTTCTCTGAGTGCTCTTTCTGATACAACATTGTCAACGTGATGTCTTCTAAACTCCTGTGTATTTCCTGCAAAGTGCTTGATAACACCTGTGACATCATACTTGTGAAGACCCTTTAACTGGGCTGCAACAAGTTTTCCTGTAAGGATAGGATCCTCAGAGAAGTACTCGAAGTTTCTTCCGTTAAGAGGACTTCTGTGGATGTTCATGCCGGGTCCTAAGAGGGCATCAATTCTGTTTCTTCTAAGGTCAAGAGCCTCCCATGTAAAAAGCTCCTCATTTATCTGCTCATCAAAGGTACATGCAAGACATGTTCCGTTTGGCAGTGAAAATGCGTGTGTTCCGCAGTCCATACGAATTCCGCTGGGGCCGTCAGAACATCCGCCTACAGGGATTCCAAAGCCCTTTAATCTGTCAGACAATCCGCCATAAGCACCGGCAATGCCTGCTGTTACCTTAGGAGAGCACATTCCCTCACCACGCATCATGGTAATAAGGTCATCATCTGAAAGCTGTGCAATGAAGCCTTCCATGGAAACCTTCTTGTCCTCAACGTCCTTAAGCTTAAAGCCCTTATCTCCTGTATAAGGAAGCGCCTTGGGAAGTCTGTCCTTTCTCTTCTTATTAGGATCAAGAGTTCTTAATGTAACCTTCTCGGAGCCTTCCTTATAAGAGCTTCCGCTTGCAACAGGCTTTAAGCGGTTAAATTCCTTAACAGGAGCATATGCTTCCTCGCACTCAGTGATAACATCAAGCTTTTTAAGCTCAAATTCACCGGCGAGCTCAGCACTTCTAACATCAGTTCCTGCATATACCTTGTAGGCACCTGCCTCCATAACATAGGCTGACTTGTGCTTTGTAGCACCGCAGTCATCATAAGAGGACATCCAATACTTAGGGATATCAAATTCCATGCTCTGCATTTTTCCGGGAGCAAGCTCATCAGTCTTAGCAAAACCGATAAGTGTTCTTGCAGGCTTTCCAAGAACGCCCTGGGGTGCCTCAAGATAAACCTGAACAACCTCTTTTCCTGCCTTATCACCTGTGTTGGTAACAAGTACTTCAAGGGATACTCCATCCTCTTCATCATAGGAGAACTCGCCAAGAGCAACATCAAAGGTTGTATAGGACATACCGTATCCAAAAGGATAAAGAACTGCCTTCTTGTTGAAGGTCTCAAAATAGCGGTATCCTACGTAGATATCCTCTTCCTGAAAGTTTCTCTTATCTGATCCGAAGTTCTTTGTGGAAGCGTAATCTTCAATATTCTTTGCGATAGTATCTGAAAGCTTACCAGAAGGATTTACAGCGCCTGTGAGGACGTCAAGAACAGCGTTTCCTCCTTCCTGTCCACCCTGCCATACATATAAAACAGCCTCAGGTCCGATTTCTTCTACCCACTTCATGTCGATGATATTGCCGACATTTAAAAGAACTATTGTGTGCTCAAATGCCTTGCAAACCTTTGAGAGTGCAGCCTTCTCTTCATCTGTAAGAAGGTAGCTTCCCTTTTCATTCTTATTGTCCTGATCCTCACCGGCTGTTCTTCCTATAATGAAAATAGCAGCGTCAGATTCCTTAGAAGCCTCTTTTGCCAGCTCATCGCTGATTGGCATCTCCTTCTGGAACCAGGGTTCAGCTGCCCAGCCTACACCGTTGTCAAAAGGATTTTCCTCCACAAACTTCTCATAAGCACTGCGAACGGTTTTATTTACCTTAAGTGCTTTTGATGCTTCAAGAGCCTCATAGATTCCTGTGACATAATCAACATTAACCATGCCGCCTGATCCTGTTCCGCTCTTGTAATAATTCATCTGGCTTCTTCCAAAAACAGCAACCTTAGTCCCTTTCTCAAGAGGAAGAGTCTTTTTATCATTCTTTAAAAGAACAATTCCCTCAGCGGCTGCTTTTCTGGCAGTTTTCTTAAACTTCTCAATATCCCAGATTTTAGCCATATGTAACACTCCTTTTCCCAATTTCTATTCATTTGCCTTTTCCGGTGCTTTTTTGCACTAGAAACTATTATATCAGCATATTCTATAACTTGCTTAAATGCAATTTAATCGGAAACTAAAATTTCTGTAAAAATTTAAATAAAAAGCGCCTCCCCTTTCGGGAAGGCTTGATTTACGCTATTTACTGGATGTTCAGTACATGACATAGTTTTTTAGTCATTTTCTTGTTTTTTAATTTTACA
>JAEEGL012632900.1_pt1 | contig 14552 bp, 10 predicted proteins | sample 9134231 | NCBI WGS metagenome assembly JAEEGL01 (sample SAMN16246548, study PRJNA631951) | gut metagenome | biome: gut microbiome; feature: rumen; material: fiber-attached | host: Bos | place: Iran: Karaj | collected 2018-10
GAAATCAGCTGAATTCATTCAGGAAGGTATCAGTGAGAAGTGTCTGTACGGGAAACTCTCCGATGATTCATTCGGTATCCTTATCGAGAAGGAGGATTTCGGGAATAAGCCCGTAGAAGAAAAACTCTCTAACTTTGTAGTAAGCGACAACGGGCTGGATTATCACGTTCTTATTCACTACGGTGTTTATGACATTAGTGAAGACGATGAGATAGACGTTCCTCTCTTCTTCAACAGTGCACGTCTGGCTACCACGATGATCGGAGATAACTATCAGTCCGTGATAGCTTTTTACGATGATAAACTCAGAGAAGAGATCATCCACAACCAGCTTATTTCAAACCAGGTATACGGTGCCATCAAGACAAAACAGATAAGACCTTATCTACAGCCTATTGTTGACTCCAGAGGCATGCTGGCAGGAGCAGAAGCCCTCGTAAGATGGATCCACCCCGATGAAGGATTCATGAATCCCGGTGCTTTCATACCTGTATTTGAACGTAACGGTTTAATCGCTGACGTAGATAAACATATGTGGAGATGTGCATGCGAGATTCTCGCTGACTGGAAGTCACGTAATATCGACAGTTTTATCTCGATCAACATCTCTCCTAAAGACTTCTACTTTATGGATGTGGTATCCGAACTCAAAGGACTCGTTGAAGAATTTGACATCGAACCGGAAAAGCTCAGAGTTGAGATTACGGAAACTGTTATGGTCACAGGTTCAATCGATATATTCAAGATTGTTGCTGATTTGAGAGAATTCGGCTTCATCGTTGAAATGGACGACTTCGGAAGCGGTTATTCTTCACTCAATCTTCTCAAGGATCTGAATTTCGATGTGATAAAGATCGATATGCAGTTCCTCAAAGATTCCGAGCGCAATATGAAGGCCGGCATGATCATCAAGAATATCATCAACATGTCTGAAGATCTCGGAATGGATACTCTGACAGAAGGTGTTGAGACCGCAAAGCAGTTCGAGAAATTGTTCGAAATGGGCTGCAAACTCTATCAGGGTTACTACTTCTCAAAGCCTATTCCACTCGAAGATTTCGAGAAGCAGTGGTTCGACTGATAAACTTAAAAAACTGTTAACTGCAAGGGGTTGTTCATATGAGCAACCCTTCAATTTGTATATATAAATAATAAGCGTGTATAATGGAAGGACAAAAAATCAACTACTCTTGACTTATATTCAAGGAGGGGAAGACAAGATGTATCTTGATTCAAATAAGACTCGCTTAAGAAGAAGCGTGGGCGTATTGGTTGCACTCATGTGCGTTATGCTGATCCCCATGGTCAGTCTGGCAGCAGGTCCCGGCATCACCCACGAAGCTGATACTTCTTTCGCATCAAGTCTCGCATTCTATGCAGGAGCATTTTCCACTGCCGTTACAGCATCGGTAAACCCGTCAGCTACTATGGCAGTTCTCGCTATAATCGGTTCTTTTGAGAACGCTGCTGTTTATTCTCCTGATTCGGTATTTCTTAATAACATTGCCGACTTCATGAATGGTGTACCGATCTTAAGAGAAGTAGGTAAACTCCCTATTGCTAATCCTTATGCAGCAGTATTTCTCACATTAGTTGCAGTTGCATTGATCGTCTGCCATTCATTCGCAGAATCAAAAATGGTATCTGAAGAAACCATCGATAAGCTCGACAAGTTTATCGGATATATCTGCACGGTATCCATCACGCTCCTGCCTTTTGTTACCAATGACGCTCTCGAGGCTGATCCTCCGGGAGTTAAGGGTGCTGCCATCGTACGCACAGTTACTATCCTCGGCAAGCCTGCTCAGGCACACGGCGTCGGCACGTATATTCTGGCAGGAATTTCCATAATCGCGATATCAATATGCTATTACGTTGTTTACTCATGCGTTGATTATTGGGAAATGATCGTTGCGGCTATCCCTGTCAAAGGCACCAGCCTTATTTGGCAGATCATAAAGGCATTCCTGCACTTCATTCTCATCCTGCTGCAGATTTTCGCTCCTGTCGTAAGCTTCATTATAAGCATTAATCTGGCAGTAGCTGCGATATTCCTGTTCAGAATACTTAAACGAATTGCCCAGTACTATAAAGACGTCTACGTTTATACTGTTCTGCGCAAGATATTCAAACGCAACGATCCTATTCCGAGAATTGAGAAACATATTCCGAGAAGACTTAAGAAACTCTACCCTAACATGGAAATCTGCATATCCTTGTATACATTCCATGGTGTGGCACGTCTCGCTAAGCGTTCCAGAGTATGGCTCATTAAGGAAGGCGACAACATTAACGTAGTTTACAAGCGTCTCATCAGAAAGCCTTACATTATCTCCTGGGAAGACCTGCGTAAGAAGCACGATAACAAGCCGGTTTACATGGAGAGCTGCGCAAGATTTTTAAGGATCCGCACAGAAGACCGCAAGCTCGAAGTAATGTTGTCCACACGTTACAGACCTGAAATCGAGATGCTGTCCCAGTTATTGGACCTCAAGGATTTTGCACCCGTAAAACAGGAAATCAAAGAGACTAAAAAACTCAACAAGAAACTCCGCCGTAAGCGCAGGAAACAGGGTGTCGAAGCTGCTGAGATCTGACGTTAATTCATGATCAGGACATTATGAAGCGACTTATTGAAGACAAAAACAAAGCCAGGAAAGACCAGTCCGGCACAAAGGATAATTCGCCTATTTGGAGATTAATAGGCGTGCTTCTTATTGGTGTTCAGGCTGGCGCCTCTGCATTTGCTTTCCAAAGGGCTTACATGCTCGGGATGTTTCCTAATCTTCACCTGTTAGCTTTTGGTGCCGTACTGTTAGCTCTACTGATACTGAATTACCTCCTGCTCTTCCCTGCGAAAAAGAAAAGAGCCGTGAAGTCTTTCCGCCGCTTTTTAGCTGTCGTTCTGGTAATAACCGTTTGTACCTCAACCGTTTATCTTGGCATTTTCATGACTAAACTCCGTTCAACGGTATCAGAGATAACAACGGAAAAAGTAGAGACGGTCGCTGCAACGATGGAGATATATGCTGTTTCCCATGACAGTGCGGTAAGTCTTGCAGACTGCAAAGACTATACCTTCGGAGTTATCGGCGGAAATGACGGACCAGCTTCTTTCGCTGCGGTAACAAAAATAAATAATGAACTCGGGAAAGAGATCTCCGACAAAGAGTATTCATCTGCAACAGAAGTTGCCAAAGCTCTTTACAATGGAGAGGTCAATGCGATCATTATTGACCACAACTATGTAAAGATACTGAATGAATCAACAGACTTTACTGATTTCACAGGTTGGGCAAAACTCATCTCAACGATCGATATTACTTCCGGTGAATTGACAGCTGCAGAAGAATCCAATCCGTACAAAAAGGGAAACGGCGACAAGCCCGTTAATATCGAGCCTGCTACCCAGAAGGTAGATAACATCGAACTCGAACCCTTCATCGTCTTTATAAGCGGTTCTGACACGAGAGAAGAGTACTTCCAGGCTGAGCGAAGCGACGTAAATATCCTCATGGTCGTAAATCCCCAGACCAAACAGATACTACTCCTTAATACTCCGAGAGACTATTTTATTCCCAATCCAAGAAGCGGAGCAGGTACATTGGATAAACTGACACACCTGGGAATGTACGGTGTAGACTGTTCCATAACCGGTCTTGAGACACTCTACAATTGTGATATCAATTACTATGTCCAGATTAATTTCACGGGTGCTGAAACACTCGTTGATGATCTGGGCGGAATAACTTTCTATAACCCCAGAGAGTTCACAGGAAGAGGAGTTTACTTCCCCGAAGGTGAGATTACTCTTAACGGTGAGGAAGCCGTTATATACGCACGTGAGCGTTATGCCTTTATAGAGGGTGATAACATGCGCGGACAGAACCAAATGCGCCTCATCACCGCGATCCTTAAGAGATTTACATCTCCTGATACAACAACACTTCTCAAGTACAACATCATATTGGATGACCTCGAAGGCTTTATGGTTACGAACCTCGAGAGCGATGAGATCAATAACCTCGTTAAGATGCAGATGGGCGATATGGCCACATGGAATATCAAGTCATATGCTGTAACCGGTTGGGGCGGATATGATGAGACATTTTCAATGCCCGGCACCGAACTCTATGTCACCTATCCTGATTACAACACGGTGTACAAAGGACAGGATCTGATCGACAGAGTTATGGCCGGTGAGATCCTTACAGATGAACTCGTGAGCGAATAACCTGACTTAATTAATCTGATAACAAAAACTGCCGCATGGATTACTCCGGCGGCAGTATGTTTTTCTCGTAATAGTGTTTGATGATCGACCTTCTGGTAACGATTCCTATGAACATTCCCCTGTCATCTGTGATCGGTACAAAGTTCGAATCCATCGTTTTGATTATCAGATCCTCTACAGAAGCATTGATCGAAACCGGTCTGTATTTATACTTATTGAGATCGACATCTGAGAGTTTAAACTGCTTAAGGCTCTCGATAGCCATTGTATGGGGCTCGCCGCCCTCACCCTTAACTATGAACCACAACAGATCACCTTCACTTACTGTTCCGATGTAGTGGCCTTCCCTGTCGATTACGGGAACTGCCGCATACGAACTGCTGTGCATCTTCTCGAGTGCCTGGTCAACAGTTATGTCATTATAAAGGTATGTGATCTCCTGCTTGGGACGTGTAAAAAAAGCTACATTCATTTTATGCTCCGCCTAAATCCTTATCGATTTTTACCTGGAAAGGTGTTGCCGTAAGGCCGTTCTGTGCATGCAGAGGTGTCGGACCATATGAGAAGAATGCATATCTTACTCTCGAAGGGAATTCAACCATCGGGCTGGACAAAAGAACAGTCTTACCGTCGAAGTCGACGCTGGCTTCGGCAGGATAGTATTTACCGTCTTCACCTGCGAGTTCAAAACCTGAATCATCAGGTCCGAATCCCGTCGTAAGATTCAGGAGCAGATAATCGCCGCCGAACGTGATCTCAACACCTTCGCCACGTCTCGCATCAACGATAAACGGCGCAACTGCCTCTACCTTCTCAAATCCGTATACAAACTTTTCAGCCAACAATGCCAGTCTGTCTCCGGGCGTTTTCTTGTCGCTCGGGAACATGTTATTGAACTCACCGCAGTCCGCAATAACTGCCATGAAAACGTTCGGCATATCGATGGCTACGATCTGCTGCTGCTCACGAAGAAGCGGCCATGACATATCGTCATAACCCATGTATTTACGGTCTTTGGAAATATACATAGGAAGCTGGCAGAAAATAAACGGCAACTGATCGTCGAAGAATACGTCACGCCATTCTTTGATCATCGTCTCGAAAACATGTCCGTATTCAGACTGGTGTCCGTCTGTATCTGCTTCGCCCTGATAGAAGATAACGCCTCTTAATGTGAAGGGTGCAACCCTCAGGATCATGCACTCAAATGCAGCACCTGGATGTCTTGATGACTTATGTCCGACAGGTGCCGGCCATGGTGCAGGTCCGAGCTCAATATCTGCTTCCGGATATGTGAGATACGGATTCTCATCCAGGAGCTTTTGAAGTTCCACATTATATTCGGCATACTTCTCGTTAAATTCAGCTTCGGCTGCATCGTATTCTTCAGGTGTGAGTTCAGAAGCCTCGTCATCAAAATCCTTGATGTACTGCCTTCCCTCTTTCGTAGTGAGAAGAGATTCAACGCTCTGCCAGTTATCGATGGTAGCTCTGGTTGCGCAGCACTGGATGATACCGATCTTTGCATCAAGTCTTGATTCGAGTTCCCTGGCAAAATAGAAAGCAACTGCACTCATGTCACCTGCTGTCTCACTGGTAACATCGACCCATTTAGATTCAGCTTCAGCCTTCGCCTGTGCTTCATCCATATGGCCAAAATAAGGCACTTTGTAGTACCTGATCTCTGTCTTACCTATCTTAGGAAGAATAAATTTTGCAAATTCAGATCTGATGAGCGGGTATTCCATGTTACCGCCGCCTGCAGCGAGCCAGATCTCACCGGCATAAACGTCTTTGATCGTACATGCCTTGGCATCGTTCTCGAACACCTCGATCTCATAAGGACCACCGGGTTCATCAACAGGCTCCAGACAGACCAAAAAGCTTCCATCCTGTTCAGTACCACAGGTTCCTGTGCATATCTCTTCGCCGTCTTTGAGCAGCGTACTTCTGATAACACAAGTCTTGTCGGAATATCCGAAAATGCGGAACTCAGCGCCCCACTGGAAAACCATTTTATCTCTGAATATACCGTTTAACTGAATTGCCATAACTCTATAATTGTATCAAATAAGCGTTATTTTTACCTTAAATTCTACATTCAGCCGAATAAGGTATTGCAGAAAACCAGAGCCTGCGCAGCATCGCCATTGATAGTAATTGAGCCCTGGGCTACAGCTACCGTAAAGTCCTTTTCGCCGTTTAAGACACCTGCAAAAGTCTCAGCATCAGCATCAATATAAAACGGTGCGTTTATGTATTCGTATGGAGCAACTTCAGCAATGCCCTCTTCGATCTTTACATAAAGAGGAAGGTTGTCGAGATTGCCGTTCAAAGTAATCTGCGTAGCAGTATCCTGAATGAAAGATACTTTAGATACCTTCGCCTCAACACCTTTGAAGATGCTGCCGAAATTGGCTTCGATTCTCTTCTTGTTCATATAGATCACCTCCGCTAGAGTTTTTATCGTTACTTTAATCCGCCTGAAAAGCTCAGTATCCAAGAGATAGGAATAATCTTCGATGCCAGATGAAGAAACTTTTGAGAGAACGGATAAGATACCATGCGCTTGCCCTTAAGTGATGCCTTAAGAGATGCTCTGGCGAGCTTAACCGGATCTGCTACGAAGTTTTTACGCCAGTCGGTAAAATCAGTTTCCTTACCCTCTGTCGCTCTTCTCTGGAAGTCAGTTCTTACAGGTCCGGGACAAATAGCGGTAACACTTATACCGAGAGGTTTGAGTTCATAACTCATTGCTCTCGAGAATGAAATAACATAAGACTTGCTCGCTGCATAAGCGGCGAAATTCGGTTGAGGAAGAAATCCTGCAGAAGATGCAATGTTGATTATCGCGGGACGTACGCCTTCGTTTTTCATGTAAGGAACGGTGATTCTTATGAGCCTGCTCAATGCGCTGCAATTGATCGCAATAGTATCGCTCAGAGCGTCAGGAGACTTATCCATCACCTTGCCCTTAATACCCATTCCTGCAGAGTTAATGAGAAGACCAACTGACGGTTCTTCTGCTTTTAGTTTATCTTCGATTGTCTTGATTCCTGAATCGCTCGCGAGATCTGCAACTACCGGAACTACTTTAACGTTTGTTATTGATCTTGCTAATTCATTAAGAGCGTCAGCGCGTCTGGCTACTGCCCATATCTCGTCAAAAGGAGTCTTATAAAATTCACCTTTATCATTTGCAAGGAGTTCGAGAAATGCTTTTCCTATGCCTGAAGAACTGCCTGTTATAATTGCGATTTTCTGGTACATAAAGCTTCTCCGAAAGATAAGTTCCGTACCATTAATAATACACTCAAAGAATAATTATTAAAAGAGAATGTCTTTGAAGCAGACTCTCTGCTTGCAGTTATCGTAGTCGAAACTGTGTCTCGATCCGCCTGCGCACCACTTCTCATATTCGCATTCCTGACACTCGGTACAGAGCGAAGATAATCTCTTCCTGTACACCTGGAATTTATTGAGCCACACATCACTGAACTTATCTGTTCTGATATTTCCCTGAACAAATTCCGGTCTGTCTTCGATATCAAGACAAGCAGTAATATCACCGTTGATTCTAATCGCAGCTGTATGTGTTCCTGCACCGCAATAGAAGAACCAGTCTCTTACTTCTCTCTCGTATTCGAGTCCGAGGAAATGGGAGCATCCGTAATTAACGGGAATCTGGTTCTCTCTCTTTTCTCTTATGAAACTGAAAAGACGTCTCTGATCGTCGGGTGTCAGAAGCATTTCAGGATAATCCAACGCTCTTCCCATCGGCTCGATTCCGATAACACGCCATGAATCTATATCCATCTGGTCGAGTATCTGATATAGCTCATCGAGTTCACCGATATTCTGATGGTTAATAACCGTAGTTACCTGGATATGTCTGAACGCTCTCTGGTCGATAAGATTCTGGATTCCTCTCATCGCCTTATCGTATCCGCCCTTAAGACCGCGCTGTCTGTCATGTGTATCGCGGAGTCCGTCGATGCTTACAGAGACAGTACCCATGCCTGTATCTTCGAGCATCTGCGCTACATCTTTGGTAATGAGTGTAGCATTGGTTGTCATACCCCATCGAAAGCCGATATCGTTGGCATAGCCAAGGAGTTCAGCAAATCCGGGATACAAAAGCGGTTCGCCGCCTGTTATGCAGAGCTGTATTCTCTTGTAATCGAGATTCTCTTTTACATCTCTTAATACAGCTTTGAATTCTTCCACATCAGGACCATGTCCCAATCCGGGAGCACAGCTGCTTCCACAATGGAAACATTTTTCATTGCAGCTTCTTGTTAATTCGAAAAACAGATAAATGAGATCAGGCTTCTCATAGAGCTCTGATCTCATTTTGTCTTTGTTATCGAGATATGCTTTTTTCGCTTCGTAAATGTCCACGGTTATCAGCCTTCGTCCGGTGCAGGGCCGTAAACATCTACTTCAGGTCCGTCTACCGGTGTATCGGGAGCAGGTCCGTAAACACATACTTCGTTGTTGTCATCAGATTCCTTGGATGTCTTTGTATCCTCAGTCTCTATTGTTTCTTCAGAAGTAACAACAACGTCATCCGGCGGAGGTCCGTATACATTGGTTTCCGGCGGAGGTCCGTAAACGCATCCTTCAACCGCAATACTCAATGCACCTACCGCAGCGGCAAATGCTGTAAAAGTTAATGGTTTCTTAGATCTTTTCATTTCCAATACCCCCTGAAAAGAATCTTAGTTCTTTCCTTCGTCAGAATCTGCCTCAGTATCAGCTCCTCTGAATCCTGCCAAAGGCTTTTCTGCTGTAGGAGCAGCTCCTACATTAGGATCCATGATCGAAGGTCTCTGTCCTTCAAGAGCAGCACCCATAGCAGGTTCATTGCTCTTATTTGTTTCACGCTCCTTATCTACTATACCAGAAGGACGTACGATCCCGCCATAAGCTGATGTATGCTCCTCTTCGCCTGCAGATGCGGGGCGCTCAGTCTGGGTTCTGTTAAAGAATGCAGACTTATGTGACTTAACATTGTCTACGATACTTGTATATTGAGCCTTTGCAGCTTCTTCGCTCTCTTTTTTTGCCTTCTCTTCTTCAATGCGCATCTGCTCTTCGCGGATTCGTGCTTCTCTTGCTTCATCGCTTTCCTTGAATGCAGCTAAGCCTGCGATTGAAGCTTCTGCCCATACAGGCACTCTTCCGACGCTATTGCCCTGTTTGCCGCCGAGCATCGTGCCTAACTGGTTAGCATTAGAAGAAGCTCTTGCCTGCTCCTTGGAGAGGTACGGACCATCGACTGATTGAGCGGCGGCTGATGCTCCGACTCCTGAAGTTGCACCGCTACCGGATGTTTCAGAGATTTCACTGAGGTTAACCTTGTTGTTTCCAAAAGGAGACTTCCTATTTGGATTAAACTCTTCTTTATTACTGTCATCAGTATTCTTTACATAAAAATCAGGTGGCGGTAAAACCGTTCCCAATGCTGAAACCGGCGGCGGAACATTATCAGAAGTTGCAATAGCAGTTTTGAAAACTTCTGATGTCTTGCTCTGGCGCTTATTCATTTCTGCTCTCTTCGCTCTGGCAGCATCAGCAAGTTCTATTGCCTTCTGAGCTTCAGCGAGTCTTGCTTCGGCTTCAGCTCTTGCAGCTGCCGCAGCCTTTGCTGCTTCCTGAGCTTTCCGTTCTTCCTCGATCCTTAACTGTTCGGCGATCCGCAATTCCTCCAGAATGCTTCCAGACGGCTCGAATCCTGCTGTTTCCCCATTAAATCTGTTATCCGCCATATTAGCAGCCTCCGTTATTTTTGTAACCGCTTCTGTCTTAATTAATTCTTCGGCTTTTTTTGAATCTTCCGCTTTTTTGATCGCTTCTGCAAGTTTTGCCTGCTCAGCAGCCTCTCTTGCTCTCTTTGCTTCGAGTGCTTTTGCTTCTGCTTCAGCCTTTGCAGCTTCCTCGATTCTCTTAGCCTCAAGAGCCTTTGCTTCAGCCTCAGCTTTTGCAGCGGCTGCTGCCTTAGCTGCTTCTTCAGCTTTTGCGAGCTCTTCCATCCTTGCCTTCTCAGCAGCCTCAGCTGCTTCCTGGGCCTTCTTTAATTCTTCTTCCATTTTAGCCTGTTCAGCTAATTTTGCATCTTCTAATGCTTTGGCTTTTTTAGCTTCAGCATTCTTTTTGATCTCTTCGATACGTTTTGCCTGTGCAGCCTTGCGCTCTTCGAAAAGCTTATGCGCCTCTGCCTTTTGTTCAGGTGTAAGCTCTGTCTTAACGCGTTTAGCAGGTGCTTCCTGTTCTTTTTCCTTAGTTGCAGCAGCTACTGTTCCTGCCGCTGCTACTGTTGCTGCAGCCTTAACATCAGGTGTAGCTACAGGACTCTTCTTGAAAGGGGAATATTCTTCAACAACAGGTTTAACCGGTGCCTTGCTGACTTCAGCACTCTTAAGAGGAGCCTTCTCAGGTTCAGGCTTAACTTCTGCTTCAGGCTTTTCTACTGCAGCTGCAGCCTTTTTAGCTTCAGCATTCTTCCTGATCTCATCAACTCTCTTAGCCTGGGCTGCTCTTCTCTCTTCAAGGAGCTTTTTAGCCTGTTCACGTGCTGCCAGCTGTTCAGGTGATATCTCATTCTTGGAACGCTTAACAGGTCCCTTCTGGACTGCCGCTTTGTTTTCCTTAGCCTTTGATGCAACTGCAGCTGCAACAACTGCACTTGCAACCTTAGGTGTTTCCTTAGGTTCTTCAGGCTTCTTAAAAGGTGAAACCTCATCCTTAGGCATGGATACATTAGCTGTCTTAGGGATGCTCTTATCAGCCTCGGGAGCCTTCTTGAAAGGTGTGTACTCATCCGGCTTATCTTCGGGTTTCTTAATCAGATTTTCCTCAGTAACAGGCTTTGTAACTGCACTCATAAATGCAGGACGGTTCGCTTCCTTAGCTTCTGCAGCTCTCTTCTCTGCATTGGTTCTGGCTGCCTGGTTAACAGAAATACTTGCCGGTCTCTTTACAGGAGGCTTCTGTGTAACCGGCTTGGATGCAGCGCGTGCTGTTGTACCTGCCGCTGCTGCGCTGCCAGCAACTGCAGCCGTCTTTGGAGCAGCAGTTGTTGTCTTCGGAATAATTGATTTGGCAGGAGCATCCTTTACAGCAGTTGTATTTGCCTTTACCGCTGTATTAGTTTTAGCAGCAGTATTAGCCTTCAAAGGTGCATTTGTCTTAACTGCCGTATTTGTTGCCGGGTTTGTTTTTACAGCAGCAGACTTTGCCGGAGCATTGGTTCTGACAGCCGTGTTTGTTGCTTTGCCGCTTTCTGCAACAGACTTTGCATGGTTAACTGAAAGACTTGCAGGACGCTTAACAGGAGCCTTCTGCTGTGCAGCAGGCTTTGTCTGTGTGTTAGAAGGATATGAAGGCTTGAACGCTCCTCTGGCAGTTCCTTCCATAGCCTTGATTTCCTTCATGGCTGTAGCTGTATTAAATGTTTTGTTAGTCTTGGGTTCTTCGATCGGCTTCAGATCCTTAACGGGTCCCAAATAGCCAAACTTTTCAGCGATGGCGGGAACACCCGGAATATAAGCAATAGCCAGGTCCTTACCTTCGAGATCTTTCTTATCCTTGAGATATCTGTATCTGATGTACAGGAGTCCGCAAATGATGATAAATGCAACTATCCAGATCCAGCTGGAGACTGTGGGCTTCTTTGGGCCCTTCTTGTTATTTCCGTTTGCTGTAAGACCTGCAACTACGACTGTTGTTTCAGATGTAGTCTCATCAGGTTCTCCGTCACCATTTTCATCAACGGGAACCGTCTCACCTGATACTGTTTCACCTGCAGGTACTACAACAACTGTTGTCTCGACAGGATTGCCGGCAGCATCTGTTTCTAAGACTACTGCAACGACACTCTCAGAATTGTCGGGATTAACCGGATTGTTGTTATTGCCGCCTGAAGTTGTATTGTCAGTCGTACCACCAGCACCTCCGTTATTCTGTGTAGGCGCAGTAGTAGGTGCTTTCGTAGGGTTTGGGGCAGCCGTCGGATTAGGCTTAGACGTTGCTGTAGGATTGGGTTTTGGTGTATTAGTCGGCTTCGGCTTAGGCGTGTTTGTAGGATTAGGCTTCGGCGTATTAGTCGGCTTTGGCTTAGGCGTGTTCGTAGGATTGGGCTTCGGTGTATTAGTTGGCTTCGGCCTAGGAGTGTTTGTAGGATTAGGTTTTGGTGTATTAGTCGGCTTCGGCCTAGGAGTGTTTGTAGGATTGGGTTTTGGTGTATTAGTCGGCTTCGGTTTAGGTGTGTTCGTCGGCTGCGGCTTTGGCGTTGGTGTGGCCGGTACGGGCGTTGGAGTATCCGGTACTGGAGTAGGCTCAGGTGCTTCTGTCGGATCCGGTTCGGGTTCCGGTGCCGGAACTACCTGAAAATAACAACGGTTGTAATCAGCAGCAATACCATTAAGGTCACTACCAGTAACCAAAATCTTATAATTAGCATCACCGTAATAAGTGATTTTTGCAATCACATTATAAGAACCGCATGAAATAATCGATAAATCAGGTCCTTCTACTTGTGAGTCAAAAGAAAAATTCTCTTTGTTGACTCCAAGTATGATAGTAACCTCATCGCCTTCCTGGAAACCATACACACCAAACTGAATATATGCGTAGGTATCATTGCCTTCACTATAAGCGCCATACCAACAGCCACCATCAGCAAAGACATCATGAGCTTCAAACGTATTAATTGCAAAGGAAAACCCGATAATTGCGCATAATAGTGCACAAAGTAATTTGAGCGGAGAGCGCCCCGAACTGCTACCCGACATCACAAAACCTCCAAAAAGCACACGCGCGTAATACTTATAATATTACGTGTTACACAAATTATACATAGGAAACGGCTTTGTTTTCAAGTGTCCGGGAGATATCTAAAAATGCGTTGAGCCCCTAAAAGAGGGCTTTTGCACTCAATCGTTGCCGTCAGTTTCCTGGTTCGGAGCAAAACCTTCCAGAGGCTTTTCAGCTGCGGGAAGAATTGCTTCTTCACCTGACTTCATAATGTCGGGCTTTTCTTCCTGAACTTCTGCAACGCGGTCAACAACTGCATTGGAAACTTCTGAACCTAATTCAGGTCTCATAGCACCTGTGTATGTCTCATCAACTGCTTCTCCATTTGCCTCAGCTGCCTGGGCTGCCGCGAGCGCTCTCTTAAAAGGAGACTCTTTCTTCATTGCTCTCGGTCTTACTTTCTGAGGTGCACCGGTGATCCTGACAGATGAAGGAGCAGCTGAATCCATTACCATTGCAGGTGTTTCCGCCTCGGCTCCAACCTCATCAGAATCCAGTTCCTTCCTCTGCTGCTGACGAGCTTCAAGAGTATTGGAATAAACGGGTCTTATAGGTGCCGTGTTTGATTTCTGGAGATAACCATTGACGATGATTCTCTCTCTTTCTCTGTCTAAATCCTTGGATTTTCTGGAAGAGATTCCCAAAGGTCCGAATACTTCGATTGCTTCTCTTTCTTCTCTCTGGGCTTCACTCTTTCCTCCGAGCAAAGTATTCTTTGATGCAGCTTCTTCTTCGGCCCTCTTGTTCGGGTCTCTGGATTCGCGTTTAACCTGATGAACCTCTTTCTGAGGCTTTTCGAGAGCCCTCTTCTCTCTCTTCTCAACCTGATCGAGAACTTTGTGGTACTTCAATTTATCCTCAGCAGCTGCATTTCGCCTTTCTCTGCGTTTGTCGAGAGTCTTTAATACCTTAGCTACTATCAGCAACGCAACAACCGCAACAACTACGATGCCTATTACGATTACGGTAAGCTGTCTGTTGTCTTCAAAATTAATCTTTAGCATTCCGTACAACATAATCAATTATCCTCAATATTATCGTCCGTATTTTTCCCGACAGAGTTTATTTCATCTGACTCCTGTTCGTCAACAGGTAAATCAGTATTATCCTTAAGAATAATTTCCTCCTGTTCTTTGCGCTTCTTAGTCCAGCGGTTAACAGCAATTCTGGCAGCCGCGATGACGATGATAAGAACAACAGCAACAATGGCAACGATTATGAGTTCTTTGGTTGCCTTATTTACTATTTCGGAAACAGGATCAGCATCTTCATTTTCATGGAACACAACCGCATCAGCGGGTTCTTCCGGTACCCCTTCTGTTTCAGCAGCTACAGTAGTTTCGGTAACAGTAACAGGAGCAGGTGTTACCTTTACGCCTGTGTAATCAGACAAAGCGATACCGTTAGCTCCCAAAGGAACTTCGTGATCAAGTCCTATGAACTTACCGTCTTCATTCTGCCAGAGAACCTCTTTTACGAAGTTATATTTCTCTTCATCCCA
>JAEEGL013721075.1_pt1 | contig 14552 bp, 10 predicted proteins | sample 9134231 | NCBI WGS metagenome assembly JAEEGL01 (sample SAMN16246548, study PRJNA631951) | gut metagenome | biome: gut microbiome; feature: rumen; material: fiber-attached | host: Bos | place: Iran: Karaj | collected 2018-10
AGGAACTGAACCATTCCTTCGTTCCGCCTGAGGATATGAAGCTCATTGCTCCGTATATCTATGTCTGCCATGGCAAATTCATGGAGATGACGGAAATCGAGGGCATGCCGGGCGAATATGAGGACAAGGCAATTGATTATGAAGGCGCCATTGCCGTCCTGAAGGAGATCGGCTTTGAAGGGTATATCGACTCTGAGTATGAAGGACAGCGCAACCAGCAGGACCGTGGTCTTGCGTTCCTGCCCGATGAGATCGAGGAAGTCCGCCGTCATCATAAGATGCTCAAGCGTCTGATTGGAGAATAAGCAGAAATCAGACTACACTTTAAGGGGTGCGGAACATGCGTTCTGCACCCCTTAAAAAGTAAAGTTGCAATTTACATAAAATTATTTATGTGGAATTAAATATGCGGTATCCGGAACGCAGAAATTGTGTTATAATGCGCCTGAAAGAGAAATGAAAGGGGATCTTCATGGTACGCGCAATCGTAAAAGATGTTTTATTCCTCAGCCAGCCGTCAGAGGAGGCAACAGGGAAGGATCTTCAGGTGGGCAAAGATTTGCTTGATACATTGGAAGCCAACAAGGATCGATGTGTCGGTATGGCAGCGAATATGATCGGTGTTCTCAAGCGCGTGATTGTGGTCAATGCGGGAATTATGAATCTGGTCATGTTTAATCCCGTGATCCGAAAGGGGGAAAAGCCTTATGAGACAGAAGAGGGGTGTCTCTCTCTGACCGGAGTCCGAAAAACAACAAGGTATGAGGCAATTGAACTGGAGTATATGAACCCGGAATGGAAAAAACAGACGCGGAGCTTTACAGGACGAATCGCGCAGATTGTTCAGCATGAAGTGGATCACTTGAATGGAATCCTGATTTAATATTAACAGGAATAGATTTATGTATACCATATTCATTGACTGCATCCGCCTGCCTTGCCGCTGAATAGAGGCACGGCAGGCGGATGAATGATTACGATTTGCATTTGTAAATGCCGGATTCCGTGATGATATAGTCGACAGGCAGATCATGGGGATCAGGGAAACAGTCCGGGACAATCTGAAACGCATAGCACAGACCAACGGTGATATGGCCGGGATGCGTGCTCAGATACCGGTCGTAATATCCTCCTCCGTAGCCGCATCTGTTTCCGTCTTCGGAAAAAGCAAGGCCTGGAACCAGAATGAGAGAGGCCGTATCCATTGCAGTCTCCGCGCCAACCGGTTCTAAAATGCCATATGCGCCGGTCTCATAGTCCGTCTCCCCATTCAGCCAGAAAAAGTCCATGGATTTGCCTTGAACCTTCGGCGCAGCAACCCGCTTGCCGCAGCCAGCCGCATCTTTCCATATTTCCGAAGTATCAATTTCATCCGGCAGAGACAGATAAAGATAGACGCTCTGTGCATCCTGCCATGCAGGGAGTGAATACAGATGTGTACGGATTCTCCTGCACTTTTCCGCCCTGATTTCCGGCGTGAGTTCTTTTCTGAGTTTTCGCATTCTGGTACGGATGGCTGCTTTTTCTGTCACTTCGATTTCCCCTTGCTGTGCACCGGATTGTTCTGAATGGATTATAACAGGGTTTCTTTCAGGCTTCAACAGCCTGAAAGAAACCCTGTCTTCAGTCTAGGGAATTGCCAAAATGACCGAGCTGTGCTGCAGAATCGTTATCAGACAATGAGCATTGTCCGCTTGTTCAGGAAATCGCCGGATCTTCCAAGCTCTGTGCTGTCATCATTGAACACAGTCATGGAAGGAGGCATATAGGAGGCACGATGACCCCAGCGGAGCCATACATCATGATAGCCCTGAGCCAGACCGCCGGGCTTCTTCACGCGGATTGTGGCAGTTTCGGTGACCGGCCAGTGGGTTTCATTGTCCTCAGCCATTTCGGCAGGCGTAAACTCCTTGCCGCCGATGATCCAGGTTATGGCACCGGAATTCGGGAGGAACTCTTCGCCGTCCACAGTAACGCGGCCGACGTGGAGCAGACTCAGATAGACACCGCGATAGTAGTTGGTGCGAATACGGAACTCAAAGCCGATGGCATTGCCTGCATCATCATAAATGTTCCGGAAACCGGGGTACTGAATAATTTCGGGATCGCGCATGGTTGTTTCTCCTTTCTCCTTAGTAGCCCAGGCAGTTCTTCATCAGAATCTGGTGTTTATGAAGTGCCTCATGCAGCGCGTTGAGGTCGGAACGGTCGCGTCCTTCATATTCTGCAACCATCCAGCCGTCCCAGCCGTTGTCCTTCATGACCTGAATGACCTCAGGATAGGGAACCCATTCCTCGCGGAACAGGAGATCGTCGTCCGGCACCATGGAGGTGAACTTTGCATGGCAGCATTTTACATAGGGCAGCAGGGAAACCAGGTCTTCCGGCGTGGAGTAACGGACTCTTCCATCCCAGTTGGGTTTCGGACTGAACACGCCGAAGTCGATGTTCAGGCCAAATGCCTTGGTGCCGGTCTTGTCAATATACTCAACATAGTCGTAGATCATCTGCTGCTTCAGAATGGTGGGCAGGTGAATTTCCGGGAGCATAACCACATCATACTTCTCAGCCGCAGGAGTGGCGGCGGTGATCAGGTCACGCCAGTTTTCTACTGGATCCAGGTCATCATTGATGACGCCGAGTTTGGTGCGCAGGCAGTGGAAACCAAGTGCATTTGCCAGTTTGAAATCGCGCTCGAGATATTTCACGCACTGGTCAATGCTCAGCTCGCGGTCCGCTCACATGCGGTTGTCAACCCAGTGACCGTACTCTGCGGGGATGATCTCATACTTTTCGCACAGATTATTCCATTTCTCCAGGAACTCGTCCGTCAGATAGGGATATCCGTCGATGTGGCCGTTTGCCAGGATTTCCACACCGTGGGCACCCATGTCCTGCATCTCAATAAAGCAGTCCTCAAGCGTATAGCCCTGGGGGAAGAAGTTGGAATAGCTGTAGATGGATACGCCGCGCTTCGGGCCCTTGGGAGGGACGTATTTCATAATGCTCACTCCTTTTTTTATTCTGCAGAGTAATTTTCCTGTGCCAGGATAACCGGCAATTCAGGAACTCTGCATAGCTAGGATATCAAAAATGCTTGCATACGTCAACAGAATTCAGAAAAAAGGATAGAATCCATAAAAAGCGGAAGGAAATTATATGCAAAATGAACAATTGATTTCTGACGTTTCTGGATCCATAACGTCGCGCAGGAATCTGATTTCGAGCACGCCGGCTAAGAACGAGGAATCAAATAATATTGGTAAAGGATGCCTATGATGCTGTCAGAAGCATTTTTATGCAGGAATTATTGGAAGAAAATCGGAAAGAATATGCAACTGCACTACAGATAGACCTGAAATAGTCGGAAATTTCGTAGCCTTCTTCCTATCTTTTTTCATGCGGGATGTGTATAATTATTCTGAATTTGAAATATGCCTTTCAGGAGGTTTTTATATGCGCAATCAGAAAAACGAACTGAAGCTTCTCAAGTGTATTGAGCAGGACTGCACGCTGTCCACTGCGCAGCTTGCAGCCATGTGCGATATGACCGAGGAGGAAGTGAAATCCGAAATCGAACAGCTGGAAAATGACCATGTGATTCTCGGATACAAGGCGATCATTAACTGGGACGACACCATTGATGAGACCGTTACGGCACTGATCGAAGTGTCTGTGACGCCGCAGCGCGATAAGGGGTTTGACCGGATCGCGGAACGGATTTATCAGTATGAAGAAGTGGAGAGCATGTATCTCACATCCGGCGGATTTGACTTTACGGTGCTGATTTCCGGGCGCACCCTGCGTGAGGTAGCCATGTTTGTGGCAGAGCGCCTGAGCCCAATTGAGGGTGTGATCTCCACGACAACGCACTTTATCCTGAAAAAGTACAAGGAAAAACACACCATATTCCAGCCCCAGGAGGAGCAGAAGGAGCGTCCGATCTTCGTATGATTGATTATTCAACCGTCCTTTCCACGCGGGCGTCTTCTCTGAAGCCGTCCGGAATCCGGAAATTCTTCGACCTGCTTACGGAGATGAAGGACGTCGTTTCCCTCGGCGTCGGAGAACCGGATTTTGTCACACCCTGGCATATCCGCGATGCAGGCATCTACAGTCTGGAGAAGGGATTTACCAAGTATTCCTCAAACGCAGGCCTGAGTGATCTCCGAAAGGAAATCTCCAGATATCTGGAGCGCCGCATGCAGATGGCCTATGATCCGGATGGAGAAATACTGGTTACAGTGGGCGGCAGCGAAGCCATTGACCTGGCGGTGCGCGCACTGGTCAACCCGGGGGATGAGGTGATTATCCCGGAGCCATGCTTCGTCTGCTATGCGCCGATTGTAACGCTGGCGGGCGGCACGCCGGTTGTGCTCCCGCTGCACGCGGAAAACGAATTCCGCATCAGCGCGTCCCAGCTTTCCGCTGCGATCACGCCGAAGACCAAACTCCTCATGCTTACCTATCCGTCCAATCCCACCGGCGGCATCATGACAAAAGCAGACCTGGAGGCAATTGCACCGGTCATTCTGCAGCATAATCTCATGGTGATTTCCGACGAGATCTACGGTGAACTGACCTATGAGGGACATCATGTTTCCGTCTCGTCACTGCCGGGCATGCGGGAGCGCACGGTGGTAGCCAGCGGGTTCAGCAAAGCCTACTCCATGACCGGATGGCGGCTTGGCTATGCCTGCGCCCCGAAAGAGATCCTTGCTGTCATGCACAAGGTGCATCAGTTCGGCATCATGTGTGCACCAACAACCAGCCAGTATGCGGGCATTGAGGCGATGCGGAACGGGGATCAGGACATTGAGAAGATGAAAGACGAATACAACGGACGCCGCCGCTATCTGGTAAACGGCCTGCGGGAGATCGGCTTTGACTGCTTTGAGCCGAAAGGTGCGTTCTATGTGTTTCCTTCAATTCAGAAAACCGGCCTGAGTTCCGATGTGTTCTGCGAGCGGCTGCTTCTGGAGGAGCATGTTGCGGTAATCGCCGGCAACGCGTTCGGGGAATCCGGTGAGGGATTCGTCCGGATGTGCTATGCTGCGAGCATGAATGATCTGGAAACGGCTCTGGAGCGGATGCGCCGCTTCCTGAACCGCCTGTAACAGAGAGGAGCAAACCAACTTGAAATATATTCTCGTGATCGGAGACGGCATGGCGGACAATCCCGTGCCGGAACTTGCCGGAAGAACGCCGCTGGAGGCGGCGGACAAGCCGTTTATTGATGCACTCGCGGGAAGCGCACTTCTTGGGAGCGTACTGACTGTACCAAAAGAGCAGGTGCCTGGAAGCGATACTGCGATCCTGTCGATCTTCGGCTGTGATCCGAATCAGTATTATACCGGAAGAAGTCCGCTCGAGGCTGCCGGAGCGGGTGTCCAGCTGCAGCCCGGGGATGTGAGCTACCGCTGCAACATGATCACCCTGGAAGAGGGAGACATGCCCTTTGAGGAGAAGCGGATTCTGTCCCACTCTGCAGGCTCCATCGACGGTGAGACATCCATAGCGCTGGTGAAGTGGCTCTTCGCGGAACCGGAGTTCCACGAAGCTGCGGTTCGCGCGGGTATGCATGTGGAACCCAGTCCCAGCTTCCGGCATATCGCGGTGCAGCGGAACGGAGATATCCGCGGCTTCGTAGCGCCCCCTCCCCATGATCATCTGGGCGAGGTGATCGGAGGAATCCGACTTCACGGGAACGAAAACGCAGACGCACTCTGGGAACTGATGCGTCTTGCCAACCGGAAACTCTCCACCCATCCGATCAATGCAAAGCGAGTGGAAGAGGGCAAAAAACCTGCCAATGGAATCTGGTTCTGGGCGGAGGGCACTGCGGTGCAGCTGCCGAGTTTCACCCAGGCGCATCATGTACGCGGCAGCGTGATCAGCGCGGTGCCGCTGGTGCACGGAATCGGAGCTCTGGTTGGCCTTCAGCGGATTTTTGTGGATGGCGCAACGGGAGAAAATGACTCCAATTTTGAGGGAAAGGTTGCGGCAGGCTTAGAGGCGCTGGATAAGGGAGATGACTTTATCTGCGTTCATGTGGAGGCTCCGGACGAGGCAACGCACAATGGAAATCTGAAGGAAAAACTGGAGGCAATCCAGATCCTCAGCGAACGGGTCGTGAAACCGCTCTGCAGCGGAATGGATGCGCGGGGAATGGATTACCGGATGCTGCTTCTGTCAGACCACAAGACCCTTATGGCAACGAGAGGCCATGACGGAGATCCGGTTCCGTTCATGATTTATGATTCGACGGCCAATCAGGGGAACGGCCTGCCCTATACCGAACGCAGCGGTCTTGCCGGACCTTTTGTGGATCCGGGAACGCGGTTGATGCGTATCCTGTTTCAGGAGGAGACAATATGAGTGCATTTCAGAGAGCGGATATTCTGATTCCGAAAACAGATCTGGAAACATGGGCTGTCGTTGCCTGCGACCAGTATACCTCAGAACCGGAATACTGGTCACGTGTGGAGCAGCGGGTCGGAGACCAGCCTTCCGCGTATCGACTGATCCTCCCGGAAGCACAGCTGAAAGCGCCGGATGTGGGTGTCCGGATTGAAGCCATTCACGCACAGATGGACCGGTACCTGCGGCAGGGTCTGTTTGAAGCGTTTCCGCAGAGCTATGTTTATGTGGAGCGCGAAATTGGGTCCGGTGCTGTGCGCCGCGGAATCATCGGCTGTGTAGATCTGGAGCAATATGATTACCGGCCCGGCTCAGAGAGTGAAATCAGGGCGACTGAGGGGACCGTCCTGGAGCGTATTCCGCCCAGAATGCAGGTTCGTCAGGGCGCCCGTCTGGAACTTCCCCATGTTCTGCTTCTGTGCGATGATGAGGAGGATGCGATTCTGAAGCCGCTGCAGGAACAGAAGGAAAAATACCGCTGCCTGTATGACTTTGATCTCATGGAGCATGGCGGGCACATCCGCGGATGGCTGCTCCCGCCTGAGGAGGCGGACGCTCTTGACGGACGGCTGAAAGCCTATTGCGATGCCGCGCCAGACCGCTATCAGGATCTGAGCGGCAGCCCGTTCGCCTATGCGGTGGGAGACGGAAATCATTCCCTGGCAACGGCCAAGGCGTGCTATGAAGCACTGAAAGCGGCGCACCCGGATGAGGATCTGCGTGCGCATCCGGCAAGATGGGCGCTGGTGGAACTGGAGAATCTCCATGACCCGGCCCTGGAATTCGAACCCATTCACCGTGTGGTTACCGGCACGCAGCCGGACCGGATGCTTGACGCGCTGGAAAAGAAATGCGGCGCGTCGGAGGGATTTGCCGTGACCTGCATCACTGCCGGGGGAGAACGTACAATCTGCCTGAATCCGAAACTTGGGGAGCTTGCAGTCGGCATTCTCCAGGAGTTTCTGGACGATTATCTGAAAGATCATCCCGGAAGTGTGGATTACATCCACGGAGATGACGTCACCCGCCGCCTGGCTTCCGTTCCGGATGCGATTGGCTTCCTGCTGCCGCCAATGGAGAAACGGCAGCTGTTCCGCGGCGTGATTGCGGGCGGCGTGCTTCCCAGAAAAACCTTCTCTATGGGAAGCGCCAATGAAAAGCGCTTTTATCTGGAAGGAAGGGAAATCCTGTGATGTCCTACCGGGAAGCTGCGCCTGCAAAGCTGAATCTGTCGCTGAATGTTCTGGAGCGTCTGCCGGACGGCTATCATACGCTGGAATCCGTCATGCATACCGTTTCGCTTCATGATGATGTTGATCTCGCCATTACAGAAGAAGGCGACTGGCAGATCAGCGGAGAAGGACTGCCGATTCCGCTCAACGAAACCAATCTTGCCTGGAAAGCGGCCGAGATCTACTTTCGGGACAGCGGCCTACGGCCTGGCCTTCGAATTCACATCCATAAGCGGATCCCCTCTCAGGCGGGCCTGGGCGGCGGGAGCGCGGATGCAGCCGCAGTGTTCCGGATTCTCAACCGGCATTATGAACTGTACGATGATGCACAGCTGACGGAAAGAGCTATGCAGGCCGGCTCGGATGTGCCGTTCTGCCTTTTTGGAGGCGCAAAACTGGTCCGGGGAAGAGGAGAGCTTCTGTCAGACGTTTCCCCGCTGCGGCAGGCATCAGTCCTGATTGTCAAACCATCCTGCGCCTGTTCTACGGCTGCCCTGTTCCGCGCAATTGATGAAGAACCGGAAAGATCGGCTGCAGATACGGAGGCACTCTGCAATGCAATGAAACGAGGTTCTCTGCGGGATGTGGGTGTGCTTCTACAGAATGCGTTTGAACCGGTTGCCTGCCGCATGTATCCGGAGATTGCGGAAGTGCTGGATCAGTTGAAAGACAGCGATTGCCTTGGCGCAATTCTGACCGGATCCGGATCTGCCTGCTTTGCGCTGTATGAGAAGGATCCGGCAGCCTGGAGTGCTGCGGAGATCCTTCGTGAAAAAGGCTTGCAGTGCTTCTGCGCTTCATTCACCGAGACGGCATGAGAGCATTTCGAAAACAATTCTGCATAAGATCCACGAACGAAACTGATCCCATATGACATTACGGCTGACAGCGCGGCTGTCAGCCGTTCCTTTATACGGGAACAGGAAACATGGCAAGGACGGTTGAAAAGCTGCCGAAGATATTTCAGGGAACCCGGAAGAAAAACCGATTTGCTTAAAAGGTTTGTGATATGATAGCATTAGAATGGAAGAACGAATGAATTCAGATTTGAGAACATCGCAGGACGTGAAATGCGCCCGCCCGGACTGTCCCATTATACGGACAGCCGTACTGTTATGATACATATGATAGAAGCGGAAGAAACAGAACCATCCAGATAGATTGGAGAAATGGAAAATGCTGACCTTACTGTTCAGCCTGCAGGCACCGGTAGAGAATATGATCCGGCAGGCATTGGAATCCGGTAAAGACGCAATCCTGATTGTGCCGGAGAATATTTCACATGAGTCCGAGCGAAAACTCTGCATCATCGGCGGGGACAGTATCTGCCTGCGGGCTGAGGTGCTATCTTTTCCGCGTCTGGCGCAGCGGGTGATTTCTCTCAACCCGGATTTAAGAGGCCGGAAACGCCTGGATGCCGCAGGCAGACTGCTGCTTATGAGACAGACAACGGAAGAACTCCGAACGCGTGTGAAATTCTTTGCATCGGCCCTGAACCGGGAGCAGTTCCTGGAAGAGCTGCTTGGCGCCGTGGACGAGCTGAAAAGCTGCCGAGTAAGTCCGCAGCAGCTGAGCGCGGCGGCAGAACAGCTGCAGGGAATTCAGGCGCAGAAAATGGAGGAACTTGGCCTGATTCTGGAGACTTACAATGCACTCTGCTCCGGAAATGCCTATGATCCGAAAGACGCGCTGGATCAGCTCGCTGACTGCCTGATTGAGGATGATTACGCGGAGGCCCATTCGTTTTTCCTCGGCGGATTCGACCATTTTACGGCACAGGAGCTCATGGTGATTGAAGCCATGCTTCGGCGCGGTGCGGACGTGACAGTCAGCCTGAGCTGCGATGATCCAAATCGCGGAAGCAACGCCCTGGAGGCGGTTCGCGGAACGGTCCGGCAGCTGCAGAAAATCGCGTCCCGTGTGGGAGTGAAATCCCGGTTCCGGCAGAGTCATGCGTCATTTTATCCGGTCCAGGAATTCCTCCTTTCCCATCTGTTCCAGGGCGGGAGTGAAGTCTACGGCGGAAATGGCGAGGGACTTGCGCTTGTGCAGCCTGCGGACACGCAGAGCGAATGCCGAGCTGCAGCACAGGAAATCCGCCGGCTGCGCCAGGAGGGAACCCGCTTCCGCCAGATCGGCATTGCACTGTGCAGCGCTCAGACACAGCTTCCCGTTCTGAGGCGATGCCTGGCTGCCATGGATCTTCCATATTATTGTGTCGGACGGAGAAGCAGCACAGAGCGTCCGCTGTTCTCCCTTGTGCTTCATGCACTGGACTGTGTCAGCTACGGATACCGGCGGGAGGAAGTGATCGCCTGTCTCCGGACTGGCCTTTTCGGTTTCAGTGAAGATGAGACGGATCTGCTGGAAAACTACGCGGTTGCCTGGGATATCCGCGGAAACCGCTGGTTTTCTCCCTTTACAGCGCATCCGGACGGATACGATGCACAGATGGACGACAGATCACAGGAACGTCTTGCACAGCTCAACGAGCTGCGAATCCGCGCTGCTGAGCCGCTGCGGAAACTGCAGAATGCACTGCGCAGTGCAGAGCGGCTTCCGGATCAGGTGATTGCCTTGTATGAATTCCTGGAGGGACTGAATCTCAGGGAACAGATCGAACAGGGTGTGGAACGGCTGCAGCAGGCAGGCTGGCTCCAGCGCGCCAATGAAGAGGCACAGCTGTATGCGATTCTCATGACGGCGCTGGAACAGCTCCACACTCAGGACGGGGCGGCCAAAGGACTGACGCATTTTTACCGCCTGGTGGAGCTGCTCCTGAAGCAGTACGATGTGGCGACTATCCCGCCGGTTCTGGACAGCATCTCGGTTGGATCGTATGAGGATCTCCGCGGAAGGCAGTTTGACTGCCTCTTCCTGCTTGGAGCAGAGGACGGGGCGTTTCCCGCATTCCAGCGTACCGGCAGCCTCATCAGTGAGGAAGAACGCCATACGCTTCGGAACCTGGGAATCTCGCTGCCGGGAACGGAAGAACGACTCGACTGGAGCAGTGCGGCAATTTTCACGCTCCTCGCCGGAGCGGGCAGAAGAATTTACGTGAGCTGTCCGCAGGATGTCCAGCCGGCATACCTGTTTTCCTGCTTCTGCAGGCAGTTTCCCATGTGTGTCCGTGAAGCGGAGAAAACAGACCTGCCTGATAATCTGCGGCTTCTTGCAGCAAGAAGCATTGGAAGCGGTACGCCGCTTCCAATGCCGGTGGCGCAGAATGAGCGAATCCGCACTGATCTGGAGGAACTGAGACAGGCCCTCTCGTACACGCCGGGGGAACTGACGCAGGAAGCGGTCAGGGCGATTTACGGACAGACGCTCAGCCTGTCACCATCCAGACTGGATTTACTCGGCAAGTGCCGATTTGCCTATTATCTGGAATACGGTCTTCGCCTGGAAAAGAGGGAGACGTTCCAATTTGACGCTCCGATCTTCGGTACTTTCGTGCATGCGGTGCTTGAGGATACCGTTCGGGAGGTTGAGAAGCTGGGCGGCTTCCGCATGGTGAGCGACGAACAGGTCTATCAATTCGCGGAGGAAAGTATCACTCAATTTGCGCAAGCGCATTTCCAGGGAACGGAAGGAGAGCGGTTTTCGTATCTGTTCAACAGGCACCGCCTGGAGATTCGGGATATTCTGGAGTCTCTGAGTGATGAGATGCGCAAGTCAGATTTTCATGCCAGAGCATTTGAACTCCGCTTTGCCCAGAACGGAGATCTTCCCCCCATATCTGTGGAAGGCGCGGCAGTGCCCGCGAGAATTGTGGGTGTTGTAGACCGTGCGGATACGGCAAATATCGCCGGCAGGGACTATATGCGCATTGTGGATTACAAAACCGGGCCGAAGGAGCTGGATTATACGGATATTACCATCGGAGAAGGACTGCAGATGCTGATCTACCTCTCTGCGCTGGAAAAGCTTGGAATTCCGGAAGTCGGCAGTCATCTTCAGCCTGCCGGTGTGCTGTATTTTCCGGCGAAAGAACGGATCCTCTCAAGACCGAACAGGGAACCGGATGAAATCGTGGACAAGGAACGAAAGAAACAGGGACGCCGCTCCGGGTTGATTCTGGATAATGAAACGGTTCTTGAGGCAATGGAGCACGGGGAACCGGAATATCTTCCTTACTCCAGAAAGAAAGACGGAACCAGGAAAGGAGATCTGGCGGATCCGGATCAGTTCCGCCTGCTGGAGAGGTTCGTGGATTCGCTGCTCCGGGAACGCGTCAACGAACTCGCCTCCGGCCAGACAAAACCGAATCCTTATTCCAGAGGAAGCAGACCGGGTTCCTGCGACTGGTGCGATTACCAGCATATCTGCCGGTTTGCCAGTTCCGGAGAGGAAAAACGGAGTTATAAGAAAATCAAAGCGGAGACATTCTGGGAGGAACTGAGCAAGGAGGAGAGAGATGGCAAACTTTGAACTCAGTCCGCAGCAGCGTGCGATTGTGGAGCATCGCGGCGGAACGCTTTTAGTCAGCGCCGCGGCCGGTTCGGGAAAGACCAGGGTACTGGTTGAGCGCCTGATGGGCTTTGTCTGCACGGAAGGAGCTAATGTGGATGATTTCCTCATCATCACATACACCCGCGCGGCAGCCGCCGAACTTCGGAGCCGGATTGCCGCAGAGCTCTCGGAAAGACTCTCGGAAAACCCAAACGATGCGCACCTGCGCAGACAGCTTCTGCGGGTGCATTCTGCGCAGATTTCCACCGTCCATGCGTTTTGCTCAGACCTGCTTCGGGAATCGGCGCACCTTGTCGACCTGAATGCCGATTTTCGTGTCATGGAACAGGATGCTGCTGCTCAGTTGCAGGAACGTACTGCAGATCAGACACTGGAGGAAGCCTACCGGGATCCGAATTCAGACCGGCTGGCCCTTTTTGAAACCCTGGGGGCAGGAAGAGACGACGGGGCGCTCAAAACACTGATCCTGAACCTGCACGCACAGAGCTGCTGCCATCGGAATCCGGAAGCGTGGGCGAAAATGAGCTGTGACCGTTATCTTCTGGATGAAACGGAAGATGCAGCGGCAACACCCTGGGGCAGACAGCTGATCCGCAGAATGCAGCAGGCTCTGGAGGAAAGCGCCGACAGGCTGGAGCGCGCCTGCAGCAGAATGCGCGGGGATCCGGTGCTTGAGAAAAACTATCTGCCGGTTTTTTCGCGGAATATACAGACAATCCGCCGGATTCTGGAAGAGGAAGACTGGAACGGCATCCATGGGCTTGCAGCACCGGATTGGGGGAGACTTGGAAGTTCGAAAGGCTGCGAGGAGAAAGAACTGGCAGAATACCTGAAGGGCGTAAGGGATAAAACAAAGGAAAAAATAACGAAAGCATTGCTTCCGTTTGCTGTCAGCCAGGAGGAGGCGATGGAGGATCTTCGCAAATCCGGCGCGGCAATTCGGGCTCTGTTTGCCCTGACAGAGGATTTCCGGGAGCGATATACTGCGGAGAAGGCGAGAATCGGAGCGCTGGATTTCAGCGACCTGGAGCAGCATACGCTTCGTCTGCTTTACAGGAAGGACGGAACACCGACCGAGACGGCAAAAGAGCTTTCTCTCCGCTGGCGTGAAATCATGGTTGATGAATATCAGGATTCCAATCAGGTTCAGGAGGCTATTTTTGCTGCTTTGGAGCGGCCGGAAGGAAATCGGTTCCTTGTCGGAGACGTGAAGCAGTCAATCTACCGCTTCCGTCTTGCCGATCCAACCATTTTCCTTGAAAAATACAAACGGTTCCCTCTGGCGAAGGAGGGAGAAACGCAGAGAGAATCCAAAATTCTGCTGAGTACCAATTATCGTTCCCGGTCGGAAATCCTCGATGCAGTCAATGATGTTTTCCGCGGCATTATGTCCGAGGAAGTGGGGGAACTGGAATATGGAGATGAAGAAGCGCTGCTTCCCGGGAGATCCTCCGCGGGGAGTGACAGCCCTTGTGTGGAATTCCATGTCATTGACCCCTCAGACGATGAAGAGGAGACAAAGTCCCTGGCGGTGGAAGCCTCCTTTGTTGCGGAAAGAATTGCACAGCTTCTTCAGAATGAAACGATTTCGGGAGACGATGGTACGGCAAGACCGATTGAGCCGAAGGATATTGTTATTCTTCTCCGCGCTGCAACCAATTCAGCCCCGACATATCTGAAAGCGCTGACACAGCGCGGGATTCCGGCAGGGTATGAAAGCTCCGAGGATCTGTTTCTTTCAGAAGAAGTCCAGCTGCTGCGAAGTATGATGCAGGTAATCGATAATCCGCGGCAGGATATCCCTCTGACGGCAGTGCTCCTGAGCCCGGTATGGGACTACCACGTATCAGACCTTGCACTGATGCGCGCTGAATCAAAAAAGAAGTGTCTGTATGACGCACTTCTTGAGCATAGAGAGAACAACGCGGCGTTTCTGCAGGAACTGGAGCGCCTGCGCGGCCTGCGGCCGGCACTCAGCCTGGAGGAACTGACGCAGGAACTGCTTGTGCTTATGGACCTGAACGCTTTTATGGAAGCCCACGCAAACGCTGCAGCGAGGAAGCAGAATTTCAGCAGTTTTCTTCAGGTGATCTGTGATGCCTCTTCAGAAGGGAAGAACCTGCAGCGGTTCCTGCAGGAGCTTGATGAGATGGAGGAACGAGATCAGCAGCTGAGCGCACCCTCATCTACTGTGTCAGGTGTGCGGATCTGCAGTATTCACAGTTCCAAGGGACTGGAGTTTCCCGTCGCTTTCCTGCCAGATCTGTCCAGAAAGATGAATCTGAAGGACTTGTCAGCGTCCCTGCTGACCCATCCGGATTGGGGCGTGGCGGGGGATACCGTCAATGAAAAGGCGAGAGCAAAATATCCTACAATCGCGAAAATGGCGTTAAGGGACGTGAAAGAACGGGAGGCAAAATCGGAGGA
>JAEEGL016191201.1_pt1 | contig 14552 bp, 23 predicted proteins | sample 9134231 | NCBI WGS metagenome assembly JAEEGL01 (sample SAMN16246548, study PRJNA631951) | gut metagenome | biome: gut microbiome; feature: rumen; material: fiber-attached | host: Bos | place: Iran: Karaj | collected 2018-10
AAGAAGAAGTTGTTGCTCCAACAATACCAGTATAATAAATATCTTGACCAGGTTCAACTGGTATAAATGGACCTAAATTATCATTCGCATTAGTTGCATTAGAACCACTACTACCAATATAAAAACCTGGAGTATAATCTGCAGCATTTAATAAATTACTAGTACGAATACGCGTACCAATTTTTGGTTCAAATCTTAATAAACATTCTAATAAATTTTCTTGTTTTGCATTAGTAATGTATAAATCTCTTGTTAATGGAGTTAAATGTTCAGCAATATTTGGATTTAAATTATCTAAAACGGTTTTATCTAATGCTGACATTAAACCAGAAGTAGACTAAGTAGCTAATACATTATCAGCTTTAGTATCTAATTCTTCTCCAATTATATTTACTACTGTTTCTAACGTTTCATTGTCAGGATATTTACTCGCAAAATAACTTAATCCAGCCTAATCTAAAAATTTTTTAGGCATTTAAATCAGCTCCCTGAATTACCACCTGAAGTAGCGTTAGCAATTGCAGTATCAATTTCAGCATTAGTTAAAGCAATTACATCTGCTGGTTGTAAAGCCGTATCAGCTTTAGTGCCTTGTGCAGCTGTAGCATAATTATTAGCCAGGCTAGCTGCAGTGCCAATAGGTTCATATGTGCTGGCCAAATCTAATTCTAATGCTGTAATTGCATTACTAATCTATGTTGCAACAGCAGTATTACCAACTAATAATTCTAAAGCATCTAAATCTGCTGCTGAAGCATATTGACTTAAATTAGATGCGGCTAATTGCGCGGCTACATATGCTTCAACATAAGCTTTAACAGTTGCATATTCCTAGCTATTAGTATCTGTTCCAAGAGTAAGCTTAGTTTGTAGAGCTGTAATGGCTGAATTCATCGCAGAAGCATCTCCTGGATGACTTTGAATCCAAGCTGCAATTTCTTGTAATGTATCCAATGATGCATCAGCATTAGCTGTAATTAATTGTGCAGCTAATTCTTCATTAGCAATAGTACGAGCAGATTTATTAGAATCAGAACCTATTAAAGTATTTACAACACTTGCATCTGCTTTATTTGCAATTAATTCTCTTAATTCAGTATCATTATAAGTTCCTGCTTTTAATGTAGTAATTTCTCCTTCGGCAGCAGTTAATCTTGTATCAATCGCAGAAACATCAGAAGCCGCAGCTTTTAAATCTAATTGAGCTTTAATTTTTGACCATAAATAACTAGTTCCAGACTAATCTAAAAATTTCTTTGTTTCAGGCATTTATTATTCCCCCTAATTTTCTTCTTCAAATAATGCATCTATATCAGCTAAACTCATTACTTCTATATCTGCTGGAAGAGCTTCTCCAGTAGCAGATAATTCACCTGATGCATTTATACTTAAACCTGTACCAACTTTAACTCCACCTAGTGTTTGCGCGGATGCAGTTGGTAATGAATAATTTTCTAAATTTTCTAATTTAGTTTTTAAAGCTGTTGTAAAATCTTCAGTAGATAATCCTTTGCCACTTTCAACATCTACTTTTTGACCTAACATAGCTTTAATATTTACAACTAATCTTGCAAGACCTTCACTGTCAACAAGATATTTTTTTTCACCCATTTAAATCACACTCCTTATTTAAATAAGTTATCAATATCTTCCATTGTCATGATATCGTAATCAACTTCACCTTCTAAAGTTGTATTATTTAATTTTGGTTTATTTTCTAAATCATTATAATTTAATGTCTATAATACTTTAACTTCTTTTATATTATTGGTATAAATTACGGGTATCATAGAATCTTCATATTTACCATAATTTGGAGAAGAATAATAAACTTCATCTCGTTCATAATGATAAGGATGTGACTAGAAATTTTCATTATGTAAATACCTTTCAGATGCCATTAGTTATTCCTCCTTATTTAATATCTATTTATATAGAAAATTTAATATTTTTACATAATTCAATTTGCCCACACACACGTGCGTATATGCAAAAAATATCGGCCACGCGCGCCCACGACCATTGCAACCGACCGCAGAAACAAAAACTACTTTTCAAAATTTTTATTGGATTTTTATAAAAAAATATAATATAATATTTATAGAAAATAAGAAAGGATTGATACTTATGAGAATTATCCTCTGTCCTATCTGCGGTCTTTGAAGAAAGAGGTGTTTAAATGAATTATCATGATAATATTTGGATTAGCCAGAAAATGAAAGAACATTTACAAGAAGCAAAAGAAACTTTAAAAGATAGACCTATCGTAGTTTTAGCTTGTCAAGGTAGTCAGAATTATGGATTAGATTATGAAGATTCTGATTTTGATACTAAATGTATTACAGTGCCTACTTTTAAAGAGATTGCATTAAATAAAAAAGCTTTATCTACAACTCATGTTCGAGAAAATAATGAACATATTGATTTAAAAGATATTAGACTTTATATTCAAACTTTTAGAAAACAAAATTTAAATTTTCTTGAAATTTTATTTACCCCTTATTATGTCTGTCCTATGAATAATTTTACTAATTTTTATAATGAATGGGGTAAGTTAATTGATAACCGTGAAAAAATTGCTCATATGAATCCTTTGCGTGGTTTTGCCTCTATGAAAGGTATTGCTGCAGAAAAATATCATGCATTAGAACATCATTATCCTTCTCGTATGCATATGATTGAAAAATTTGGATATGACCCCAAGCAACTTCACCATCTTTTGCGTATTGATGAATTTATGAAACGATTTTATAATGGTGAATCTTATGAAAATTGTTTAATTTCTGACTATCCAGATTATTTAATTGATATTAAAAAAGGATTATTTAATTTAGAGGAAGCAAGAGATATTGCTAATACCACTATGCAAGAAATTGATAATCTTTACAATAAAGCAAAAACCATTTTAAATAATAAAGAAGATAAAGAATCTGTAGAATTACTTGAAGATGTTTCTTATAATATTATGAAACGTTCTATTCAAAATGAGTTGGGAGGTATTTATGTATGATAACAAAGTTTTTACTAACCGGCGATTGTCATGCTAACTTTAGTCGTTTTAAAAACCTTCCAAAAGAAGATCAAAATAATGAAAATTTAGGAGTGGTAATACTTGGTGACGTGGGACTTAACTTTACTTTGGGGCCAGGAGATTCACAACTCAAAAACTTCTTGGATAAACGATATAAATTTACCATCTACGGTGTGCGAGGAAATCATGAGGCCAGGCCGCAAGATGTCCCAGAAATGGAGTTGGTTTATGATGAAAATGTTAAAGGAGAAGTTTATCTCCAAAAGAAATGGCCTAAATTAAGATATTTTAAAGATTGGGGTATATATCAATTTGGTGATTATAAAGTTGCTATAATTGGTGGAGCTTATAGTGTTGATAAATATTATAGATTAGCTAACGGTTTGCGCTGGTTTGAAAATGAACAATTATCTACAGAAGAAATGATTCAATGCACTAGAGATTTAACTAATCAAAAAGTTGATTTAGTATTAACACATACTTGCCCCATAGCTTGGGAGCCTTTTGATTTATTTTTACCTTCTATTGTTCAATCTACTGTTGATAAAAGTATGGAATTATTTTTAGAAGAATTAGCTCAAGTTTTTGAATGGAGCGTTTGGTGTTTTGGTCATTACCACGCTGACCGTATTGAGCGACCGCATATAGAACAATTATATACAGATATGGAAGATTTAGATACTCTTATGGAAAGATGGTATTCATACGATGAAAATGGAGAATTAGAATGGTGGTTAGTAAAATCTCCTAATTATTATGTAGAAGATTATCTTAATCCATATGGTATTAAAGGAGATTATAATGTTTGAAGTTATTTCACAAAAAGAATATATTACTACTCTACCTTGGTATATAACTCTTATACTTATTCTTTTAGTTACTTTTGTTTTATTTACCTGTATGACTTATTCATATATAGGGATTAATCTTTTTAAAGAAAAAAATTATATATTTGCATTTTTAGCTTTAGGACTTGCAATTGGATTAATTATAGCTGGTTATAGCTTAGTTCAAGATACATTAAATAATTATAAAGAAGTAGAATATATAGCTAAAATACATGATTCAACATCATACAATTCTATAACTAAAAATTATCTTATCATTCCTCAAAAAGATGGAACAGTTATTTTGCGGCCTATAGAAGGAGATTAATATGGAAAAGATGTATCTTATTAGTAAAGAAGAGCTTCTTGATTTATTAGCTGCTTGGTATCAGCTAGATTGTAATTTAAATTGGAAACATAATAAAGGATACTTTTTAGAATGGTGTGAAGAAAATGAAATACCATATCATGAAAATTTTACCTTTGAGGATATTGCTCTTCATGAGCTTAAAAATTATGAGGAGACTGAATTAGCATGGACTTAACTTTTCCGGAAGGTGTTCATTTTTTAGCTTCTGAATCTTATCAAGCTGGCACTACTTGGGGCATTAATATTGGCGGAATTATATTTACTATTCTTGCTCTTATAGGACTCGTTATAGTTATTGGAAGTTTAATATGTGGCCCTGATGAGTTTTTTATTATGATAGGTCTTTGGATATTCATATTGTTTGGAATTTTTGCTTTGCTTACATATCATTGTAATGCAGTATATAATACTCAATATCTTGTAACCATAGAACAATATGTTCCATATAGCGAAATTCAAAAAGAATATAAAATAGTTAATTCAAAAGATAATATAGTTACTTTGCGGCCTCTTATACCTGTGCCGTGGGAAGAAGATAAGGAGTCTAATTAAAAGACTCCTTATTTTATTTTTATAAAAATTTATAGTATAATATATATAGAAAGTTAAGAAAAGGATTGATAAATATGGTTCTATGGATAGATGATATTCGTCCTGCGCCAAAAGATGGAAAAGATTATATTCGTTGCTTCTCAGTATGGGATGCTATGGATCGCATCAGCGCAATTGAAAATTTAAGATATTTGGGCCATTTAGATGAAGAAATTGAATATTTAGATATGGACCACGACGCAGGAGATTACGCTGATGAAGGTGGAGATTATATTAATCTTTTAACTTGGCTTGAAGAATGTGGAATGAATTATCCTATTAAAATTCATTCTATGAATCCTGTTGGTGTAGAAAATATGAGACGTATTATTCAACATAATAATTGGAAGGAAATCTACTAATGAAACATAAAATCATTTTTTCTGAAGCAGAAATAAAACAAATAATTTGTACGCATTTTGATAAAACTACTTCAACAAATATCAGTTTTTATTGCGAACAAAAAAGGGCAGCAGATGATAGATGTGTCAATTTATCTGCCATACTTGAATGGGAGGAAAAAATAGATAATGACAGGTGAAATTTCTATTACTACAAATGAATTGAAAAAGATTCTTTCAGAATACTACCATATAAATGCTTATTCCATAGATATTTCTCAACGAACAAATGATTCTGTTATTGAATATGAAGGTAAAGTTGTTATGAGAATTTCTAAACCCCCAGAAACTATGATTACTATTAAATTTTAAAACATATGATAGATTTTTTAAAAGGATGTAGAAAACAAATGACTGGTTCAATTAAATTAAATTCTCAAGATTTAAAAGATATTTTAACTGAACGATTTAAAATTGATTTTACAACTATTACAATAGAAGATTCAAATGATAATGCTCCTACTATTGAAGTGACCGCAGACCAACGAATGGAGGAACTTTATATTAGCGCGCATGAAAAAAATTCAACACTTACTACCTATTACAAAACAAATTACTATTACATTTAAATATTAAGGAGTGGTCCAATGGATTTTTACTTAGATTTTGAAGCTACTCAATTTGGCGATAAAGTGATTGCTATTGGTGCAGTTTGCGGCGAGTATAAATTTAAAACTCTGTGTCAGCCTTGCGGTAAGTCAAAGCTAACGCCGTTCATCACCAAGTTGACAGGCATCACAAAGCAAGACCTTGCACACGCCTCTGATGCTGAACGCGCTTTTACTTGTTTATATTATTGGATTTCAGCTTGTAGTGTTAAATATCCTGGGCCACATTTCTTTCATGTTTATGGAAATAGTGATAAGAATTTTATCCTTTCAACTTGCCGATATATCGTAAATATCACCATTAAAAAATTTATGGTTCATTTAGCATATGCCTTAATTGATGATGCAGCTTTTGTCAATAGATATTTTCATACAAACTCAATTGGATTATTTAATGCTTTGCGGCATTTTCAACCGAATATAGGAGAGCAAGACCACGACCCTCTTAATGATGCATATGCTCTCAGCGCTTTAATGCATGATTTGGAAAATGCTCCGCCTTTAGCTGAGCCTGTATTAGAAATTCATATTCAGAAAAAGCCAAAAGAAAATAAACCTTATTGTATTAAGGTCAAGTCTGTTGACCCCAAAGCTACAAAGGTTAGAGTCTTTTATTCATATAGAGAAGCCTTCAATTTTGGTTATAAGATTATTTGTAATCAAACAAAGAATACTAATCCCCATAAGCAAAGAATTGAAGGTAGGATTTTAAAAGCCATTCATCAAAATAAACCATATGCAAACTATACTTGGACAAAGGAGGAATATTAATGAGTGAACATTGCGGATTTGTTGTTAAGATTAGCGAGCTTCATCCTCATTCTAATGCTGATAGGCTTCAGATTGCTGTAATCTTTGGTCAGTCTGTAATTGTTGGACTTGATACTCAAATCGGTGATTTTGGTATTTTCTTTCCAACCGATTTGCAGTTGAGCCAGGAATACTGTGAGTATAATAACCTTGTGCGCAAGAAGGACTCCGAAGGCAACAACATCGGCGGTTACCTTGACCCCGACAAGCGCAACATTCGTGCTATGAAGTTGCGTGGCGAACGCAGTGAAGGTCTCTTTATGCCTCTTTCTTCTCTGGATTATACCGGACAGACTAAGTTTGAAATCGGTGACCATATTGAAATTATCAATGGACACGAGATTTGCCGCAAGTATATTCCTCGCGGTCGCCATACTAACCCTCGTAGCGCCGGCAACAAGGGCCGTAAGACTACTGTTAATATTGCTCCTTTGTTTGCACAGCACGTTGATACTGAGCAGTTGGCTTATCACCTAAATGATTTTCATCCTGGCGACTTAATTGAGATTACCTTGAAGATTCATGGCACCAGCCAGCGCACTGGGTATCTGCCGAAGTTGCAGGGGTATAAGCGCACTTTGCTTGACCGCATTCTGCGACGCGAGGGAACCCCCATCTATGAATATGGTTATGTGACCGGCACTCGTAGAACTGTTCTCAATGATTTTGAAAAGGGCGGATACTATGGAGACAACGCTTTCCGAAAGCCTCACGCTCTTGCTTTCCAGGACAAGCTTTTCAAGGGAGAAACTGTTTATTATGAGGTCTGCGGCTTCACTAATAACGGTGTAGCAATTATGCCCCAGGTTGCCAATAGCAAGATTAGTGATAAGGAATTTACCAAGAAGTATGGTCCTTTGACCACTTTCTCCTATGGCTGCACTCCAGAAGGTAAGCAGATGATGTATGGTAGGGACGACGAAGGTGATTTTGCTATTGAGATTGAAGTGCCGCAGTCTCGTCTGTTTGTATATCGTATGACTAAGACTGGTGAGGACGGCCACGTTGTAGAATACTCTCCTGATTATATGCGTTATCGCTGTGAGCAAATTGGTGTTGAATGTGTTCCTGTTCTTTGGCAAGGATATTTAGAGCAAATTGCTGATGATTATTCTGTTGGTGAATTTGTTAAATATATGGCAGAAATATTTTATGATGGACCTGACCCTATTGGTAAAACCCATGTGCGCGAAGGTGTTGTAGTACGTATTGTAAATCGTCCGAAGTTCTGTGCTTATAAGCATAAGAATTTTAACTTCAAGGTACTGGAAGGTATTGCTAAGGATACTGCGGCCGCACCTGATATGGAGGAAGCTCAGGAGGTAGAAAATAATGGGTGATTCTATGACTTTTCCTGACACCATTGAAGAATTTTTTGAAGATTATTCTTTTATTGATAAAAAAGAATATTATACAAATGGTACAAAATTAATTCCAGTATTTAGAGTAGAACAAGCATTAGAACATTATTATAAAGAACCTTTTTTTCAACTAGATAAATCTGTTGAATGTTGCCCTTTTCGTAAAATCACTTCAGCTTATTATTATCAAAGTGAATTAAACCCAAAAGTAATTACTGAAATGAAAAATGCTGAATGGACTGAAGAAGAATTTAGACCTTGCATAAAAGAAAAATGTCGAGCTTATTATGAAAAAAATCTAGGTTTTTCAACTTCCTTTATGGTGCCTTTTTGTAAATTAATGGATTAAATAAAAAATAAGTCTTCTAGTTAAATAGAAGACTTATTTTATTTTTATAAAAATTTATAGTATAATATATATAGAAAATGAAAAGGAGTGGTAATTTATGGACTATTCAAAACAATTAAATAAAGCTCTTGCTGAATATGAAAATTTTAAACCTGTTAAACAATATTCTATTGATTGGATTTGCAATCGTATATCTTGGTGCTGGAAATGGAAAAAAATTACAAAAGAAGAAAAAGATAATTTTTGTGAACGAATTATTTTTATTATGGAGGATAATTTATGAGAGGTCGTTCTAAGTATTCTGCTGATTTTAATAGTAAAATGAAAACTATTCTTTCTTGTGTACTTATGGAAAATCCAAGAGAAATGAACATTGATGAAATGAAAGCACTTGATATGCGCCTTGTGGGACTTACTAATCAAAAGGCTGCTAGGCTTCTTAATGAAATGGTTGAAATGGGATTTTGCGCCAAGGCTAAACAGAAATCTACTAACAGAGTTTGTTATAAAGCTATTGGAACCATGATTGATGAAGGATATGAAATTGGCCCTGATAAAGGTTATGATTATTCTGATAAGTTTGAAGAATATATAAAAAAGAAAGAGTTGGTATAAATGAGTGTTTATGCATTAAGTGATTTACATGGAATGTATGAGTTATGGGAAAAAATTAAAAAGTTCCTTCAACCAGAAGATACTCTCTATTTTTTAGGTGATGCCGCAGATAGGGGTCCCGATGGTTATAAAATTATGAAAGAATTACTTGCTGATGATAGGGTAATTTATCTGAAAGGTAATCACGAAGATTTTTTTGTTAAAGGAATTAATGAATATCTTATTTACGGAGATATGAATTATGACCTTTGGACTTTTGACAATGGTGGCTGGGATACTTTTTTAGAAGCAATAGAAGATACTCCTACTATTTTACAATCAGTTCATAATCGTATTTTTAAACTTCCATTTTTTTCAATTTATCAGAATGAAAATAATCAATTAATCTATCTCTCTCATGCGGGATACTATGTGGAAGAACTTTTTGAGGCAACAGAAAAAGATTTATTATGGAATAGAACTCATTTTCGTAGTCCTTGGCCTAATAAAGAAGAGTATAAACATGCGTTCCTTGTTCATGGTCATACCCCTACCCCTTTTTTAAAACAAGAATTAGTTTCAATAGCAAACTTTTATGATAAAGAGCCAAACTTTGTTAATAATGATGGAGCAATCTTTTATTGCGATGGTCATAAGATTGATATTGATTGTGGTGCTTTCGCAACTAGTGCAACTGTCCTTTTGGACTTAGACACATTTGAAACTTTCTCTTTTAAAGCATCAGATATGACTGAAGAGCAAGCAAAATTATTATATTGAGGTGGTAAGATGGCTAAATACGAAGAACATAAATTTTGGTGTATTAACTGCGGCCGACCCGGAATTCCTGTGCGGCGCAAGGTAGGATTCCAACATAGCAAAAATCATCGTAAAAAGCTGTGGTGTCCTTGGTGTCAAGTTGAAATAAATCATGTTGAAACCAAGAATCTTGACCAAGAATTTAAATTTAGAGAGGAGTTTGAAAATGGATGTTTTCGTGACGAAGCCCAGGAATCTTTGGATTATGTGCGGCATCCCCGCATCGGGTAAAAGTTATAAGGCAAAAGAGCTTGCTGAGAAATGGGATGATTGTAAATATGTTTCTCGGGATGTGGTGCGCTTCTCTTTGCTCACCGATGAAGATGAATATTTTGATAAAGAGAAGGCCGTTTGGCGTCAATATATCGCAGAAATTCAGGATGGCATTTCCAATCACCTGAATACCATTGCTGATGCCACCCATTTAAACTGGGCCTCGCGCAGAAAACTTCTTGATGCTCTTCATGGGCTGGATATGGTGGCAGTAAATTGCTATTATTTTCCAACTTCTCTTGAAACCTGCTTACGGCGTAATGCCTTGCGAGAGGGGCGCGCAAGGGTGCCAGATAGTGTCATGAGAAATATGTATAAAAACTTCACTAATCCCACTTTTGACCCCTATAACTATCATATTATTGGAGAGATGATTAATGAGTAAATTAACACTCGGAGAAGTGCCACATGTGTGGGTTTGCGCTGACTGGCACTTTAATCATGATAGAGAATTTATCTGGGGCGCAAGAGGATTTGAAAATGTAGAACAAATGAATAATTGCATTATTCAGAGGCATAATCAGCTTGTACGCCCCGATGATGAAGTATATGTTCTTGGCGATTTGATGCTTGGCGCCAAGTTCGGCCTTGAAGCTGGGCTTAACTTAATTAAGCAAATGAATGGAAATCTTCATCTTGTCCGCGGCAATCATGATACTGATAATCGTTGGCAAGCATACACTGATTTGCCTAATGTAGTAGCCCTTGATAATGCTGTATATCTAAAATATCTTGGTTATCATTTTTATCTTTCTCATTATCCGACTCTAACCGGCAATATTGAGAAAGAAAGCTTAAAGCAAATGACTTTAAATATCTTTGGGCATACTCATCAAAAGATGAAATTCTTTGAAGATAGACCATATATGTATTGTGTTTGTATGGATTCTAATTTCTGTTTTCCTACTAATCTTGCAGATATTATTGAATCTATGAAGGGTAAAATGGATGAATGTATTAAAATGGCGGATGGAATTACTCCACATGATGCTTGTGTAACTGATGAAATAATTCCTGACCCATATGCAGCTTGGCAAGCCGCAGATGCATATCGTAAGCGTTATTGTGATAAATGTGTTCATTATAGGATTTCATGCGGGGGACCTGGCTTACTAAGGGCAGAATGTCCGCCTGATATAAAGTATCGCAGAGACCCTCCTGATGGTGGATATTATGGCTAAGAAAAACCCTCGTGTATTATACACGAGGGTTTTTCACACACGCATATATGCGAAGAAAATATCTGCTGCGGCCGGTCAGGGTCAGTGCAACCGCGCGCCAAAATCAAAATAAGTTTTAGAAATTTTTGCATAAAATATTAAAAATTGCCTTTTTCTTTATTTTTTGTTATAATTAAAAGAAAAAGGGTTTTTATTATGCAAAATTATTTTTTTGAACCAGATAGTGGTGTCGCAACATATATATATGAATATGATGGACAAACATTTACAGGTATAGCACATTGTTCACCAGAAGATCAAGATATGATGAATGAATATACAGGTATAAATATTGCTCAACAACGAGCTATAATTAAATTATTCCAGTATAGACGCAATGAATTAAAACATAGGCTAGCCGCACTTAATCAATTATATTATTCTGTTAATAAAAGTAAAAAATATGACCCACACGGTTATATGGAAAATATGTTAAATCATCAAATTGAAAATACAAAAGAAGATTTACAAGCTATCATATCAGATATAAAAGATAGCCAAGAATACTTAAAAGATTATATTCAAAGAAAAAATGATTTATATGAAGCAATACGCAAAAACCGCAATAAGGACAATAATCAATAATTAATTATTTACTTTCTTCAAATTATATAAGATTGTTGAAAGAAGGTGATTGCCTATTAAACTATTAATTGCTTTTATTATAGGAATAATATTTGCTCAATGGTTAATTCCATTAGGAGATGGTTTAATAAATTTATTACTTTAGTGGCTTGAATATATTAAAAGTCCATTAGTTATCAAGATATAGGAGGATACTAATAAATTAGAGTTGCTAAAAAATGAATTAAGTGGCGAACCTGTAAATCAAATTGGTTTTATAATTCCAAGTGAAACAGAAGAGGATGATGAAGACGATGAAATATAACTTTTATGATACAAGTAGTCTTTTAGTTGCAGCCAGTACATTATTTGATAAGCCAATAGATTATTAGTTAATCATTAGTTCTATCACATTAAAAGAATTAGAATATATTAAAACTGCTGCAAATAAAGATATTAGTATAAAACATGCGGCTCGCGTTCTCTTAAATAAATTATCTACTATTAATTATCTTTGTATTAATTATTCAAAAGACATGGAGAAATATATAAGCTCTTTAGATTTGAATAATGATGCAAAAATAATTGCTTGTGCTTACGATTTTTCAAAATACAATGAGAATGATTTTTCTTTCTATACCAATGATTTAGCCATGACTGAATTAGCTAAATTATATTTTCCTAAAGAAATGATAAAAAGTGTTACTATTCAACAAGATACTTATACTGGTTACAAAGATATAAGCTTAAATGATGAAGAGTTAGCACTCTTATATGAAGGTCGTTTACAATTACCAAATATTCAAATTAATCAATACATTAATATCTGGGATGAACGAGGCGACAGAATTGATACATTATGTTGGACAGGCTCTGAATTTAGACCATTAAAATATAAAACTTTTGAAAGTGATTGGTTTGGTAATATTAAACCATATAAAGATGATATCTTTCAAGCGATGGCTGCCGATAGTTTATTAAATAATCAAATTACAATGCTGAGAGGTCCTTCTGGCGCAGGAAAATCTCATTTAGCTTTAGGATACTTATTTTATCTTTTAGAACATAATCGCATAGATAAAATTATTGTTTTTTGTAATACTGTAGCTACTCGCAATGCAGCTAAACTTGGTTATTATCCAGGAGATAAGAACGAAAAATTATTAGATGCACAAATTGGTAATATGTTATCTAGTAAATTAGGCGGACAAGAAGCTGTTTTTCGCTTAATTGAAGAAAATAAATTAATTCTTCTTCCCATGAGCGATATTAGAGGTTATGATACTTCTGGAATGAATGCAGGTATTTATATAACTGAAGCTTAGAATCTTGATATTACTTTAGCTAAATTAGCTTTGCAAAGAGTCGGTGAAGATTGTATTATGATACTTGATGGTGATACCGAAAGTCAAGTAGATTTAATTGAATATGATGGCGCAAATAATGGTATGCGTAGAATATCTAAAATATTTAGAGGACATGATTTTTATGGAGAAGTAACACTTCAAAAAATTCATAGAAGTAAAATAGCTGAATTAGCAAATCAATTATAAGGGGGGTAAAATATGGCACAACAACCTGTTTCATATTTTCAAACAGACCCTCGTTGGAAAAATATACCTTATGCAGTAAAAGGTGAAAGCAGCACTATTGGCGGCTCTGGTTGCGGTCCCAGTAGTGCTGCTATGATTTTAGCAACGTGGGCAGATAAGAATGTAACGCCTAAAACAGAGTGTGCTTGGGCATTAAAAAATGGTTATAAGGCATTAAATTCAGGAACCTATTATTCATATTTTGTTCCTGCTTTTAAACGCTATGGATTAAAATGCACTTGGTTAAGTTCTACCAACATTTACGGTAACGCTTCTTCTCCACTTCATGCTCAAGCTAAAAATGCAGTAGATAATGGAGATTTAGTAATTGCTTGCATGGGTAAAGGTAATTGGACCAGAAGTGGACATTATGTAGTGGTATGGAATATTGTAGGTAATACTATCTATATTAATGACCCTGCTTCTACTAAATTAGCAAGAACACAAGGCGACTACTCTTTATTTAAAAAGCAAGTAAAATATTATTGGGTAATTAAAAATCCTGGTACTACTCCAAAAGTAGAAGACAAGATTACTGAAACTAATTATGATGTTATAATTAAATCAGATGATGGATACTTAAATTGCCGCAAAGGTGCAGGAACTAACTATAATATTGTTAAAAAGTATTATAATGATACGATAGTACATATATCCAAAGTTTCTTCTACTGGTTGGGGTTATACAGGAGAAGGATGGATACACTTAAATTATACAGAAAAATATATCCAGGAGGAAGATGAAGATATGACTCTTGAAAAATTCACTGAATTAATGAATCAATATTTGGCTCAGGAGGCCGCCCGTGAAGACGTAGAGGGCTATTCTCAGCCTGCGCGTGAATGGGCAGAAGGTAAGAAATACATCAAAGGAGACCAAAATGGCCGCAAGATGTATAAAAAGCCTTTAACTCGTGAAGAGTTTGTAACAGTTTTATATCGCATTTATCATGGCGAAGAAGAATAAGAAGAAGAAAGAATTTAGTAAAATACTATTATTGCAAGAGTCGGTCCTCATATGGATTACGACTCTTGCTTTTTTAGGATTGGCTGCTTTTTGCGTATGGAAAGACTATTCTGGCTCACTACCCTGGCTAACTGCGATGATTAGTCTGCCTTGGGGTGCGTATGGCGTCAGCTAGT
>JAEEGL016562006.1_pt1 | contig 14552 bp, 12 predicted proteins | sample 9134231 | NCBI WGS metagenome assembly JAEEGL01 (sample SAMN16246548, study PRJNA631951) | gut metagenome | biome: gut microbiome; feature: rumen; material: fiber-attached | host: Bos | place: Iran: Karaj | collected 2018-10
GCTCCCGGGTACAGCAAGAAGAAGCACCGGACCACTGACCGTCCGAACCGCTTCACACTGCTGCGTATTCAGTTTTTTACAATATCTATTGAAAAACTCTTCATCTGTCATCATAATCGTTCAGTAACATCTCTATCTGCTTTATTTGTTCCATTATACCAAATCAAAATTTTGTTTTCAAACCCAAAATAGCCTTTTTAAAAGCTTTATGCAATTTCTGTGCAATCTGTGATCAATGAATTCCAGCTTTCATTCAGCTATAATAAGAGGATTGACACAGAAAGAACTGACAAATCCATTAAATCTGCCAGTTCCCCATTCTAATTGAAGCTATGATACAATGCCCTGTAATACTGCTCATAATCCTGAAATTCTGATAAACCGGACACCCCGCCATCTCCTGCTTCTACAACCTTCCATCTGCCATCTTCCAACTCTGCATAATCAACGGTATAATATATGCTACCAAGATTACGATATTTTTCAATCAGATCCTGTGGCGGAAGCGGGGCATAAATACCCTGTGCTGAGTTCCTACTTATAGTAGTAATCTCGTGGTTTGCATAAAATACCCGGTACTCATTATTCCTGTCACCATAACGCTTAAAATCCAGGAATTCCTTTATGCAGATACCGCCGGTTAACAGTCCGCCCCGATATTTGTAAAAGACTTCCATCCATCTGTCAAATTCCTCCTGCGTTATGCTCCGGTCAAAATATCTTGGAAATTCCGTCCCTTTTACAGACTTAACAAAATCCTTTACCATAAAACAAACAAAACGTTTCTTTAGGTCCTCGACATCTATCTGTGTATGCAGGGGGTACACTTCCATCTTAGCTGTATCTTCTTTCACATATTCATATACATTCGGAAAGATATGCATCAGCTTATATTGTTCTGGTTCAGTAACAAGCTTTATATTGTGCTCAATTAATCCATCATAAAACTCCACATACTGCTCTGGTTTCATCATCCAGCCCCTGTATATGGCCGGTTGCATCTTGTCCGGAGCATTCCTGATTACTATCTCACCATTATGAAACCAATCTTCATAGCCGAACAAGATGATCTTAAACAGTCCTGTCGAAAGGGCTGCATCATACTCTGCTTTTAAATCCTCATCAACCTGCGTTTTATTAAATATGCTTGATGGGAATAATAATGTATCAATCATGTCCTCACCATATATCAATTATTTTTTCTTTTTCAGAGGTTTAAACGCTGACCCAATTTTACCAGTCCGAATCAATCTATCATTCTTAAGAAAATCTGGAATCTTATAAACTTCCATATCCGTATAATCTTTTAGTTTTATAAGATCATTTATGTAATCTATGCATTCTTCCACCTCATATAACATCATTACACAGCTCCTCTATCCACTCTCTCCTCTGGATAACATCAAGCCAATCCTTGGGGATATCATTGTATCCGTAATATAATCCTGCAAGACCGCCGGCTATAGCTCCGACCGTATCAGAATCATCTGCAAGGTTTACTGCTGTAAGAAGAGCATCCTCAAAACTATCGGTTATAAGTAAAGACCAGACAGCTGCTTCCAAGGAATCAACAATATAACCACTGCTCTTTATCTCATCCTCCGGTATACCTGAAAGCCTTATCAGGCTCTTAAGTCGATCATATCGTGACAGTTCTTCCCGATAGGTTTCTTTTGCTTCATAGTATGCAAAACCATCATACATTCCCTTTTGCAGTCTCTTCGCAAGGCTACCCTCATTATCAAGAATAGAACAGATGCAGAAGTAATAGAGCCCACACCCTATATGGCTCCTGATGTGATTATGTGTAAGTCCGGATACTTCATGAACTATCTTTATAGCCTGGTCTATACTTAACTGTTTTGCATAAGCATATAAACATGCCGGAATAATCCTCATCAGCGAGCCATTGCCGTTAGAATACTCCGAATCTCTTCCGCAAGTCCACACGCTGCCTGATCTTTCATACATCTTTATAGCATCATAGCATGTGTTGCCAATATCAAATGCCTGTCCAAACGGAGTATATTCACCTTTTCTTACCCAGTCTACAAACCGCAACATTATGTCATCAAGATCAATCTTTTTCTTCTCCTTTATGCTGGCAAGAAGAGCTAATGTCATGCTCCCATCATCAGTCCATGTCCCTTCAGGCATATCATATGTGCCATGACCTTCCATACCCTTTACCAGACCACGCTTTCTCAATTCATCCCGGCTCAGGAACTGTACCGGACACCCAAGAGCATCTCCAACAACCACACCCATTATACCATCAAGCCAAATATTCTTTTTAGACATGCTATTTCTCCTCATCTGCAATTATTCTGTAAAGTTCATTTTAGCAACTCATTAAGCAACCGTTTCCGATCATTGATAAACATAGCGGTCACCCTATAGCTATCCGTATCTTCGTAACTACAAGGATGTATCTTCCCATCATCAAATGTTAATATCTCCGCGCCAGGTAGTCCAAGAAGTATCGGCGAATGTGTCGCTATGATAAACTGAGCCCCTTGCTTAGTGCACTCAGATATCTGATACAGGAGCGACAGCTGGCGTTGGGGAGATAACGCCGCTTCAGGTTCGTCTAGTATATAAAGCCCGCTACCATTAAAATTCGCTAGAGCCATAGCTACAAAGCTTTCACCATGGGACTTCTGGTGTAAAAACATGGGTTTCCCACCTATCTCACGACCATATTCATCCTCTTTAGTTGCAACATTGTAAAAGCTTTCAGCCCTATAAAAATATCCCCATCCAGACTTACCAAAACCTTTAACCAGCCTAATAGCCTCATGCAATTCCGAATGCGAGTTGTATGTTGAGAAACTGTAGTTCTTTGTGCCGCCCTCAGGATTAAAGCCATAAGCGATAGCTATTCCTTCAAGCAAGGTAGATTTACCGCTTCCGTTCTCTCCCACAAAAAAAGTCACCGGACAATTGAATTCCAGATAATCCAAGCCTTTGAGCGATTGTATATTTTTCAAATAAATATCCCTGTTAATCTTATCCCAATCAATGCTCAAACTTCTAATGCATAATTTCCGTTTATCTTCCATACTTTAACCCTATGATAATTTTTTGTACACGATTATTAGGCGGTTTTAAAAATAAATTCAATTGCTTCATTTCTTTTCCAAATCCTGCTTATTAAGGACGTACTCTGCCTTTTTAATCGCGAGTCTTACCTCATCTCCCTTACGGAACTCAACTAAAGCTGCTCCGTCTTCATCAATATTATAATCGATATTATCAATGTAAATAGCTTCGCCTTTGCCCTTCTTATACTCTACAGGCACATCGGTTACAAATTCTGATTCGATAATTCTTGTACGCATTGCTGTCTCAAGCTCCGGGATAACTACAAGCGCTTTACCCGGATGCTCTTTCTTCTCACGTTCAACCCTGATCTTGTACCTATTATCCCCAACTTTTGTAATATCAACCTTGGACATGCACTTATCATAAAGCATTGCACCTATCCAAAACGGAAAGTCTTTTACTATCTCATCTTTAAAGTAATCATCCGGCAGCTTGCTCTTCACTTCAGCTATACTTTTTGCAATCTTATCCTGAACGGTTTTATCCCCAAAGAAAGTGCTCTTCTGTAAACGCTTCTTTATGGCATAATCTGCTTCAAGATAATAAGAATACGCTGCTTCAAAATCTCCGTGTCTTTCATCGGCTGCCGCCATTCTCAATGCAATGTCAGCAAACTTTGCATCCTCACCATGACAGAACCTTGTTCTGACTTCCCTATAAAGATTCCAAATGATAAGCTCGGCTGTCTTTGGAGCTTTGATACATCCTTTACCTGCTAAAAACATATCTGCCTGTTTGTACACTGATTCAAGCAGTCCATGTACCGCACCTACTGAAAAGTACTGGAATGCTTTTTCATATTCAGGTACTCCACCGTTACATCTCCCATAATAATATATGTATCCAAGTGTGTTAGCATACTGCGGTTCCTCTGTGAGTTCAAACAGCTTGGTAATAAGTTTCTTTGATTCGTTCCAGTCACATTCAAATATCTCATCCCCGCCATAGCAGCCATAACCTTTAATATATAGTGCTTCCGTATTTTCCTTTTCGCACTCGCTCTCTACTATACTTCGGAACAGATCTTTTCTTGAATTCGGTACCTTATCTGATCTTTCTACAAAACCTTCAAGAATCCGTCTAATCTGATACTCAGAAAGCTTCCATTCATGCATATCATGATTCTTGTTATATTCAAAGTTCTCAGCTTCCAGAATAACCTCGTTAAGCCCTTCGATCATATCCCCATCAACATCATCGGATTCATCGTTATAACTGATTTCATCCAAGATCGATTTCATAGCTCTGAGCAAATCATCTTCGCTCTTAGGCCAGAATGCGTTATCAACACCACCCTGTTCCCAGCATCCATAATACTCTGCAATCTCTTCAAATACCAGGTACTGCCATATAAGATATCCGTCATAATCAATCTCTTTATCAAGCATATTTCTGCAAGCTGTAACAAGATCATGAAAAGTCGGCCTATATGATCCGGAAATAACTAATCTTTCATACAGGTTATCGTCACTATTATCATTGTTGAAGTAATCCTGATTCCACTCAAACCTAACTAGCTCCTTAAGTTCTTCAGGTCCGAAATGAATCTTATCTTTTGAACTTCTTTTTGATGTTATGTCAATCACATTTTTATTATCTTCGCTCATATTAACTATTCCTCCCATCTCTGTCAGACAGATTAATTCTATTCATCACGGTCTGATAATATAAAAATATTAAACTCTGATTTCAATTCCAATCATTTTCCTGGTTATCAAGTGTACCTTTAATATAACTAAGGAAGTTATTCTTTGAATACCATCTCCGTGTTGGAAAACGTGTAAATGACCAGCCTTGATATTGATTCCAATTCTTTTTTGCATTATTGCTGACATGAACCATAGCTTTTTCGTTCTCTTTATCATTTATCTGAAGGAAAACTTCAATCTGACCGTTTATTATATCATATTTCTTAAATACCTTTTCTTTGCCTTTATGCCTGTTAGGGACTAACCACGTGTTCCATTCAAAGTCTATGAAACCATTGTATTCGCTGTACTTTATCCTGCCCTTGTTATACTCTTCGATAAGATCAAATACCCATACAACCTTATGTCCAAGACTATTATAAAAATCATTTCGTTCTTTGAACTCTTCGGGGCTCATAGGACTGTGTTGGAATTCAATTACGGTTCCTTCTATGAATACATCTGTCCTGTGAATGGCACCCCCTATACGCATAATAATTTCTCTGTTTTCAACTGGGAAACACTCCTGCCAGCTGAAATGCCATTCTGTCATATCATGTTTCCATGAATCTGTACATTCTGTATCCCTCAGATGAGCAAAATGATGTTTCTTTATCTGACCTTTACGAATCAAAAGTGGCTCATGGCAGACAGGACAATAATATTTTTTCCCTGCCTCAACATGATCAATGTCTATTCGTTCATTATTATCATTTAATGCTATATACATCTTATTATCTCCACATCAACCATAAATGCTTCAAGAACTAAAAATCCATCTTATTCCGGTATCTCAGCCAGTATCTTTTTTATACTTTCATCCTCCGTAAGCTCGTAAGCAATACCCAGACAATACTTCGCGCCTTCGAATTCTCCTTCTTTGAGAAAATGCTTTCCGTAGTTATATGCCAGTCCAACAATATCATCGTCTGCACCGATAGGAAATCCGTACTTCTTAGAGTATGCCTCAAAATCCTTCATCGACGGATTAAATGTTTTTCCAGTCACATGCTGAATGTAGTAAAGCTCAGATTGTGTCTGCTTCGCATCCTTTTCAAACTGGTCACTCATGATGTAGCATGCGGTTGCTTCAGAATACAGTTTCTTCTCAACAAATATGAATCCCAGGTTTCTATAACATCTTGCAAGCTGAGTGGGATGGATTGCTATCTTGAATGCATCTATCGTAAGTTCAAATGCCTTATCAATGTTGCCTTCCATTTTGAATGTCTCAATATACTCCATAGTCATATCGAAGTTCAAAGGATTCCAACGGAGACCTTTTTTCAACATTGTCCTTGCTTCTTCCAGTCGTTTAAGCTCCACAAGAAGGCCTCCATAGAGCATATAGACTTCGCAATATGGAATGCTTTGTGCTGCCCGTATGGCTTTTTCAGGCTTGTTACGGTATTTATAAATAATTTCCTGCATAAACTCATCAAACTGGAAATACTCACTTACTTTATCATCTTCGTATAATCCTAAGGCAACAATCTTTTTTTCATAATCTTCCAGCATTTTAAGAGCCTTATCATATTCTTTTTTATAAATGTTAAACCGTATTTCATCGATTACAGCCCTGTCACCGTTCCGGTCTTTCTCAATAGCTTTATTAAGTGCCTGCTTTTTCTCTTCAGGCATTATTTCATACATAAGTCGTCCGCAAGCGCGCAATATCTCCTTGCCCATCTCATGATCTTTATATTCATGGCTTTTTTCATCAAGATACTTCATATCTTTTTCATAATCACCAGTCAAACCGGCATTAATTTCTTTTATAATCTCATCAAACGTCTTTCCCATCTCTATGTCTCCTTTACTTTAGAAATTATATTCCTGCTTATTGCTTTGTCATTTTAACCGTCATGCTTCAACAATAATCCTATTTCTTACCAAGCTCTATCCTGGACTTCATCTTTTCTACCAGATCAAATATTGAAGTCTCCAAAACAAACGGATCACTAAACGCATTAAGCACAATGCCGGCAACATTCTTCTCGTTGTTTCTTGCAAGCGGTATAACTTCTAAAATGTGTTTCTGTAACTTTGAGAAATGCTCCCCATACTCGCCCATCTCTTCTTCACTTGAAAATACCGGAAAGAAAAATGCATCTCCGTTCTGCAAAATATCAGGCACAAAACGAACTTCATCATTGTTTACAAATTCCTCGCCTTTTAATGACTCTAAATCGTCCCCTTTCTCAGCCAACATCTTTTCAAACCTTGCATTATCCTCATCGCTAAATATCGCATTGCAAGGAACCCAAACGTAACTATCCCGCAGTATTTCAAGAACATCAAGGAAGTTGGGTTCATTTCGTTCAGCATTAAACTTTTTAACCGCCGCCTTGAGCATCGACCCATCTGCTAAATCTTCTTCTGTAACTTTTGCAGATGGATTCATATCTGTAAAGCAAATAAGATTTCCTTCTTTATCCTTCTGTACAAAAAAAGCTATGTTCTCACCTTCATGCCACCCAAAATTTTGATAAGGTTCATTAAGCAACGTCCCCATAAAATATCCATTATCAAATGCGGTAATTCTCGTCCAACATTCTTCCGGCTGAAGATTATCTTTCAGAAGCCTTACTTTTATATCATCTATATAGACTTCATGGCGAAATGGATCAAGGACTCTAATTTCCCTGGTTTCCTCAATTGATTCCGTAGCATCATAACCCATAAGCATTTCCAGTTTATCAGCAAATGTATTTGCTAGCTTTCCATCATCATCTGAACATACAAACAGCTCTTCCTCCTGCACCGATTCAATCCTCAGTTTGAGAGTAACATCATCCGGTACCTTAAGATACCTGAAACCATCCTTGTCACTGATCATGGCTGCGGCAAGTATTTCCAATGTAACCCCTGCTTCACGATCATAATATCCATATGTCAGGACAGCATTCAGTTCCTTTTCCCCGGGCATACCCTTCATAACCTGTTTTATGCTCTTATTAGCCCTAACTACACAGAACCTATGATAAACAGCCCTAAATCCTACTTCCTTGTAAGTCATCGAAATTACCTCCTTATTAAAAATGTGTTATATTTTCCTTACTTTAAGGAAAGTATAACACATAGGGTGTCCAATAAAAACCCACGGTCAAAATGGCTTATTTAAGCGATTTGTGGCATTTTGTAGCTATCAAGCCTCGGTTTTATCGTATTCCTGCTTAGCTTTCTGCATCTCGGTAGCTGTATAAGCACATAATTTCACATCTATTGTGTAATCAGGATAGTCCTCAACAAACTTCTTATATGCTCTCAGACATTGCTTGGTAGATTCCGCTACCGGATTAGGAAGATCTCCGCCAAATATGCTCGAGCTGATAAGCGGGAATGATATACTATGATATCCATTTTCTTTCAATACGACTAAAGAGTTATAATAAGCATAAAAAAGCTCCTCAAATGCACTATGTGTTATATTAAAGTTAGGGCCTACTGCATGAATGATAGCTTTAGCATTCTTCATGTTAAAGGCAGGTGTGATTACAGCCTCTCCGTCTCGCAACGGTGTATGATATCTGCTACATGCTTCTGTCAGCTCCCTACTTCCTGCTTTGGAGAATATCACACCGCAGATACCACCGCCTTCCGACAATCTAGAGTTTGCAGCATTTACAACTACATCGGCTTCCTGATCTGCACAAGATGCATGTATCAACTCAAATCTACTCATTTGAAGTTTATCCTTCTCTTCTAAATTCTTACATTTGACACATTCCGAAACTGATGAAGTCTCCCCGGATTGTTTCTTAAGAATATCCCTGACTTCCATCAGAGCAAAGCCAAGTATATTTGTCCCACGCCAATTTGAAGCATCAAAACGCTCGTTTTCGTTCAGTCTTATGCCACAAGCCCATATGACGTCATGATAGGCACACTCAACAAGATATGCATCACCGGTTTCAAGCAGTTTAGTTTTCAAACCTTCGTTCTGGGAGAACTTGGCCATAAGTCCTCTTAATGCTACAAGCTGCCTTCTTCCCGCCCATATCTTATCGTTGTAACCGGACGCTTTCCGGGCAATCTTCTGTTGTTCATCAGGCTTATCGGTTGCCAGTACTGCTTTGGCAGAATCAGTGTCTCCAAATTCCATGCACTTGCTGTACATAATGTACTGTTCCATTGAAGTGAACTTTATCCCATCAAGTTCAAACGGTGAAATATACCAATTACTTAAAAAGCCAAAGGGTTCCTCCGGCAAATGAAAATATACAGCATCAACCTTCCGTCCAGAAATAATAAGTTTATTTATAGGGGGCATACCCATCATCTCACTGATAGATTCATTAACTTCTTGTCGCTGTTCTGGTGTCATCTTAGTAAATGCTTTTTCAAAATTTGTCATAGTATTCTCTGTATCCTTAAAATTATTGTCCATTGTTGATAACATATACTATTCAGTAAGGTTATAATGCTGCATAGCCAACTTTACCATACTGTCCAGAAGATCCTTGTTGTCCTCATATGTTTTGGAATTTTCCATTCTAACCCTATATTCTCTCCATCTGCCCTCATATTTAACATCCAATCCTGCAGCTTCAAGTTTGTCCTTCAATTCCGGGTCAAAATCTGTTTTAATACATAAATAGAAAAAGCTCTTTTTAGGACGGAAAACAACAAAATTCTTTACCAGTCCATCTTTCTCTAATCCGATATAGAATTTGTTATATTTAAACTTGTAGCCTGGAGCCATCTCTTTAATAAACTCAAAAACATTATCTACCTGCTTCAATACCTTTACGTTGCTTCCGGTATTTTCCCAGTAATTACGATCCTTTACTTCAACATCCTCATCCTCTTCCTCGGCATAATCAATTCTATCAATAACCTTGGTAAATGTCAGTGAAATATCATCCCCACACTTAAATGCTGACATCTGAAGTGCGATCAAAGGAATTGCACCATTAAAAAGCGAAATAACATTCATAAAACGTCCTGTTATTTCTTCGGCGACAATAACGGCACAGTGGTTTAAATTTGGATATCTTTTTCTTTCTACATCCCAATACTCAATAGTTCTGATAATATGGCTCGGATCCGTTGCACCAAGCATGATCTCAACTTCATACCTAATATCATCATCAGAATCAGATAAAAGAATATCTAAGCGCCCACCTGACGGTAATTTTTTCTCTCTTTTAACTGCACGAACTTCATCGCCAAGCCCGAGTATTTCCGGATGTTCAAAAATGTATGCCTGGATTGTATCCTCTTTTATTTCAGGATGGTTCTTTAACGATATTCTCTCTAACGATACCAGCTTCGCCATAATGATCCTCCATTTTTTCTATGTATTGTATGCTCTATATTATTATCTTTTTTCAGTTGTCATTCATTCCAAATTTATTAGTAAGGAGCTTTTTCTTCCAAAGGGTTTCAATCTGCACAACCTCATCGTCCGTAAGTGTTTTAGGCAGTATCTGTAAAATCGAAAACTGGAAGGCATGATATCTTTCAGGATATTTGCATACCACCTGCTTCATCTCTTTATTATTCCCGTGCCGTGTCTGTACATATACTGACCATCTCCCAAGAAGCCCGTTCTCGCCATAAGCTGAACCAACATACTGCTTTCCTGTCTCCGTATCCACTATCAGATAAATAGCATATACAGAAGACAGTGCTGTATGCCATGCTTCATACACTTCCCTATTTTCAATGATTTCCTTTAATTCATCATATGTCTTAACAAGATTCTCGAATCCTGTAAAGACTTTCTTTTCATCTGGCTGTATAGAAATAACTGGTTTTTCAGTAGTTCCTTTCTGATGCCACATCCTTGTGGAATTGCCCCAGTCTATCGTCAGCTTGTTCTCAATTTCAGCCAATGCATCTACTTTTATTAGTTCAAATATTGCATTCTCGCCTTTAAACTCTTTAGCCTCGCTCTCCGGCATCCCGACAGCCATATTGCCGATAGTATCAGGAATACTACCCCCAACTTTATATATTGAATGGAACTTTGCTAATGTCCCCGCTCCGCTTATAAATACCGCCCAGTATTCATAGTTTTTGCTAAAGTCCTTCTTTTGATGACATGTATACTCGTATACCATTCCATGGTCATAACATTCCTTAAAAATCTTATCTGTTAGACTATGTCTGATCAGTTTAACTTTTTTAGGATCCAATCCCGCTTTTCTGAGTATGTCTGAAAACATTAACAAGCTCATAAAACTTCTCCACTTCATTGTGCAAATTCATTTATATAAGATCGTATTGTATTAAACTCTTTACTAAACTATTCCACCCCCAGCGCCTTAAATACCGCATCCTCAGCGCTCTGATAAAAAATTAGATTAAAGCTACTCATCAGTTCTGCCGGTACTGTTGCAAAATCAACAGCCGATATCTGAGGGAGCAGTACTTTCTTTGCACCACTGTCAAGGCATACCTGCAGAGTATCTGCTAGGTTGTCTGCTTTTATCATAGTTCCGCTTATACTTATTTCACCCAGAACTACCAGCGAACTCTGTACAGGCTTTCCGAGTGTTATAGAACTCAATGCTATCAGTGTAGGCAGTGCAAGCTTGTTGCTCATGCCAAGTCCCTGAAGATCTTGATAGTTTATAACATAATCCTTTGTTGTTACATTAAGGGATCCGCTTATTCTCTTACCATTAGCTTTCAGGTAACTGTATGCAGTATTGGTTGCTTCTTTGCATTCCCTGTCTGAGCCTAAGCCTGTACGGTCAAACTTGCCATTTCCAGGCAACATCTGAGATTCCATACGAAATACACCTATCATCCCCGACTTACCCTGTGAAACAGTGTATACCTGGCCAGGATTTAGCATGCCTTCCGGTATAAGCTTGCCGCCCCCCTGTTCGGGTACGGAAACATAATGCTCCTCAAAGCTCTCATTATCTATATATGAGAAGTTGACATCATAGAACTCCATGCCACCAAGCTTCTTTAACTGTTCCTTTACCCTGCGGCGCATTTCGAGAGATATCTTTATAATTTCTTCGAGCTCCTGCTTTGTATACTCTCCGTTAGGATATATCAACTTTACAAGTCCGCCTACCATCTTCCTGACCGCTATAGTATCACGCTGATTAAGGTTCTTGCCTAATATAAAATATTTATCTATTGCATCACCGTACTGTTCTTTTCTGAGTTCTCTGATGAACTCAGCAAGGTAATCAGTTATAAAACCATAATCATTTGTAAAATGCTCCGGTCTGAATTTAGGTATCTCCCACCCCGGTATATAACAATGCATACGGTCAAGAAATGCTGTATCAGTCCCCATCTCAGGCGGGAACGGATCAAACAAACTGCTGGTCTTCAAAAGCACATCTACGCTCTGGTTGATGTTACCGACAAATACCATTGATGCAGAAGCAGCTTTTTCTTCTTTTCCTCTTGCAAAGGAACCGGATGCCATATAGTCCTTCATTATCTGAATTCCGTCCTTATCCTTGAAGTTAATACCTGCAACCTCATCAAAAGCGACACAATCCCACAGGCCCACTAGTCCCATAGTATGCCTGCCCATGTTATAAAACAGATTTGCCACTGTAGTCTGACCGCCGGATACCAATATGCTGTTAGGCGAAACCTCTTTATAGATATGTGACTTACCTGTACTTCTAGGTCCAAGCTCACAAAGGTTAAAATTGTTTTCAACCAATGGAACCATACGTAAAAGCAGAAGCCATTTCTCTCTTTCTGATAGCCTATCTGGTTCCATTCCTATGGAACGGAGAAGTATATCTATCCATTCTTCTTTCGAGAATGCCCTTCTACCTTCTTTAAGCTCATTTATGTCCACTGAAGGCATCTGAATAGGCTTAATGTTGCTTATAGAAATCAGCGGAGCTTCCTTCTTCTTTTTCTTAGACTTTACATCTGCTGTAAATCCGATAGCATTCTCCATCTCTTCCTGGGCATTATATTCTAATTGGATGATGCACCATATACCGCCACAAAGCAAGCGGTCATACTTCTCAGGATACTCCTCTGGTATAGGAACACCCTCTAACCCAAGGTTAGAAAATGTTGCCTCATATTCGTCATATCTCAGGTTAAGGCTCACGGTAACGCGATCAATTATCCTCATTGAGCCTCTCTGTCTAAGTTTTGATAACACCTTCTCAGATTCGTCAGGACGTACAAAATTATCTGAAAGGATATGCTTGACGCTCTCAACACCGGACTGTATTATCTCTTCATCATCAGAGTTACAATACTGACCCAGAAGATACTCCAGAACATATACTGGAACATTAGCACCCTCTTTTATCTTTTTCGTCAGATCCTTACGAACAATCTTACCATCAAAGTTCTGTCTGAGTTTTTTATTTATCAAGATATTTGCATCTTCCATTTTCATTGTCCCCAATTATCATATAATCTTGTTTCAAACCAAAGGTATTTCCTAAAAGCTCAAAAGCCGAAATCATCCGCAAAAGTAAGATCCATTATCACAGGGTGCCTGAACAGTTCCACTCCGGTATTATCATCGGTAACCACAAGATAATACTGCCTGTCCTTATCATACTTCTTATTCTTGAAGCTGAATTTCATACGGAATATTCTCTTGGAAGAATCAGGCTCCCTACTGTCCGCAACATAAATATTCTCGTTTGAAATACGTTCATCATCCTCGGACATAAAAACCATCCGGTATGTGGTTTCCTTAATGGTATCATTTACAGGTTCTGACTGTATGAAATCCATGCTTGTTATAAGATTCGTTATCTTCTGAACCATGCTGATAAGACTTATCTGTGCGGGCTTAGTCTCGTTGTGGTAACGATCCATCTTTATATCCAGTACTGGTACGATCATCTCCTGAGGTGACGAACCTCCATGAACGAAATTCTGTCCTCCTCCAGACACTTTAAACACATTACCGCTTTCCGGGAATGTTACTACTTTATCATCCTCATTCCCAAGAATATAACCAAGACCAAGATTCTGTACACCAACCTCATTTATAGGAGTCTTAGAAACTATATATCGTCTGTTTATCCAAGACTTTTTATTGCTGACACCACCAATCTTATCACTTTCAACAAGCTTCTCTCTTTTATAAATGAAGCCATGATCGGATGTCACTATAAACTTATAGGTATTTGCATTAGTGGATATCCTATGGATGAACTCTACTATCTCCTTTATCGCTTCTTCACAAGCCACAAATACCTCATCCTCAGTATTTGCTTTATCTCCTCTAGCATCTATCTGATTATGATATACATATACAACCTGTTTTCCGGTAAATATTTCTCTCAAAGGCGTGGTTTTCAAGTTCTTTATATCATCAAACTGGACGCATACGGAATCCTTACAGTAGTTCTGCAAAACATTTTGTCTGCTATTCAGATCATTACATAAAACATCATCTGCATATACCTCATAATCATCCTTCATAACCAGTGATTTATGTGGCAACAATGCAGCCATTCCAAGCCTTGTATATGAAGGCAGTACGCTCATCATAGCAGATATCGTAGCTGTACAGTGAGGATCATCCATCAACCGATCAAACAATTCTCTGCCCACCTCATATCTCATAGCATCGGAAATAATAACAACTGTCCTTTCCTTTACGCTCTTTACATTCCTGTTATAGAAATTTCTCTGAAGAGGTAGGACTGTGAGTCCCTCTTCACCTACAAATGCATTAGTCCACTTAGGTATAAGCCTGCCCAGATAATCATTTGTGTAAATGTTTTCTACAAGAGTCTGGAGCTTTTCGTATTCACTGGTATCCTGCATCCTGTCATAGTAATAATA
>JAEEGL016663921.1_pt1 | contig 14552 bp, 15 predicted proteins | sample 9134231 | NCBI WGS metagenome assembly JAEEGL01 (sample SAMN16246548, study PRJNA631951) | gut metagenome | biome: gut microbiome; feature: rumen; material: fiber-attached | host: Bos | place: Iran: Karaj | collected 2018-10
CTCACGTGCCACGGTTCGTAGATATAGCCGGTCACGTCCGTCTTGCCCTCGGGATACCTGAGGATGAAGCCGAACCGGTACGCGTTGTCGTTTATCCACTTGCCCTCGTCGGTCGACGCGAAATCGCCCGACAGCCTGTAATTTATGGTCGCGCAGGAAAGGTCCGCGGCGAGCCCCGTCTGATGCTCGCTCGTGCCCGGACGCGCGCTGTAGGTGTCCGCAAGCGCCTGTCCGTCCTTCGCCACGTAGTTGTCGTAAAGTATTTTCTGGTAGTCGTACGAGCGGTAAGCCGTCGTTATGACTATGTTGTAGCCCTGCTCCGCCTTCGCCGCCTCGATCATGCGGTGGAACGCGTCAGCCGCGGTCTGGCGCATATATCTGCAGGAAGCAGGCCTGTCCTCGGCGTAGTACTTTATCGGCGCGAGATCGGCAGGCTTGTAGTCCCTGTCCACCGAATGCGTCTTGTTGAGCAGCACCAGGTACTCCCAGTCGGCGTCAGTAAGGCCGGTTCCCCACGGCTGGCCCTCCGCGTTCAGATCGCCCCAGTCGGCCGCGCTGGTAGATCCCGCCGGCACTCCATGCGCCTCGCCGGAAGACGCCCCCTGTCCCGAAAGCGGGTCGTCGTTCATTATCGGGTCGGTGTCCGTGGAGTCGGAGCCGCCGTTCGCTTCGCCGGTGCGGTCGTCGTAATAGCCCTCCTGCTTCTCGCCGTCCTCATCCTCGTCAGCGACGTTCTGATCGAGCGCTTCCTGATCTGTGCCCTCTTCTTCAGACTCGGTCACGAGCGATAAGCCGCCCGATGCGGACGCTTCTCCCGAAGGGCCGAAACCGACGGTGCTGCGCGGCTGCGAGCTGCTCACCAGCACCGCGAATATCGCGATCACCGCCACAACGCCAAGCGCGCAGAGGCCGAAGAACACCGCTCTGTTTCGGAGCATGCTGTTGCGCGCCCTTCTGCTGACCGATCCCTTTGCGCCGTAATCCACCCGGCTTGTGTAAATTGTCTTTTTCCTGAATCTCATGCCTGCCCCTTCGAATGTCTTTCGAATGTCGTCCGAATGTCCTCCGAACGTCCGCGCTCATTCCGCCCCGCGCCGGACAATGTGCAAAAGAAGCCGCGGAAAGCTCCCGCGGCTTCTTCTCATTCCGTTATTGTGCCGGAGAATTCTCAGCCGCTGCTATACAAGCGCAGCCGTGATGATCGCCATCTTGTATACTTCGTCGGCGTTGCAGCCTCTGGAGAGGTCGTTGATCGGAGCGTTCAGTCCGAGAAGGATAGGACCGTAAGCTTCGAATCCGCCGAGTCTCTGAGCGATCTTGTATCCGATGTTGCCGGCGTTGATGTCAGGGAAGATGAAGGTGTTCGCCTGGCCCGCGATCTTCGAGTTCGGGCACTTGGTCTTGGCCACTACAGGGCTTACCGCCGCGTCGAACTGGAATTCGCCGTCTACCGCCATGTCAGGGAACGCTTCCTTGCACTTAGCGCATGCGTTTCTCATCTTGTCAACGTCCTCGCCCTTGCCGGATCCGAGAGTCGAGTAGCTCAGGAAAGCAACCTTAGGATCGATTCCGAAAGCCTTTGCGCAGATAGCGGTCTCGTGAGCGATCTCAACGAGTTCTTCCTCGGTCGGCTTGATGTTGATTGCGCAGTCGCCCATCGCGATCAGTTCGTTTCCGCCGTCCTTTGCCGGACGAACGAGGATAAAGCAGGAAGATACGCTCTTGTTGCCCGGCTTGGTCTTTATGATCTGGAGCGCAGGTCTTACGGTGTCGGCGGTCGAATAAGTAGCGCCGCCGAGAAGAGCGTCCGCGAATCCCATCTTAACGAGCATCGTTCCGAAGAAGTTGGACTGCATCAGCTGTTCCTTAGCCTGCTCAGGAGTCATGCCCTTGCTCTTTCTGATCTCGCAGAGAGCCGCGATCATTTCGTCCATCTTGTCGAAGTCTTCGCAGTCGATGATCTCCGCGCCGTCAACGTTGAAACCGTTGTCAGCAGCGGCCTTCTTTACAGCCGCAACGTTTCCGCAGAGAACAGGCTTAAGGAAGTCGTCCTTCAGAAGCTTGTCGGCAGCTTCGAGGATACGCGGGTCGGTTCCTTCGGTGAACACGATCTTCTTAGGGTCCTTTTTCAGGTTTTCTATCAGTTTGTCAAACATTTTTTCTCCTCCGTGACATGGAAAAAATTTTATTAGCGATAACACTAATCTATCACTTTAGGCCGTTTTTTGCAACAGAAAACGGGGTGCCTTCACCCCGTTTTATCACCTGCCGTCCGATAAAAAATACCTGATCATTATTACGCCCAGCAAAAGTATGATGATCTCTAAAAAATAACCGTTCCATATCCCTCCGGAACCGACGCCCCATGATGCGGAATCGTCGTATTCGAACAGGCTTTCCAACCGGTTTCGGCCGATTTCATTTCCCGCCTTGTCGTAGTATATTGTCCCCTTATAGACCACGCCGTTCCCGGGCTCGTCCTCCTCTATGGTGATAAACGGCGATCCGGTGTACGACGAGCTGAAAACGATCTCACCGTCCGGGCCGCATAACGAATATGAATCGACGCCGGGCAGGTCGTTTACGGAATATGCGATCAGATACGGTTTGCCTCCCGCTGTTGAATATTCGCTGTTGATCAGCGGGTAGTTCGAATCCGACAGGTTTACGACGCGGTATTTCCCGAAGATGCCCTTTTTCATCCTGACATAACCGCCCGATTTTTCGTCGTCTTTATGCCTGTATAGAACGAAGAGATCGCTGCCGCGGTTCTCGACTTCAAGTACGTCGGATCGCAGTTCGTGATAAGAGCCGTACTCATCGATCGCGGCTTCAAGCCCCGCAGTGGAATTCATCGACACCGGATAACCCATGTTATAGTATCCGATCATGCACACTGCCATCAGCACAAAAGACACGATCGCGCCGGCTATCCTTTTTCTGTCTTTTCTGCCGCGCGTCAGAGCGAGCAGGCTCCTGAGCGCGTTATCGTTCTCCTCTTTTGTGAAGCTTTCCGACTCGTTTCTCTCGCCGTCCATGAATTCCTGTATGCTTATGCCCAGCGTGTCGCAAAGTTCCTGCAGGATCGACATATCAGGCATATTCCTGCCGGTTTCCCATCTCGAAACGGTCCGCTGGCTGACGCCCAGCCGCCTTCCGAGCTCGTCCTGCGTAATACTCTTTTCGCGCCTGGCCGCGGCTATAAACGCTCCTGTTTTTATCTGATCCATATGCCTTCCGCCCTCCTTTGAATGCCCGTGTCCGCACATTGATTCTATCCGCCGCGCTCACCGGCGTAAAGGACACAAAACGAGTAACTCGCCTTCCCGGTGAAAACAGCCGCAAACCGCGCAAAAAGACACCGTCCGGAAACCGGACGGTGTTTCTGGAGCGGATGAGGAGAATCGAACTCCCGACCGCAGCTTGGGAAGCTGCTGTTTTGCCATTAAACTACATCCGCGTATCGGGCGCCGGCCGGCATTTCCGGTCGGCCGTGCGCCGTATTGGCTTTTTTATTATCCCGCCCGCGGTTTTCCGGGCGGCCCGTACTATTTTACAGCTTCCATCGCGGCTTTGATCTTAGCCGGAAGCATGCGGCAGATCTCCTCGGAGACAGACGCGACCGAAACACGAAGTCCGAGAGCGAACGGCACGCAGAAGATCCCTTCCTCCTGCAGTTTGGCCGCGACCTTTTCAGGCTCGTCCATCGGTACCGACGCGAAGAATCCCGCGTCGTACGGAACTATCTCAAGCCCCGCCTCGGCGGACGCCTTCTCGAAAGCCCTGCCGCGGCGAACGAGCAGATCCACGTACTGCGCGCGCTCGGCGTCTACCCTCTTCAGGAGCTCCGGATCCTCGTATATCTTCGAAAGCACCGTCTGCGAAGCCCTCGTGCAGTTCGACCACGCCGCGCGGGCAGAATACTCGCATACGCGAACAAATTCATCCGCGATCTCGGCCGTCGGCGCCATGCAGATCAGAGCGCCCGAGCGCATGCCGTACATCGTGAACGTCTTCGAGAGGCTGTACGCGATGAGCGGCAGGATGTTCTCGGGAAGTCCCTCGAGTTTCGGCAGAAACGATCTGTATTTTACAGGATCTCCCGCGAAATCGATGTAAGCCGTATCAACGAGCAGCGCAACGCGCTTGTCGCTTCCCGCGGCGTTCTTTACGGCCGCGAGAACGTTGTCCCAGTCGTCATCCGTAAGCGAATAACCGGTCGGGTTGTGCGCCGGCGTATTGATTATGATCAGCGTCTCGTCCTGCCCCGCGAGGATCGCGTTGAGCTTTTCGGTGAACGAAGCGATGTTGAACTTGTTGTTTTCGTCGAAGAGCTTGTAGGTAACCACTTCTCTTCCGATCTCCGCCGCTATCGACGTGTATGTGCCCCAGAACCAGTCGCTTGTAAGCACCTTGTCGCCGGCCTGAGTGTAGTTCGCGATCGCAAGATGCAGCGCTCCGGTACCGCCCGGCGTCGCCACCGCGCGCGTCTCGCACGACGGTACGAAGTTTCCGAAAGCGGCCTTCTGCACGTCGCGTCTGTACGCCGGCTTGCCGCTGATCGGCGCGTAGTCCGCGTAGTCAGCCTTGTCGAGCGACTGGAGCACTTCAACGACCGACGAGAGCACTATGAGATTGCCGTCGTCGTCCAGAAGCTTTCCTATTACAGCGTTGATAACGGCGTCCTTGCCCTTTTCCGCTATCATTTCTCCGGCGCGGCGGTTGATCCCGAAGATCTTGTCCTCCGCCGGTATTTTTCTCCCGTTTGCGCGGGCCATGATGAAATCAGACATTTATGCTACCTGCTGTTATTAGTTCTGTGCCATACTCCGATGCCTGCGGTCGGGCAGAATCTGCTTTTCCGCATTTAGTTATTATATACCAATTGCCCTGACAGGGCAAATCATTTTGCAGAGCCGCGCCGGCCGCGCCCTAAGCGCGCGCCAGCCCTCCGACATATTCCTGGATGACTTCGATCATCGCGTTCGCCGCGCTCATCAGGTACTTCGGCTCGCGCGTTATCAGCCCGATCGTCCTGTAGCTGAACGGAAAGATCGGATAAATCCGCAGGCCCGAAAGATCCGTTACGCTCTTAACCGAAAGCATCGCGTCGATCCCGAGGCCGCAGCCGATCCGAACCATCGCGACAAGCGACGCGTTGGTGATGCTCTCGTGGCGCGGAACGTAAGGTACTCCGTTCGCGTCCAGTATCTCGCGCACATCGGCCGAATTCACCCCGGTCGGGAAGAAGAACTCCGATCTTCTCAGCTCGTCGATCGTTATATAGTCGCCGTTTTCCGGCGTGAAATCCTCCGGAGCGACGCAGACCATCCTGTCCTGGTAGAGCGGAATGAACTGCAGCGGCGTCGGATTGTTTTTTACCGCCGCGTACGAAATGAACGCCATGTCGAGCGCGCGGTTCTTTACGCTCTCCACAAGCTCCGTATAAGTGTTTTCGTGCAATTCGACCTCGACCTTCGGGTAGCGCTCGCGGAACGTACCGATGATCCCGGGCAGCCAGTTTACGGTAACGCTCTCGACCATGCCCATCCGCACGGTTCCGGCCGACGCGTCGCTGATCTGCGACACGCGCTTCTCGAGCATATCGTTGGTGTTAAGTATGTCGTCGATGTAGTGGTAGATCTGCAGGCCCGCGTCGTTCAGCTCGGCGGAGCGCTTCGTGTGCTCAAAGACCGGGAAGCCGATCTCCTCCTCGAATTTGGCGATGCTGTGCGAGACCGCCGACGGCGTCAGATGCAGCACCTTCGCGGCCTTCGAAAAGCTCTTCTTCTTTACCACGGTCTGGAAAACCTTATATGAATAAAGCGACATGACACCCCTCCGTTAAGTTGAATGTTTGCTCATCTTTATTTTGCGTCATTTTTCAAGCTTTTTCAAGCATTTATACGTCGACGGCCGGATATTTCCGCAATAAGCGCGGCGATTTATTGAATTGTATCTCACATAATCCGGAGATTACTTGCGTTTTACTGCAAGTGAATCTCCTTATATAATATTGTTGACAACAATCAACCAATTTGAAAGGAAGTGAACCGTATGGCCGCAAAAGGAAGGCTTGTTTTCAGGCTCGACAGATGCAAGGGCTGCGAGCTCTGCGCGAACGCATGTCCCATGCACATCCTGGCACTCGATCCCGTCATCGTAAACCACGAAGGATATCATCCCGTCAGCTGCACGGATCCCGATAAGTGTATCGCGTGCGCGAGCTGCGCGGTAATGTGTCCCGACGGCGTCATAAGCGTTTACACGGAATAAGAGGCGGAGGTAACAATAATGGCAGAAAAGAAACTCATGAAGGGCAACGAAGCCTTCGCTGCGGCGGCTCTCAACGCCGGCGCAAGATTCTACTTCGGTTACCCTATAACGCCGCAGAGCGAAGTTCCGGAATTCATGTCCCGCGAGCTTCCGAAGGTCGGCGGCAAATTCATACAGGCCGAATCCGAGCTGGCCGCCATCAACATGGCATACGGCGCGGCGGCCGCGGGCGGCAGAGTATTTATCAGTTCATCCTCTCCGGGCATCGCGCTCATGCAGGAAAGCATCGGGCTCATCTGCTCGGTACAGCTCCCGCTCGTCATCATGAACGTAATGCGCGGAGGCCCGGGAATCGGCTCGATCCAGCCGGGTCAGGCGGACTACAACCAGATCACGCGCGGCGGATCGAACGGCGACTATCACGTGATCTCCTACGCGCCTGCTTCGATCCAGGAAGCGATCGACATGATCGGCAGATCCTTCGACGTGGCCGACGAGTACCGCAATCCGGTCATGATCGCGGCGGACGGCATGCTCGGCCAGATGATGGAGCCGGTTGTGATGCCGGATCCGATCGACGCTCTCGCCGAGGAGGACATCCCGAAGGTTAAACCGTACTGTCTTACGGGGCATAAAAACAAGCGCGACCGCATCGCGCTCAATTCGCTCTTCCTTCAGCAGGAAGCGCTCGAAAACAACATCAACGAATACTGGACAAAATACGAAAAGGCCGAACGCGAGCTGCAGGAATGGGACAGCAGGGATCTCGCGGGTGCGGAGGTCGTTCTGGCGGCATACGGCACGACGTCGCGTATCGCCCTTGAAGCCATAGAGCAGCTCAGCGCGCAGGGCGTAAAAGCCGGCCTGATCCGTCCGAAGACGCTGTGGCCGTTCCCGGCAAAGGCATTCGACGAGATCGACTACGGCACGACGAAGAAAGTCATCTCCGTCGAGCTCTCGATGGGACAGATGCTGCAGGACGTCCGCATAGCGCTGAACGGCAGGCTGCCTTCCGCGCTCATCAACCGCGTCGGAGGCATGCTCCTGACGCCTGAAGAAGTCGCGGAGCGCACGAAGAAAATCCTGGAGGTGAAATAAGATGAGGCCTGTTTTTGAATATACGAAAGGCATGCGCGAGACCAGGACGAGCTATTGTCCGGGCTGTACTCACGGCATCGCTCACCGCCTGATCATGGAAGTCCTCGAGGAGCGCGGCGACCTGGGCAACGCGATCGGCGTTTCGCCGGTAGGCTGCTCGATAGTGGCGCACCGTTTCATGAACGTCGACATGCTCGAATCCCCGCACGGAAGAGCTCCGGCTGTCGCTTCGGGAATCAAGCGCGTTCACCCGGACTCCCCTGTATTTACGTATCAGGGCGACGGCGACCTCGCGTCGATCGGAACCAATGAGATAATCCACGCCGCCGAACGCGGTGAAAAGATATGCACCTTCTTTATCAACAACGCGATATTCGGAATGACCGGCGGCCAGATGGCTCCGACCACCCTCATCGGCCAGAAAGCCACGACGTGCGTCGACGGCCGCACCGTTGAGCAGGCGGGAATGCCGGTACGCGTATGCGAGATCCTTTCGAATCTGGACTGCGCGGTATACGTTGAGAGAGTTTCGCTGGACAGCCCGGCAAACGTAAGAAAAGCAAAAGCGGCCGTAAGGCGCGCGTTTAAGGTCCAGGATCTCAGGCTCGGCTTCGCGTTCGTAGAGTTCCTGTCGACCTGCCCTACCAACTGGGGGCTCACGCCTGTCAAATCGCTCGAATGGCTGCGCGAAAACATGATTCCGTACTATCCTCTCGGACAGTTCAGAATTCCGGAAGAGTTGAAGGAGGTAAAGTGATGGCTGTCACAAGAATCTTCATCGCCGGTTTCGGCGGTCAGGGCGTTCTGCTCATCGGGCAGATGCTCGCTTACGCGGCTATGTACGAAGGCAAGGAAGTAACCTGGATGCCTTCCTACGGGCCTGAGATGAGAGGCGGCACCGCGAACTGTACGGTCTGCATCTCCGACGACAAGCCGATCACGTCTCCGCACGTGGCGAAATGCGACGTGCTCGTAGCGATGAACGGCCCGTCCCTCGAGAAGTTTGAAAGTATGGCAGTGCCCGGCGGACACGTTTTCGTAAACACTTCGGTTATCGATTTCATGCCGAAGCGCACAGACGTGCAGGTCCACTGCGTCGATACGCAGCATATCGCCGAGCAGGTCGTCGGAAACGGCAAGACTGCCAATATGGTAATGCTCGGCGCCGTTATCCGCACTACCGGAGCCGTATCCCCGGACACCATGAGCGAAGTATTCGCAAAGAAGATGACGGGTTCCAAGGCCAGGCTCATCCCTCTGAACGAGGCCGCGCTCTCGGCATGGCAGGAAAAATGAAAAGAATAACCCTGGTAGTCGGTCACTACGGGAGCGGCAAGACCGAGGTCTCGGTCAATCTCGTACTGGCGCTTAAAAAGGAATACGACAAGGTCGCGATCCTGGACATGGATATAGCCAATCCGTACTTCAGGAGCCGCGAGAGGCAGGCGTTTCTCGAAGAGCGCGGCATCACCGCGCACTTCAATACGTTCGGGTACGATATAACCGCCGACCTCCCGGCGATCCCGGCGGTCATAAAAACGCCTCTCGAAAACAAAGAGTGGCACGCGGTCGCGGACGTCGGAGGCGACAGCTCCGGAGCGCTCGTGCTGAACCAGTTCCACCGCTATTTCGAGGACGAATCCGACTGCGAGATGCTCATGGTCGTAAACGCGAACCGCCCTCTTACCGATACTCCCGAAGGCGCGATCGGCCACATCGAAAGCATCAGCCGGGTGACCGGTCTCAGAGTGGCCGGGCTCGTCAACAACACGCATCTGCTGCGCGAGACCACGGCCGACGATATCGTCAAAGGGTGGCTGATGTGCCGCGAGATCGAGAAGCGCACGGGCATTCCGCTCAGGTTCAGCACATGCGTCGAAAGCCTCGCGGAGGACCTCGAAAAGAAGAGGCCGGACGACGCGCCGGTCTTTCCGATAAGTCTTTACATGCGGCCTTCCTGGCTCGACCGCAGGGTTTAGAAAACCCCCGCCACTATATGCGATCACCTGCAATAACACTTAAATACGATACCCGTAAAAACATCGAAGCCCGGTCTCGCGCGAGACCGGGCTTCGGTGTTTAAGTCTATTCTTTTATTATCAGCAGGCGGTTGATTTTAACCCCCGCCTCGCGGAACTTCAGTTCATACTCCGTGCTTATATCGGACACAAAATCGCGCGATACTTCGGCGACCCGGAGTCCGAGCGCCTCGGCCTCCTCCAGCGAAAAATCGAAAAGAGCGTCGTTGTCCGTCCTGAATTCGATCGTGCCTCCCGGACAGAGAGCCTCCATGTATTTCGCGAGCCTCGCCCTGTGCGTAAGCCGCCTCTTAGCGTGCCTGTCCTTCGGCCACGGATCGCTGAAATTCAGATACACGGCCTCTATCTCCCCCGGAGCGAACACCGCGTCCATATCGTTAACGTAGCCCGTTATGAACCTCTCGTTCGCGAGTCCGGCTTCCTGAGCCTTCTCCAGAGCCTTAAGAACTACGCTGAGCTGTCCCTCCGCTCCGATGAAGTTGATATCGGGGTGCGCCTTTGCCATTTCTGTCAGGAATCTGCCCTTGCCCGATCCGAGCTCGCAGCGAAGCGGCCTGTCGTTTCCGAAGACCTCTTTCCACCTTCCGCGCGCCGCCGCGGGGTCGTTCACCGCGTATGCGCTGACGCTGTTCAGTTTTTCGTCGAGATTCTTTACCTTACGCTGTCTCATTCCGTCAGTCCGCCCCGTCGCGGGCAGCGTCGGCTGTCCTACCGCGCCGCGCCCGTTCGGTTTACTGTCTGAAGATATCCTTGTGCTTCTGCAGATACTTTATAAGCGGATAGCCCAGCACGTAGCACGCGATCGCTTCGCCGAGGCCTACCCAGAACATGCACGCCGGAAGCGCGCCGAGTCCGTATACCACAGATAGCGTCCAGCCCACGATCACCGCGTTCGCGATGACCGGAGGGAGCGGCACGAGTTTCGGCTTATTGCGCAGCTTGTACGACATTATCGCGGCTATCAGCGTCGCGGCGCTTCCCGTCAGCACGTCGACCACGCCGTTCGGTCCGAGCATATTCGCCACGAAGCATCCGATGAACAGTCCCGGCACCGCGGCCGGCGTGAACATCGGAAGCACGCAGAGCGTCTCCGATACGCGCACCTGCATCATTCCGTAGCTCAGCGGCGCCAGCACGAGCGTAAGCACCGCGTATACAGCCGCTATAACGGCTCCCTGTACAAGTTGTTTTGTAGTCATTACTTCCTCCGTCAGACAATTATCTCAAACGCGAGAAACGCGCACAGCACAACAGCCGCGGCCGCGTCACGCGATTTAAGCTTCATAACGTGCAGACGCGTGCGCTTCACGCTTCCGCCGTAGCAGCGCGCCTCCATTGCCATCGCCAGATCGGCGGCGATCCTGAACGCGCTTATGAAAAGCGGTATCAGAAGAGGCACCAGGCTCTTTGCCCTGTCCTTCAGCTTGCCGCTCTCAAAATCGGCGCCCCTGGCCGTCTGCGCCTTCATGACCTTGTCGGCCTCCTCCATGAGCGTCGGGATGAACCGGAGCGCTATGGACATCATCATCGCCATGTCGTGCGACGGAACGCCGAAGCGCTTAAGCGGCGAGAGCAGACTCTCGATGCCGTCAGTCAGGCTTATCGGCTTCGTGGTGAACGTAAGAAGCGACGAGCCGATTATCAGCAGCACGAGCCTTACCGCCATGAAAACCGCCGTCCGCGCGCCCTGCTCCGTTATGCTAAGAAAATGCCACTGCCACAGCACCGCTCCGCCCTTTATGAGGAACAGATTGATGGTGAACGTGAGCGCTATCAGCACGAACACCGCGGTAAGCCCGCGCAGGATGTAGCTGAGCGGCACCTTCGACAGGGCTATGACGATGCCGAGAAAAACCGCGGCCACGGCAAAGCCGCGCATCCCGTCGACGAAAAAGAGCGCCACGAGGTACGCGATAACCGCAACTATTTTAAATCTCGGGTCGAGCCTGTGTATCACGGAATCCACCGCGTAATACTGGCCCAGTGTCATATCCCGGAGCATCGGTCTTTCCTTTCAGACCGCGCCGCGCAGGCGGCCGCGATCGATTTATTATCCGCGGGAGAGTATCCTGAAGAGCTCCTCTTCAGCCTCGTCCGCGTTCAGTGCCGGAGCGATATCTATGCCGCTGTCCCTCAGGCCGTACGTGAACTCCGTCACGTCCGGGAGTCCGAGTCCCAGCTCCTTCAGGCGTTCGCGCTGCGAGAAAACCTCGCGCGGAGTGCCCGTCATCGCTATGGTGCCGTCGTACATTACAAGCACGCGGTCCGACATCCTCGCGATATCGTTCATGTTGTGCGAGATCAGAATGATTATATTCTTCTCCTGATCCGCGACGCGCCGGATCCGCCTTACCATCTTAAGTATCTCGTCGTGGGCCCGCGGATCCAGTCCGGCCGTCGGCTCGTCCAGTATCAGCACCTCCGGCCTCATCGCGACCACTCCCGCGATCGCGACGCGCCGCTTCTGCCCGCCCGACAGCTCGAACGGAGAGCGCTCCGCCACCTCGTCGTAATCCAGCCCGACGAGAGACAGCGCTTCGCGCACCCTGGCGTCGATTTCATCTTCCGAAAGGCCCAGATTCTTTGGCCCGAAAGCCACGTCCTCGCGCACAGTCTCCTCGAAAAGCTGATACTCCGGATACTGGAACACCAGACCCACGTGCCTGCGTACCTCGCGCATGGCGGCGCCCTTCGCCGTTATATCGGTGTCGCCGATCATTATCGTGCCCGACTTCGGCTTAAGAAGGCCGTTCAGCTGCTGCGCGAGCGTCGATTTGCCGCTTCCTGTGTGTCCGATAATGCCCACGAGCTCTCCGTCCGCGACGTCGAACGATATGTCCTTCAGCGCGTCCGTCTCATGCGGCAGCCCTTCGCTGTATATGTAGTTGAGATTCTTTACGTGTATTGCCATTCCGTTATCTGCCGCCGCTTTCCGCGGCTCCGGATCCCGCGGCTTGTCTGCCGCTTCCGCCGTTTACCGCGCCGCCGCGTTCCGCACATACTCCGCGAGCGCGTCCGCGGTCACTATATCCCGCGGCACGTCGATCCCGCGCGCCCTCAGCCTCTCCGCGAGGTCGACAGCCATCGGGAGCGTAAGCCCGAGTTCCCTGAGCATGTCGATCCGGGAGAACACCTCTTCCGGCGTCCCCTCGAGCTCGACTTTGCCCCTGTTCATAACAATGATCCTGTCCGCGAGCGCCGCCTCGTCCATGAAGTGCGTTATAAGCACCACGGTTATGCCTCGGCCGTTCATCTCGCGGATTATATCCATTACGCCGCGTTTGCCAGACGGGTCGAGCATCGCCGTCGGCTCGTCGAATATCATGCATTCCGGGCGCATCGCGTAAATGCCCGCTATCGCTATTCGCTGCTTCTGGCCGCCCGAAAGCAGGTGCGGAGCGCTCTCGCGGTAATCGTACATGCCGACCGCCTTCAGCGCGGCGTCGACCCTCTCGCGGATCTCCTCCGTCGGGACGCCGAGGTTTTCCGGCCCGAAGGCCACGTCGTCCTCGACTATCGCGGACACGAGCTGGTTGTCCGGGTTCTGGAACACCATGCCCGCGGTGCGGCGGATCTCCCAGAGCTTGCTTTCGTCCCTCGTGTCGAAGCCGTTCACGTACACCGTGCCCTCCGTCGGAACGAAAAGCGCGTTCATGTTCTTCGCGAGCGTCGATTTGCCCGATCCGTTCATGCCGATCACGGCCACGAAACTGCCGCGCTCAACGTCCGCGGAGACTCCGTCGAGCGCGCGGACTCTGCTCACGCCCTCTTCGGTCTCCTTCTCGAAGTCAAATATTATGTTTTGCGCGGAAATAATATTGTCCATTATCAAGTCACGTACGGCCGCATCCGGCCTGTTTTTTCAGTTCTGTCTATGCCGCGGCTCAGCGCGTCCTGACCGCCTCGTCATACAGCTTCATAAGTCTTCTGAGCGTCGGATCGTTCACGTCGAACGAGTAAACGGTGTGTTTTCCCTCAGCCGCGCCGTCCGTTCTGCCGTCAGCGCAGTCCGCCGCGGGCGTTCCGTACGCGCCTGCAGTATCGATGCGCGCGATCGGAAGCACATCCTTCGAAGTCCCGGTAAAGAACGCCGCGTCGAAATCCCCGAGCCCGTCTGTTCTTACCGCTTCCTCGCGGTAACCGATGCCGTTCTCACGGATCAGTTCGACCACCTTCATCCGCGTTATCCCCTGCAGCGCGGCGCTCTGCGGCGGCGACACGACAGTGCCGTCCTTTACGAAGAACACGTTGGACCTGCTGCCCTCGGTTATCTCGCCCTTTTCGTTGACGAGAAGCACTTCCTCGGCGCCGGTCTCAGCGATCATCCTGTCCGCGCGCTCGCGGACCGATTTATTGAATATCTTTGCCTGCGGATTGTCGCGAACCGCGCTAAGGCAGCCCGCATCAACTCCGTCGCGGAATTTTTCTTCCGTCGGATACACCGACTTTATCGGATACAGCAGCGTGTGCTCCGCGTCCTCGCCGGATACGCGGCACTGCTCAAGCTTCAGATTGTTGTTCACGATGCCGCACAGCTCCGTTATTTCGCGGATCTGCGCGTTGTATTCTTCCTCGGTGATCAGGGGTCTGTCGCCTGTCGCCGCGAGCGAATTCTCAAAGCGCGCGTAGTGATCGTGCCCGAATACCGGCCTGCCGTCTATGATTCTTATGACCTCATAGACGATCCGCCTGTCGCTGTTCAGGATACGGTCAGCGTCAGCAAGCGCGGCGGCCTTGCCGTCGAGGATCACCGCGTCATTTTTTGCAATAATAACATTACCTTTCAATGTCCCCGCCTCCAAAAATCATACCATAATATTTTAACCGATGAGGCGTTCATAATCAAGGATTTGCGCGGCTTCAGACACATCTGAAAGCGCGCGGAAAGCAACTTCCCGGCGATAAAACGGCAAAACGCGCTCCGGCGGCAGTTTTCCCGGCAGCAAAACAGAAAATGCGCTCCGGCGGCAGTTTTCCCGGCAGCAAAACAGAAAACGCGCTCCGGCGGCGGTCAAACCGCGGAGCGCGCTTGCGAAAAGCTTATATATGTTGTTGTTTGTCATGTGCTTCCGTTCATCAGAGGCAGATGCATCCGTGCCGGGCGCTTCCGTTCTTCAGATGCGGACGCTTTTAGACGAC
>JAEEGL017100291.1_pt1 | contig 14552 bp, 6 predicted proteins | sample 9134231 | NCBI WGS metagenome assembly JAEEGL01 (sample SAMN16246548, study PRJNA631951) | gut metagenome | biome: gut microbiome; feature: rumen; material: fiber-attached | host: Bos | place: Iran: Karaj | collected 2018-10
GGTTACGTTCAGTTCAGAACAGAGGTAGACACAAACTTCAAGACAACAATCAAGGGCTTTGTTGAAGGAAAGAACTACCTTGTAATTGTAGCTGAAGATAACGCCGGAAATGCTGCTGTAGATTATGCAGTTGTTAGTGGCGTTACATATCCTTGCTATTCTTTGAATGTTGATATTACAGCTCCAACAATTCCAACAAAACCTGAAGGCTCTTTATTCACAAATCTTGAAGAAGAGGGTGGAGTAGTTATTGCGGGAACTGTTTCTGATATGCCAAATGTAACAAACGGTTCTTCTGGCCTTAAGAAAATTGTATTCACACGCGATGGTGGAACCGGCTCAGTAGAACTAACAACTTTCACAGCTGTAACAGCAGCAGAGCGTACAGCCGCTGGTACAGCCTATAGCTCAGACACAACTCTCAAACATTGGGAAGCAAATATTGCATCTCTTCTTCCATCAAGTGGAATGGCAATTATCTCTGCAAAGGTAGTAGATAATGCCGGATTTGAAACTTCTGCGTCTGTTGCAACTATCACAGTAGATACAACAGGCCCTTCATTAAAGATTAATTCACCAACCGCAAACGCAAAAGTTGGAACAAGCTTCACAATTAGCGGAACAGTGGATGATGGAAATGGTGCTGGTGTATGTACAACAGAACCAATGGTTCTTTACTATACAACAAAGACTCCAACAGAATTAACAGAGCAGCATACTGCTTATGCAGCAGGTGAAGCTTCTATAACTCCAGACACAGCCAACGGATGGGTTATATTAGAATATTCAACAGAAGATGCTGCCTTAGCTCCAAGTCTTGACGAAAATGGTTCAGACTGGAGTGCAACGTTTAAAGTTCCAGACAGTGTTGTTGACGAACAGGAGACAAAAAATATTTATTTTGCAATTTCCGCAAAAGATTTGTCGGGAACAAAAAACACAGGCTATTCAACTCCACGAAAAATCACCGTAGACCGTACAAAACCTACATTTGCTTCTGCAGAAAGTTATCCAAGCTATGTTGGTGAAGTTGCCTCAGCATCTGTAAATACATCATGGTTTAATTCAGACACTCTGAACATTACGGGAAAATTTGAAGATGATGCTAGTGGTGTTACTACAATTAAGTATAGAGTAAATTCTGACGGCACAACAGATTCCGATACAAATACAACATCTCTTCCTACAACAAACGGTACTTACAATACAAACATCTCTGGTTTCAACGCAGGATCAAACACTCTTGACGTTTGGGCAGTAGATGCCGTAGGAAATACATCAGAAAAGAAATCTTATACTGTACAGATTGATCAGACTGCGCCTACAGTTAGTTCAGATATTTCTGGAATTCAATATTCGAATGGAGGAGCATTCCCTGTTTCTCTTACAGTAAGTGATGCAAACTCTGGAATAAAATCGGTAATTCTTTCTAGAGATGGCACAACTACAACGGTGCCTTGTACAGTTTCAAATGGAAAAGCAACTGTTGATGATGTTAGTTCTCTTTTCCCAGATGATGGCGATGCTACAATTATGGCAACTGTAACTGATAATGCAGGTAATACAGCAAGAACAGTTGCTGTAAGTGTTCTTGCAGATAATACAGAACCAGAGGTAACTATAACAGAGCCTGCAGATGCAGACGAAGTCGCTGATGATATTCAAATTAATGGAAAAATTTCTTTGAGTGGAACAGCAAGTGATGCAAATGGTATTAAGCGTATTGTTGGTTTACTTTATAAAAAAGCTGAAACTGCAACAGCGCCTGATAAGCAGACAGATTTTTCTCCTAATGCAGAACTTTCTACATGGACAGCTCCAAATGGTTGGACAAAAGTTACCGCAAGCCTGAAGGATGCTGCTGCAACAACAAACTGGACATTTGAAAATATTGAAACTGGAAAGCTAGATGGTTCAACTGCAATAAAAGATGACAGTACAATCTGGTTTACCGTTGCAGTTCAGGATAAGGCTGGAAATATTGGATTCTCTGCTCCACAGAAGGTTGTTGTAAATCAGGATACCGATAGACCGGTAATTACAGTAACAAACCCTTCTTCTATTGCTGCTTTATCAAGCAATAGTGCTGTAACTTGGGAAATGTCTGATATCAGTGGAACCGTTTCTGATGATGATACAATTACTTACTTTGGATATTATGTTGGTGATAGTATTAGTTATACAGCAACAGATTATAATTCAGTAACTATTTCAAATGGTATCTGGAAAATTTCAGATTTGGACGACGGTACTAATAAAGTATTCTTTAAAATAACTGCTGGTGGTAAGGATTATTTTGCAAATACAACCACAACTTATAATTCTGCTACAATTTATGATACAACAAATAATCGTGGAACTTACAGGCTTACAGATGGTACAAATAAGTTTGGTTATCGTGCCGGAACTTCACCAAATTATACAACAACTAAAAACGAATTGGCACTTGTTATTGATACTGTTGCTCCTGATGTTGAGACAGCAGAATACAGCCTTGACGATGGTGCTACATGGCAGACAGGTCTTGGTTCGGTAACTCTTGGAGGAACTCTTAATAATAAGCTTAGAATCAGACAGAGCGCATATGATCAAAATACAGTAAAATTCATGACTGTTAAAGTTATTGAAACAATTAATGGTGTAGATTCTACAACCCCATTGTTCAATGAAACTTACAGTACTCTTGCAGATACTCCTTATGTGCCTGAAGAAGATGAAAAGGGAAATGGTAAGACATATCTTATCTTTGCTACAAATGAAATAAATCTTTCCAACTGGACATCAACATATAAGAAGAGCAATACAGATTCAAATGCAAAACGTGTTGAAATTACAATGTCCGATGGAATTAAACAGACTGTTTCTAAACTTGATTTGACAATAGATAATACTGCTCCGGTAATTACCTTTACAAGTCCAGAAAGTGGTTCTATAAACAGTGGTGAAATTACTGTTTACGGAACAACAAATGAAATTGGAAATGTATATTATACAGTTTCAACAAGTGGAACTGCAAAACCAAGTGAAAATGACGCTCTAACTGGATGGACAGGTTATACAGTATCTGCAGATGGTTCTACTCTTACACCTAAGAATGATGGAACTATAACAGGAACAGTCAAGCCGCCTGCATATGTACAAATTCCAAACGCAGGTGTTTCCTGGTATGTATATTTTGATGGTGTTCAGAATGACGCAACAAGAGCTCATGCTGTTCATCTTAAGAATTATGCTACTACACTTGGTGTAACAGCAGATCTTGCAAACTTAACAAATTTGGTTAATTTCTATATTTGGATTAAGATTGAAGATGAAGTAGGAAATACCGCTGAATATTCTCATCCAGTTTGTGTTGATCCACAGGGTGACCGTCCGTCAATTTCTCTCTCAAATCCTGAAGAACCAGATCCTCAAAAGGGTGCTGCAAGCCTTGGTGGAACAGTTAAATTATATGGTACTGCAGATGATTCGAATGGAACTGTAGACAGTGTATGGGTACAACTGCTTTCTGCAAAGAATGGTAGTGGATACGGTACTGTTACTCAATCTAACAACGTTATTACTGCTTTTGCTCCAACCGCAAGTGATGTAACCTTCTGGTTGACAAATGGCTATAGTGTTTATTACATTGCAAGTCAGCAGAATCCTGTAGAATTGAAGCTTTCAACAAATACAACAAATACTACAGCAACAGTATTTAATTCTTCTACACATACTCCGGCAAACTGTTATATCAAAGCAAACTTTAGTGGTTCACAATGGAATCTTAAGATTAATAACAATGGTGAATTTGATCCGGCATCTACTTCCAATACTGCTAATGACATGGCTGTAAGAGTTTATGCCCGTGATAATGAAAAGAATATGAGTTATCCTGTAACCCGCTACTTTAAGATGGATAAAGATACTCCTGTTATTTCAAATATCATGCTCAAACATTACACCGGAAATACTGTAGATGCTTCTCAGGAAGTTCGTTCCGGAATGTTTGTAAAGGGCACTTGGTATCTTGAATTTACAGCTTCTGATAACGAAATATTGAATTCGATTGTCTTTGCTGATTCAGAAAATGTAGAAACAGCAATTCCTGCTGCTTCTATAACTAAGTCCAGTGATAATAAAATATGGTCTGTAAAATATGAACTTCCTACAGGTACTGGAGTTGGAAACTTTAAACGAGTCATAAGAGCTTCTGATGCAACAAATCATACTGGAACTTATGATATAGATATAAGTTATGATAACGAAGCTCCAAAATTGTTAATAGATTCTTCAAATGAATTTGATATTGCTTCGGCAGTACGACAGAATAATGGTTTCTATAAGCTTTATTCTAAGGTAAGTGACGAATCTTCAACAGGTACTCCAAGTGGAGTTAAGGGTGTTGGTTTCTACTTTATGCGTCGTAAGGCTGCTGATGAAGGTCTTATTTATGATCCATTGCAGAAACGCGCAGAGCCAATTTCTACAAAGAATCTTAGCTACTCAGATGGTTTGTACTGGATGAGTGGTTCTGTAACTTGTGATGATTCTGGTGCAATTACACTTAGTACTGATCTTGTTGATAAAAAGGCTTATGTTCATGCAGGCAGCTATATCAAACTCAAAGGTGTAATGTATAAGATTACATCTGTAAATGATACAGTATTAACAATAGCCGAAAGTCATGAGAATGTAACAACTGCTCAAATTGCACTTGCTCAGTTTGTAGATAACAGAAAGAGTGAATACGAAGCTACAACAGATAAAGATTCAAATACAGGATATTACACTTCAATTAAGAATGACGATAACGACTCTATGGTAGAAGAGCTTGGCGGAACAACAGCCGTTTCTTCTTGGCAGGGTTCTATCGTTTCCCGCAATATTCCTGATGGTCCAATAGAGATTCACTATACTGCTTTCGATGAATCTTTGAACTATGCAGTTGGTATTATTGGAAATCAAGCTTTGAGTACTTACAAGACATATACAACCCCAGAAGTTGATGAGCTTTGGACATTCAACGGCACTGAACGAGCTGAATTAAAGGAGCCGGCATTAACAGGAAACTATGCTTCTTACGTTTATACTCATAATTCTAATAGTCCTGCTTATATCAGTAATAATGCTCCTCGCCTTGCGGGTGTGCATGTTGCCGTAGATTATACAGGTTCAGGAAATCTGTCTGATGCAACTATTACAAAGTTCTATAACAGTACAGAAAGCTTCCTTGAAAGCAATGGATCTGTAAGTACAAAACCTACAACAGTAGTTGATAATCTTGTTGCTGCAAATAAGACAACTTCAGATGGAACAACTTCATATTCTGGAATTACAAGAGTAAAAGGTAAGACCTGGCTTATTCCAGAAATGGTAGGTGGTAATGGAAAACTCTGGTATACATATAATATTTATTCATCAGGTGCAAATGGTGCAAAGAGTACTACATCATTAAAATCAACGACAAATGCAACTTATTTTGCAGATGGTTCAGAAGATTTTGATGAATACAAAGTAAATGCTTCTGGTAGTTCATATGTAACATCTCATACAGTACATAAGGGTTCTGCAACAGAAGATGCTGGCTTTATATTTGATACAGATTTCTTTGGAACAGATTCGAACGCTACAGGTTATATTCCAAACTCAGAACTCGATGCTCCAACCTGGTTTGACATTACAATTTATGATAGTACCGAAACTCCAAGTCTTGATGGTACAAATCCTGTAGCAAGCACTTCTTTGGCTGCAAACCAGAAGGCAATAATGAGTGTTGCACTTGCTGTTCAGATTCATGATGAACTTTATCCAAATGTTGTAATTAATCCATTCTATTGGATAAGCGCAACAAATAACTCTCTGTATCAAAACAGTTCTGAAAATGGACATATTGAACTTGAAAATGACTGGATACAGACCGCTACATATGATAATTCAGGTTCGCCTACATCAAGTGGCGAATATGATGCCGATCCTAAAGTATCTGGAAAAATTAAGGTAGAAGGATATGCTTACGATAACATCAGATTGAATCAGTTGAAACTGTCTGTTGTTAATAGTTCTAATACAGCCGTCATTTCAAATTCAAAACTTCCAAATGGCACTATAGCTGCTATTTACGGAACGTCATGGGCAGATTCTTCAACCCAGGGAACAGTTACAAATCTTGTAAAAGGAAGTCTTGCAACTGATGGTTGGGAATTCTTCGTATCTGATTCTTCCGAAGATGGTGCATACAACGGTGCCGACGGTCATAAAGTTAAGTGGACTCTCAATCTTGATACTTCAAAAATCACCGACGTTGCAGCAACTGACATCACCGTTAAAATTGAAGCCGTAGATAAAGCCTCTAAATCTTCATCTAATCGCGCCGAAAACACAACCGCCACCACCGATGCCGACAAACACAAACCAAACTACAAGATGGATGTTGTGCCGTATATTACTGGTGTAACGACAGAACTTTCAGCAGGTAATAAAAAGAGACCAACAGTACTTAGCCGTTCTGCATTAGGCGTTTATCCTGTACGCAGAGGAAGTAATATTACTGTTGAGGGCTTTAACTTGAATGGAACTAATTCAAGAGTTTTGATTGGAAGCCAGGAGTATACTCCAATAACAGGAACTACAACAAATAGCCTCATAATTAAAACAGATGATAATACAACATCTAGTGGTCTTGTTGCTAAAACAGGAGATGTTACTTCTTTGAACAATCAAACCGCAAAATCTGTTACAACAGGCACCGGTGAAAATGCTGTAATCCGCATAATCGAATATAACACTGAGCCAAATGGACAGAATAATGATTTGCTGACAGATAAGCGCGAGGTTAAGGTTGTAGATGTAACTACGACAACGAACACAACAGATAAACGTATGCTGGATATGGCGATAAATGGTACAACTTTGACTTTTGGAGCGGGATATGGTCCAAATTATTATTCATCTATGACTGCTAATGGCACTACGATACAAAATGTAAAGAATCTTCGTTTATCTTTCACACGTTATTTTGATAATGTTATTGCAATAAACGATTCTGGAACCATATTTACTGTATCTGCTTGTGGAGATAGTTATCATACTGTTTCTAAATGGACAGATGGTCCATCTCATTTAGCATTAACGAAAGGAAATCCAGGAAATAACATACGAGAGTATAACGGTACAAATGCAAACAATAATTCTTCTATGATCTTCTTGGAATCAAATTGGAACGGTGCAAGTCTGAATAATCTAGATAGATTTAAACTTCCTGATTTAATTGTAAAAGGTACTAATAGTAATACGAAAGGTTATCTGACGTATTATGATACAACTCAAAAAATAATAAAATTCCGATATTTTACGGATGGAACAAAAGTAGCATCAAATTATACAACATATACAAATGGTAGTGTTACTTCAGGAAGTATAAATGGAAATGATAGTACTGGGTGTTCGTCAAGTGTTGAAGGTACTGTTAATGGTCAAACTATTGATAATAAACTATATACACAAGGATATATAGCTATAGCCGGTGCAAATGAAAATAGTCAGTATTCTTCTGTTGGAGTTATAGGAGATACAGTTGTTGTTGCCTGGTACGATGCTGCTTCTGGAGCTTTGAAAATAAAATATAATACAGCACCTGCAACAAGTTTCTCTGGTTATCAGGCATTTAATCAGCTTCCGACTGCGGGTGAAGTAACTTTCAAGATAGCTGTTGATGGTGGTGTAGCAAAGGATGTAACTGTAAATTATTCTGCACCAACAGGTGTAGATGCAAACCATGAATTTGCATATCAATTGAATCTTGTTCTTTCTAATGATTATGGTGCATATGCAGAAGTGGATCCTAGAATGAATAGAGTAACAGTTCGTTCTATGCAAACAGGTACTAGTTCTTCAATAAGTATAACCAATTTAAGTAGTGGTTCTGTTTATACTACAAATACAAATAATGATAAAGCTCGTTTTGGTACAGGTACAGGTTCAGCATGGGTAGAAAAAACTATAGATTCTGATAGTGCCGGACAGTTTGTTTCTGTGAAAACAGATTCTAAAGGTGGTATCCACTTTGCATATTACGACACCGGTAATGGTGACTTAAAGTATGCTTATATGTCATCTGTAACTGCAACGCCGGTTGTTGTAACTGTAGACGGTTACCAGCAGGTTGGTCAGTATGTAGACCTTGCTCTTAAAGAAAATGCAGACGGATCTCAGGTAACTCCATATATCGGTTACTACAGTATGTCAAATGCAGACACAAAACGTTCTGCAAAAGTTGCTAAACTTGCAAGTCCTATTACATACAATGGGGCTACTGCTGATGCTTCTCCTGTAAAAGACGGTTCTGTTGATGAACTTTTTACAGGTGCCTGGGAAGCCTACCATGTTCCAACAGCTGGTATTCCTGTACAGTATCGTGTAAACATTGGTGTTACATCCGGTGGCAATGTTTACATAGGTTACCTCGCCGACCGCATTATTGAATATGTAAAGGTAGAGTAACGTAGAAGTTTCAACCCCAACCACAACTTACCATCCCCGGCAGGTTGTGCATCTATAGTCAGTCTCTACAAACCAAAGACCCGTCACAATGTAAAATTCTTGTGATGGGTCTTTGGTTATGAATTGCTACATCATTGTCCTTTTCGCAATATGACGTGTTTTTTATGCTTTAATATTAAGCCTCTTCTGCAGCTCCAGAACTTTTTCAAGTGGAAGTCCTGAATATTGAGCGGTTTTGTCCGTGGAGAGATTATCTTGTAACATCTTTATTGCAGATTCTTCGGCTTTTTGTTGTATTCCTTGTTGGATTCCCTGCTTCAATGCTTCGGCTGCTCTTTCATCACCGTATTCTTCAACAATCTTACTTGCCATTTTAACACCTTCTTCATCTTGCTTAAAGAAACGCATCTTATCTGCAAGTTCTTTGAAATACATTTCATCGGCATTAGCGGTAGAAAAGTCATGCATAAGTTTTCCCAAAGGGTCATCACCTCTGTATTTGCCGTTGACATACATTATATTACAATCATCATCAAATGGCAAATAATTCCCATCCTCGTCTTTTATATCAAGAATTTTCTTTACCCTGTAAACAGGATTTCCTTTCTCAAAATAATCCTGTTCAAGAATGAAAATGATAAACAGATTTGGTAAATCTGTAAACTTGGCACCCTTGTTTAAAGTATGGCTGTCAAGCATAGCCTGATGGTATCGGATTCTCCGTGCTCCGGCTCCAGAACCTGCACGTTGAATTTCGATATTGTATTCTGTTTTGAAGATATCCTCAGCAACAACATCAAGCTTGACAGATTTACCAAAAAGATTTGTCTTTTGAATCTGAGTCATTGACTTCGTAACTATCAAATCATTTCTGTTCAAAAGAATTCGAATTAATAATTGTGTCACCTCAATGTTTCCATTAAATACGAGCGACATAAACTCGTCATCAAAGAGTCTCATTGCTCTGATTCTTTTCAGCATATCCGGAGCAATGTTGTCGAAAACTGTTCTTTCCATAGTTTCCTCTTTATGAATAAATGATTATCAGAGCATACCACCCCGGCAGCAAATAAAATTTCCCGCCCTTAGTATTAGTTTTATTTTTCTTTTTTAGGAAGTTTTTCTCTTAAAATTTGAAAAAATCTTCAAATTTCTATAAAATACGCTCAATGGAAAAGCTTGATGTAAAACTTATTGCGCTGGATCTGGATGATACTTTGCTGAATGATGAGCGGGAAATTACCGATTTGAATGTGCAGGCGCTCAGGGAATGTGCTCAGAAAGGGATTTATGTTGTTTTGTGTTCTGGGCGGGCTGAAGATGCGATTCTTCCTTTTGTGCGAAGGCTTGAGATTGCGGGGCTTGAGGCTGGACGATTTTTGATTGCAATTAATGGATGTAGTGTTTTTGATTTGCATAAGAGGCAGAATGTTTTTTGCAGGAAGGTAGAGCCTCAGGTGCTTTTGCGTGCAAATGAGCTTGCTGAAAATTTTGGGCTTAAGAGTGAAGTTTATACTCCTGATACTATCTATTACCGTGAAGCAACTAAATGGACTAAGCTTGATGTTGATTTGTGCGGGCTTAAAGGTGTTGCTGTTGATGATTATGAAAACTTCCTTCGTCAGGGCTTTACAAAAATGCTTGTGCCTGGTGAACCTTCTCAGCTGCTTGAGCTTCAGAAAATCCTGCGTGATGAATTTAAAGAGCGTGCTGTGATTTTTACAAGTAAGCCGTACTTCCTTGAGATCCTTCCGCCTGATTGTGGCAAGGGTGAAGCGGTAACTTATCTTGCAAATGAACTGAATATCCCGATCGAAAAAACTATGGGCTTTGGCGACAGCATGAATGATGAAAGTCTTATAAAAATGTCGGGCTATGGTGTTGCTATGTGCAATGGTCTTGATGCTATAAAAAATATTGCGCGCTTTGTTACAAAATATGATAACAATCACGATGGTGTAGGCCGCTTTATTTTTGATGAGGTTTTGTAATATGACTCGGATTCTTTTTGTTTGCCACGGAAATATCTGCCGCTCGCCAATGGCTGAATTTGTTATGAAGGAGCTTGTTCGTCGTGCTGACCGTCAGGATGATTTTTTGATTGAGTCTGCTGCAACGAGCCGCGAAGAAATTGGGAACGATATTCATTACGGAACAAGAACAAAGCTTCGCGAAATGGGCATTCCTTTTACACGTCGTGCTGCCCGCCAGATTCGTGTTGATGATTATGACCGCTACGATTATCTTGTAGCTATGGATGATGAAAATATTTATTACATGAACCGTGTGTGGGGACCTGACCCAAAGCACAAGATTGTACGACTGCTTTCTTTTGCAGGTACAACTCGTGATATTGCAGATCCCTGGTACACCGGAAACTTTGATCAGACTTATGCGGATGTTTTAGAAGGCTGTACTGCCTTTTTAAAATTTCTCGGGTAAAGGTTTGCCTTCTTTTTTCCAGGCGTAGTATTCTGCGGTTGCAGTAAATAAAACGTCGCTTGAAGAATTGAGCGCGGTTTCCATACTGTCCTGAACAACTCCAATAATAAAGCCTACTCCAACAACCTGCATTGCAATGTCGTTTGAAATTCCAAAAAGCGAACAGGCAAGCGGAATAAGAAGAAGTGAGCCTCCTGCAACTCCAGAAGCACCACAGGCACCAAGTGTTGCAAGTACACAAAGAATGATTGCTGTAGGAAGGTCTACTGAAATGCCAAGTGTATTTGCGGCGGCCAGAGTCATTACAGAAATTGTGATTGCGGCTCCATCCATATTAATTGTTGCACCAAGCGGAATTGAAACTGAATACATGTCTTCATCAAGTCCAAGCTTTTCGCAAAGCTCCATATTTACAGGAATGTTTGCGGCTGAGCTTCTTGTAAAGAATGCAGTGATTCCACTTTCGCGTAAGCAGCGCAGAACAAGCGGATATGGATTTCTTCTTAATACAATTGCTACGATAGCTGGTGAAACAACAAAAGTCATAAATAGCATTGAGCCTACAAGTACGAGAAGGAGCTTTCCGTAATTTTTAAAAATGCCCAGTCCGTTTGTAGAAACTGTAGCAAATACGAGTCCAAAAATTCCAAAAGGTGCAAGGTTGATTATCCAGCGTACAATCTGAGAGATTCCCTGTGCAACTTCTGTGAACATAAGCTTTGTCTGGTCGCTTGCAAAGCGCTTCATTGCAAGTCCAAAAATTAAAGCCCATGTAAGAATACCTATATAGTTTGCACGAACAAGTGCATCAATAGGATTTGAAACTGCATTTATAAGAAGATTATTTAAAACCTGTCCAATGCCAGCGGGCGCTGCAGAAACATCTGCTTCCTGGGCAAGTACGATTGTCTGTGGAAAAACAAAGCTTGCTGTAACTGCTACTAATGCGGCCAGCAAGGTTGTTGTAAGATATAAAGCAATGACCATTCCAAAGCGTTTATCGAGTTTGGCCGAGCCTTTTGCAAGTGAGCTTGAAACAAGTGCAAAAACAAGCACTGGAGCAATTGCCTTTAAGGCGCCAACAAAAAGATTTCCTAAAACAGAAATCCAGCCGGCTTGTGGCAAAAGAATTCCAATTATTGCTCCAAGAATAATTCCAATACAGATTCGCAGAATGAGGCTTACAGAGTTATAAGCCTTAACAAGTTTAGTAAAAATGTTTGTGTGTTCCATAAAGAAGATTATAACATAAAAAAAGTGACTTTACTATGCGCAAGTGCTGTGGTTCCTGGACTTGCTGTGGTCCCTGAGCTTGTCGAAGGGCAATTTTTTTTACAATTTACAACACTTTTTTTACAACACGGGTTTAGATTTGTGGAGTATAATAATTATGTGAGGTAAGAAAATGAATAAGTTAGGCTTTGGTTTGATGAGACTTCCTTATACGGAAGACAAGACTTGGGGCAATATTGATTTGGAAAAGACCCGCGAGATGATTGATGCTTATATGGAACAAGGTTTTTCTTATTTTGATACTGCGTGGGTTTATCATGGGGGATTTTCGGAAACTGTTTTTGGAGAGCTTGTTGCAAAAAGATATCCACGCGAAAAGTTTCAGGTAACCAGTAAAATGCCTTTGTGGGGAAAAACTGATCCTGCAGAGCTTGACCGCACCTTTAATGAACAGCTTAGAAAATGTGGTGTTGAATATTTTGATTATTACTTTTTGCATGCCTTGAACCGTGACGTTTTTGCTACAGCAGAAAAGCTTGGTGCTTTTGAATGGATGCAGAAAATGAAGGCAGAAGGAAAGATTAAGCATCCTGGCTTCAGCTTCCACGATAGTGCCGATGCTCTTGAAATGATGCTTTCTAAGCACCCTGAGGTTGAGCTTGTTCAGCTGCAGATAAACTACATTGACTGGGAAAGCGACAACGTTCAAAGCCGCAAGTGTTATGAAATCTGCTGCCGCTATGGTATTCCTGTTTCTATTATGGAACCAATCAAAGGCGGAAGTCTTGCAAACATTATGCCGGACGCAAAAAAGATTTTTACAGATTACAATCCTAATGCAAGCATGGCAAGCTGGGCTGTCCGATATTGTGCAAGCCTTGATAATATTCTTGTTGTTCTTAGCGGTATGAGTAATATGGAACAGCTTCAGGACAATATGTCTTACATGAAGGATTTTGTTCCGCTTAATAAAGAAGAGCAGGAGTGTGTTCAGAAGGCCACAGACCTTATTAAATCAACAATCGCAATTCCATGTACTGCCTGCCGCTACTGTGTAGATGAAACAAACGGCGGCTGCCCTATGAATATTAATATTCCACGCTTCTTTGAAATATATAATGAAAGTAAGCGTTACGGAGTAGGTCCATATAAGTGGCATTACAACAATGCAGTTAAAGAAAGCGGGGATCCTGCAAGCTGTATTGGCTGCGGTAACTGCCAGGGCCACTGTCCACAAAAGCTGGAGATTATTGAGCTGTTAAAGGAAGTTGCAAAGACGTTTGCCTAGGATAGGCCTGGCAAAGCAATCTTTAAAATAAAAAAGCTGGTTCTTGAGGAATGAACCAGCTTTTTTTATTGGATGGGACTAATTAAGTTTCTGTAAATAATATTGAACCTCGCCCACAATACCATCTACCACAATGTAGAGCTTTCTTTTATTTGAGCTTATTTTACAAGTTTTTATTTTAGAATATAGATTATGACTTATTTCTGGAACTGCAGATGATGGATTATCAATAGCATCACTGTTTACACAAATAGCTGTATCGCCATTAATAGTTACAGTAAAACCTTGAGCTTCATAGGTTTCTTTAATTGCCTGTTGTGCAGTACTGTCAGAAAGGCCTGGGTTTTTTACATATAAGGTTTCTATTAATTCTGTAAATTCTTGCTCTCCTGCAGTACCATCATTAATTGTATATTTACCTTTATAGCAGTAAGAAAGTTCTGCGTCTGTTCCTGCTCCCAATATATAAACAATCTGGAATTGATAATTACCTGTTGCATCTAAGAAATCATCAAAGTCATTTTCTGTGCAATCTGCTGTAAGTTCATTTGCATTAAAAATGTAACTAATTGCCGATGAACTAGTGTTTCCAGATCCACCGCTGCTTCCGCCACCACCATTCTGGCTTCCTGAATGGTTGGTTGTGTTGCCGTTATCGTCAGAGCCGCCTCCGGCTTGTGGTCCACAACTTGTAAATAATGCCGCTGCAGTTATGAGTGCAATTACCATAGTCAATAATTTTTTCATAAGGTTCTCCCGAAGCAAGCGTGTGCTTCTTTTTAGGTTGTTTCTACTATTATAGATACATACTTTTAAATATGTCAAATTTTTTATGGTATTGGAGCTGTAGGCGCGGGGGCGTTACGGGGGTGTCCCCCGTTAGAGGGGGTAGCGGAAAACAGTGGTGGTTGAGCCTGTCGAAACTGCCACTGGTTGCAGCGTGGGGCAGGCGCCCCTCATGGTATTCCCAAAAGACACTAAATGTAGTATATTACTCGTATAAACTACACTATATAAGAGGTCTATTATGCCTTATACCGAGCCAACAAGTCTTGCGATTGTTGCCTGTCCTGGTGGCGAAGCTTTCGCCGATGAAGTCATAACGCAC
>JAEEGL011617236.1_pt1 | contig 14551 bp, 12 predicted proteins | sample 9134231 | NCBI WGS metagenome assembly JAEEGL01 (sample SAMN16246548, study PRJNA631951) | gut metagenome | biome: gut microbiome; feature: rumen; material: fiber-attached | host: Bos | place: Iran: Karaj | collected 2018-10
CAAAATCAATTGCGTAAACAACGATTACTGATGCCCACAGTACGATGTAAACAGCGAGCAGGATTGCTATCGCTGCAAGTGCAAGTGACAGCCAAATCGGAGAACCGAGGACTATCAGAGCTACTTCCCAGCCCTTTAAGCTTCTCTTTGGCTTTACCTTGTTCTTTACGATTTTTGTGAGCGGAATATCCGCTGTAATCTGATCTGCGATTTCATCAACCGTGCCGATTCCGGCAATGGCTTCATCTTCGGACAGACCGTCCTCTACGCGGTCGTCTATCATTTCGCTGTAAAAGCTCAGCCTTTCCTCTATTTCATTTTTAGGAAATCCGGCGAGCTTTTCGCGAAGCTCTTTCATGAATGTTTCCTTAGTCATTGTCAGCATCCTCCCTGGTTATAAATTGGTAGATGGAAAGTATCTCCTTCCAGTCGTCCCTGAACTCCTCTATTCTGTTAATCCCCTGCTGTGTGATATGATAGTATTTTCTGAGCCGACCCTCGTGCTCGACCGATCGGACGGTCAACATGTTCGCCGTTTCGAGTCGTTTCAGAATTGTGTACAGTGTGGATTCGGACAGCTCCAGATAAGGCTTCATATCCTTTATTATCCGGTAACCATAGGAATCCTCGTTTCGGATTGCCGCCAGAACGCATACGTCCAGCAGCCCGCGTTTTAATTGAATATCCATATGATACCTCCTTTCGACGAGTACATCGTAACACGAAGTATAACGCGTTGTCAAGTATGAAATTTAATTTTTTTGCTCCCTTGAAAAGCACCGCCAGACCATTATGCAATGTAGTTCCCCCTAGGGAATCAATGCTTTACGTATGCGCTGCCGTCGCTATTATTAGCGCGTAATCGAGTGCTATCCGGTAAAACCGCGAAGAGTCCGAGTTTCACTTTAGCTATTTACAAAATATAATTCATATGGTAATATATAACAGAGAAAGCAAGAAAAGGTGCAACTTCGGGCTGCCGGCGGGCTGTGCGGTTGCCTCCAAAATGCAAAACTGCATTTGAAGTCAACCGCACAACCCGCAGCAGGCACCAAATCGCCCAAATTCGGGCCAATTTGCGCCAAAGCGGTTGCCTCCAAAATGCAAAACTGTACTAGGAGTCAACCGCAACACCGCCAACCGGCGTCAAACCACCCGGATTTAGGTCAATTTGCACCAAAACAGTTGCCTCCAAAATGCAAAACCGCATTTGGAGCCACCCGCAACACTAAATCTAAAGGAGAAAAGGGATAATGAGAAAGAACGAAATTATAAAGGAATTAACCGCACGCGCCACACGGCTCAAAAAGGAAATTAAAAAAGCTGAAAAGATTAAAGGCTCTTTTCCGGAGGGAAGGCTCCGGGTGTCTCGTAACGGAAAGAAGACGCGTTTTTACAGAGTAGATGAGACAAAAGACAAAAGGGATAAATTCGGCATTTATATCCCTGTTGCCGAAAAGGAACTTGTAGCCGATTTGGCACAAAAGGATTATAACCGCGAGTTCCTTCGTTTGGCACACAAAGAACTAAAGGGTATAGAAAAAAGCATACGGGCGCTGTCAGCACCCGATGCCGATGCTGCTTATCAAAAGGCATCACCGACCAGACAAAATCTGATAACGCCTTATATAGAAACGGATGAAATGTTTGTAAAGAAATGGCTTGATAATAAACCCACCCAAAACGCATTAATGCCCGAAGGCAGAATTTACGACACTCGCAGCGGTGAAAAGGTCAGATCAAAATCGGAATCGATTATAGCAGATATCCTATATGATTTAGGAATACCATACCACTATGAAAAGCCGCTCTGTCTTAAGAATGGTCGTACACGTTACCCGGACTTTACCTTGCTTGATATTTCGTCCCGAGCAGAAATCTATTTTGAGCACTTTGGAAAGCTGGAAGAATGGGACTATGCTTGTGACGCAATGGCTAAAATCGAAGAGTATAAGCGGAACGGAATCTTTTTAGGTAAGAACCTAATCGTCACATACGAAACATCGAATTACCCGTTGAGCGCAAACGCAACCCGCGAGATGCTTCAGGCAGTTTTCTTTTAGCAAGCAAAATATCTCACTGTTTGTTCTCGCCGCTCACTCACCGCTCATTTATCGTTCACTCATCCATGCGATGACAGGGTTAATTAAGTTTCGTCCGAGTTTTCTGCTTCAAATGTTTCGAAATGCCACCTGCGCGGATACTTTTGATAAGCCGCAAGCCCTCGTTCGTAGAAGACTTGCACCATATCGTGAGACTTCAATGGCTCCACAATGATTCCATCCTTCCCGAACCGGCGGAAGTATTCCTCGAGAGGCTGTGCCGGCCAACTGAAATAGTAGAAGTTTCCCTCTTTTCGGATAAGCTCCGGGCGCCCCTTCGTAATCATATTGAACATTTTCTTTCCGCGCTCAGTCATGCGAACCTTCGCATCGATATTGAGTGCCGCAGACTGCGGATTCTTGCGCGCGACGTCTTGAAGCTCCTGCATAATTTGCGTGTCGGGCTCGAATTGGCGCGCTGTTTTGAAAAGCTGACCCATTCGCGAAACGCGGAATGACCTTGTGTGCTGCTTGGCGGAGTCGAAGCACAGAAGGTAGTGGTGCTGCTCTTCCTTTGAAATCGCGAGCATGTATGGCTCGACCTCGAAAACGACGCTGCTTTCAGAGGTTGAGGTCGAAAATGTGATTACTACATGCGCTTTGATTGCAGTCTCGAGCTCTTCGAAGATTTCGCGGAAGATAATTCTCTCGCGTGCCACACGGGACACCGAAAGATAAGATGCGAACAGCTCCTTGAAGTACTGCGACAGCGACACATCCGTAAGCAAATTGCTTTCGACGGTACGCACTATCGCGAGGGCTTTGCCGCTTACTGTAAGTGTGACGACGGCAGTTTTGCGTTCTGCTCCCTGGGCTTCACTCATATACGAGTTTATGATTTTGTTTGCAATTACATCCGCATCGGCTTTCGATAGGGAGGGTAGCTCGCCAAGGTCGGACAGGATTGTTGTGCGAAGCTGCTCCTTCCGCGTCCTGTATGTGTCGAAATAATTTATTATCAGCTCTTTCAAAAACGCATTGAGGTTGACTGAACCATCGGGCTTTAGAAATTCGAAAAGCTCTGCATCGTTCAGCAGCCTCGTTTTCATGTCTTCCGGGAGATAAATTTTATATTTTTCTGTCATAATAATCACCATTTTGGGGTTGCAATTTTTACAATATTATATCAAAGTACGCGACATATTGCAACAAAATGGGGTTGAAGATTCGCACAAATTCAGTTCTTTTCACATCCCCAAAATAATGATAGGATATGTTCAAGGAGACGGGGACGGATGGATGAAGAGTTCAGGTTGAACCGTTGCCTGCCCTCCTTAGATTGCAATCCGGGTGTAGCTCAGTGGTAGGGTGCTTGTTTTGGGAGCAAGAGGTCGTGCGTTCGAATCGCACCACTCGGACCACATGCTTCGATAGCTCAATAGGCAGAGCGTCTGTTTTGTAAGCAGTTGGTTGCAGGTTCGAATCCTGCTCGAAGCTCCAAAGGTCGGAGCGTGGCCGGGTGAAGCGTCTATGACGGTCCCGGTTGAACCACCTGCCGATTTTGCTAAAGAGGAAGATTAGGGAGACCGTGAGGGTCAGCAGCCCTCGGGCTATCCGCTGACACGGCAAGCCCAATTTTCCTCTTTACGCCATATGCTTGGGTAGCTCAAAGGCAGAGCGTCTGTTTTGTAAGCAGTTGGTTGCGGGTTCAAGTCCTGCCCTAAGCTCCATAAATCACCAACATGCGCGAAAGGAAGAAAAGATGGTTGAAATTAAAGGGAAAGTGAACAAGGCAATATGTTATACGGCGAGAGTCGAAGAAACTGCAGCGGCGCAGATAAAGAAAATGTGTGACTGCGAATTTACTGCAGGAAGCCGAATTCGCATAATGCCTGATGTGCATGCTGGTAAAGGCTGCACAATAGGCACTACAATGACGGTGAAAGACAAGGTTGTGCCCAATATTGTCGGCGTAGATATTGGCTGCGGCATGCTTAGCACCAATTTAGGCAAATCAGATATAGATTTTGCCAAGCTTGATGAAGCCGCGCACTTTGTAAAGTCAGGCATGACTGTGTGGGAAAGACCGGTTGAAGAATTTGATCTGACACAACTTAGGTGTTACGCGGAACTTAGCAGTCTAAGCTGGCTTAGATGCAGCCTCGGAACGCTTGGAGGGGGAAATCATTTTATTGAGGTTGAGGTATCTGCAGATGGTACAAAATATCTTGTGGTACATAGCGGAAGCCGTAACCTTGGTAAGCAAGTAGCGGAATTGTATCAACAGAAGGCAATTGATCAGCACAAAGGCATAAACGATTATAAAAAGACTCGCGAAGAATTGATCAGAAATCTAAAGGCTTGCGGCGAGTCCGATAAAATTCAGACAGCTTTGGAAGAACTAAAGAAACTTAAAGAAACTGCCGAACCCGACATGCCTGCAGAACTTTGTTATCTTAGCGGCGAAGTTTTCGACGACTATATTCACGATGTGGAAATATGTCAGAGATTTGCGAAGAGGAACAGAGAACTTATAACAGAAATCCTTTTAGACAGGGCAGGTATTAAATGCGGGGAGTCTTTTCAAACGATACACAATTATATCGATACAGAAGAAATGATATTGCGCAAGGGAGCAATTGCGGCGCACATAGGTGAAAAAGTACTTATTCCAATTAATATGCGTGACGGAAGCATCCTTGCTGTTGGTAAAGGCAATCCTGAGTGGAACTTCTCTGCGCCACACGGAGCCGGCAGAGTGATGACCAGAAGGACGGCTTTCAGCAGTCTGTCGATGGAAGAGTACCGAAAGAGTATGGAAGGGATTTATACGACATCTATCAGAAAGGAGACGCTGGATGAGGCTCCGATGGCGTACAAGCCGATTACGGAGATATTGTCGGCTGTGTCGGAAACGGTGGATATTGTTGAAATTATGAAGCCTATTTACAACTTTAAGGCAGCGGAAGGATTTCCATTCAGAAAAGAGCTGCAAAGATAAGCAGCTTGCAGTATAGAGGGAAGAATATGTTTTGGAGAAAGAGAAAGAAAAATGTGGAAGTAGCAGAGAACAAAGAGACGGAGCTTTCAAGCGTTGATAAAGCTGTGGCTATATTAGCACCGGAATATGCGTGGCAGGAAGTTGATGAATATGCTATATTACTTGAAGCGCTTGCAAAAGAAGTTGGTTGTGAACGCGAAAACAGGATGGAATTTGACTATACTGATTGGGATAATCAAGCATCAACTGATATTTCGGAAATGCAAAAGCGAATTGATAATATGAAATTAGTCGGTCGCGTAATAAAAGATATTAGATTTACATCCTATATCTATGGAGAACGAGGTTCGTGGTTTGGAAACACTTTGGATGACTTTGCCGAAGCGTATTGCAAGAATGCGGAGATCGGAAAGGGTTTCGAGGGAATTATTGAGAACCTACCGGATAATCCTAAATTTGAGCTGGATTTTATGATGGATGATCCTGTGATAATTGAGTTTGAAGATGGCAATCGATTTGAGATACTTACATTTGTCGAGGGTTCATTTATTGCTACAATGAATGAACTGCCGTGGAACGTGAAAGGAAAAGTGAATATAGAAACAATCAATGCTTCAAAACTCATCGACTTTTGCAAAGGGGGAGTCATTACAAAGGTTGAGGTCGAAGGAGGCAAAACGGATTTCGCAGAAGATGGAGTGCTCGTGGTTAGGATATTTTGGAAGACGGATGCCGAATATTTCTTTGAGTTTTCGAGTATTGCGCATGATTATATGGCTGTTTCGGTTGGGAATTCCAATTTTGAAATACTACGGGTACCGGTTATAAAGGCGTTGAAAAGCATGTATAAACCGTTATAGCGTCGGTTAAGGAGGAAGGTTAGGAGACTGGAGCCATTTAGTACACGAAGGTATTTTTATCGGACAGCAAAAGGATAAAATGAAAGTGAAAAGGGGACGTAAACACCTCGGAGGTGGATAGAATGTTTTGGAACAGGAGTAAAGTGATAGAAAAATCGGCTGAAACGAAAGCACCGACGGAGCAGTCAAAAGTTGATTTGATGCTTAAAAAATATCCATTTGAAATGCGCTTTTATGAAGCAACTTCTTTGATTAAATTCTTCAAAGAGTATGCAGATGTTTTTAGAAATGAGAGAATAAGAGGAATTTTGGCTCCGATGGGTCTGGAATGGAGTATTAATAAGAAAACGCGAAGAAAGGTATACTCCGAGACAGAGACTATCTTCATTGAGTTCGATTCTTTTGCAATGGAAATTTATTACTGCTTCGCTTCCGATTTAACCATTAACCTTCGGAAAAACGGTTCGATTTCAGGAAATAAATGCACTTTTGAGTATGATGTTCATACTTATGCTCGTAATGGTTATATTACCTTCCCGGATAAAACATTGAGCGAGGTTATAATATCTCGATTTTCGAGTGAATTCGAAGTCGATGGGCCAAGCAGCGCCGTGCGCATCGATGGAGGTGACTATTTCTCGGATATCATATTCATGTGCGGGGACAGAGGGCTGCGGTTAAACCCTGAACCGGCAGTTTTTGATGGCTATTTGGATTATGAGCTCGTGGATCGTCAAGACCTGGAAGACCTGATAATGGATCCTGCATACTATTACGAAAGAATTATTTTAGGCAAAGACTTGTTCAGTTCAAAGCCAAACGATAGTCATGCTACTGAGGAACATTCCGGGCGCAGCTGTGCGGAGTGGAAAAACAATGCGACGAGAAACGTTGCAGAGCTTCGAAGAATAGTCTCGAGGATGAATCTTGAAGGGCGAGAAATAGAGGATATTAAATTGATGTCCCACATTTATAATATGACAGATGAACGATTTGCCGAATTGGCCCATAAGGCTGCCGAAGAATTTCCTCAAGAATTCAGGCAAGAATTTTGCTCAAAGGAACTTCCGGAATATTTTCCTATTCCATTATGCCTTGAGTTGAAAGAGCCGATACTAATTAAATTCAAAGACGGCGCACGACTTGAAGTCTTTGCACCGACAGACGGATGCTTTAATATCAGCATGAATCAAATTTTAGAGGCTACAAATGGAATTGATAGCAAAGAAAACGTAAATGTTTCTAAACTGCTTGCATTCTGCAAAGGAGCAAAGATAACACGCGCAGAGGTTGTGACGGGGACTGATTTTGACGGTTCGGAAATTCTTATAGGTATTAGCATCGGATGGAAAAGAGACGGTGAGGATGAATACGCCTTTTTGGTTGCGGGTACCATTCGTGATTTTATGGAGCTTAGTATTGTGACAAAAGAAGGGAAGCAGCTGAGTTATCCATATGGAAGGCTAAAGAAGTGTCTGTGTAAAGCATAGTGTATTGAGGAGGGTATCGATGTTTTGGAAAAAAAAGAAGAAAGAGACGCGCGCAAATGTTGAGGATGCGTCGAAAAAGGAAAAGCCATTATACTTAAGAATTGCAGAGGCGGTTACAAATGATGGTTTGCCAAAAGACTTTGAACTGGAGCCGGATGAAATCGCAGATGGCATATACTTCCAACCCGGTGCCAGAGACGGAATGATGTGCTTTACTGTTGCGCTCAGAGAATTGGATGATGAGGAAAAGAACAAAATTACAAAAATAATCATAAAGATTTCCGAGGGAAATGAGGTGGCAGTTGAAGAATCATTATGCGAACTCTTTAAGGAAAGACGTATGATTGAGTGCATGGATTTTGTTCAAGATGAGATTCTAAAAAACAAGGCGCGCATAAACATAGACAATTTGTTAGGAATAGCACTATATGAGGTTTTTACAAGCGCCAATGCCGAATGTGTGAAGTTTGGACTGCTTGTTTTGGGAATGTTCAAAACAGGCGTGGACGCACAGATTCGAGAGGCCATAAAAACGCTCGCTTTGTATGAGGAATTCACTCTCTTTTGCCTTTTCAATATGGAAAATTGGGATAACGCAGAGGACGAAATCCTAGATGTTGCTAAAAAGACAGAAAGCTGGGGGCGTGTGCATGCCATAAAAATCATTAAAGGTGAGCATAAGTGGACCAGAAAATGGCTCATAACAGAAGGCGCTTATAATAGTGCGCATTTAAGCTACACAGCATACGATTGCTATGTTAAAGGACAGCTTTATGACGAGCTTGGAGGATTTCTATCCGATGAGGAATTTGAAGGAGCATGTACGATTATGGAAGGGCTCCTAGAGGAAGGTCCAATGGATGGTATATCAAGGGTAGAGGAGGTATGCGATTTCCTAAGACGATTTGTTTCACAATATGCTAACCGTTCAATTAAACTCTATCAGTACGAACTGCTTTTATACATCATAGATTATCTGGAACGCGCAGAAAATGAAAATACTGAAGCAGAGAAAGTAAAAAAACTTTGCGAAGAAATATTGCACTCTGATGAGTGCGTTTGGGTTGTAAAGCGAGCGATTAAAGACGGCGAAGGAGCCGGCCTTGCGAAAGAGTTAGGCCTTGATTTCAGCGAGGAGTATTACAATCTTCTAAAGTCAGATTGCAAAAAATACAGTCATTTAGCAGCTGTGCTCATGGAAAATCCGGAAAATGTAGATTGGGTAGTAAGTGTATTCGAAAATGCATATGGCGATCTCAAGGGTGTTAGCGATCCCAACGCCTGGGCGTTTGATGATGACGTGATTACAGTAGTCATGTGCATACAGGAGTTGAAACCACACATCGGTAAAGGCGTTTCGCTCTTAGCGAAAGCTAGCAGTTCAACTGCTCGCCAATTGAGAAACATGGTTTTAAATGTGGCGGAAGCTTGGATGGAGACCAGTGGGAAATCAATAGCAGAAATTGCTCCGGAGCTGTATGAGACGTTTGAAGAAATGCTATGTAATGAAACAGTTGAAGATTACAAATTCCGCATCCAAGGGATATTAAGCAATCAAATATATATTCCCGAACCATTAAGAATTGGATAAACGGCTAATCGGACAGAAAAAATTGCAGCTCATTTTTTATATTATTATGCTAAAATGTACTTTAGTAAAACACACTTTACTAAAGTACATTTTGCTTCTCGCGGTAAAATTATACCAGATCCGGGAAAAGACGAAATAGCAAAAGCCGAAAGACACGAAAGAAACGGAGGCGCAAAGTGGCGAGGGGAACGAAGCAGAAATTCAAATTTTATCATGTTGCAAAGATTATGCTCGAAAAGACCGACGACGAGCACGGGCTGACGGTGCCGCAGCTCATTGAAGAGCTTGCAAAGGAGGGCGTGACGGCGGAGAGAAAGAGCATATACGCGGACTTTGCCGATATGCAGGAGGAGCTCGGAATCGATGTTATAAAGGAACAGCACGGCAAGGACACATTCTACTATGTGGGTAATCGTGATTTCGAGCTTGCCGAGGTGAAACTGCTTATTGACGCAATTCAGGCCTCGAAGTTTATAACGGAGAAAAAGTCACGTGAGCTTATCGGAAAACTCAAGCGCTTAGTAAGCACTTATCAGGCGCGACAGCTTCAGCGCGAGGTTTTTATAAGCGATCGTGCAAAGACTATGAATGAGGGCGTTTACTACAATGTAGATGCCATTCACGCAGCCATGAACGCGAACAGCAAAATACGTTTTAAATATTACAAATGGGACATTACCAAAAAACTCGTGCAGCGCAATAAGGGCGAGTGGTTCAAGGTAAGTCCACTTGCACTGACTTGGAATGATGAAAACTACTATCTGGTCGCATATGACGACTGGAAGCAGGAGATAAAGCATTACCGCGTTGACAAAATGAAGGAGATTACGGCTACCGGGGAAAAAAGTGAGGGCAAGGAAGACTTTAAGAAGTTCGACATGGCGGCATATTCAAAGGCAACATTTGGGATGTATAACGGCACGCGCGAGCGCGTGAATATTCGCTTCGCAAATGAAATGTGCGGCGTGCTCTTTGACCGCTTCGGAAAGGACATTACCGTTTGGCCTGTTGACGATGGGCATAGCGAGACCTCGGTGGTGGTTAGCGTCAGCCCACAGTTTTTCGGCTGGATATTCAGCCTTGGAGAAGGTGTTAAAGTAGTAGGACCTTCGAATGTTGTTGAGGAGCTGAGACACTATGCGGAAAGTTTTTTAAGTGCTCAGCAATTTTAGCAAATTCGTCAAAGCCCCTTAATTCGCCCTTGAAAAGCACCTGAAAACCATATATAATTATATGGTTAAAACAATTATTATGCCGTAGGGACAACTCCACGCAGGGGCGACCTGACAGAGCGGCATTATAGAATGGAGATAAATAAATGGCATTTACAGAAATCGGAATTGACCTGGGTACTGCAAATGTACTGGTCTATATAAAGGGAAAGGGCATAGTGCTCAACGAGCCTAGTGTGGTGGCTGTAAACAAGAACACCAACGAAATTATGGCAGTCGGTGAGGATGCGCGTCAGATGCTGGGACGTACGCCGGGAAACATCGTGGCTATCCGTCCTCTCAGAGATGGCGTTATTTCCGACTACGACATCACAGAACGCATGCTGAAATATTTCATCCGCAAATCCTGCGGTGGCGGCCGATTCTTTAAGCCGAGAATTATGATTTGCATCCCGAGCTGCGTTACAGAGGTTGAAAAGCGTGCTGTTCGCGAGTCTGCAGAGCAGGCAGGCGGCAAGGCTGTATACCTCATGGAGGAACCACTCGCTGCGGCAATCGGTGCGGGACTTGATGTTTCAAGACCTGACGGTTGCATGGTAATCGATATCGGCGGCGGTACCACAGACATCGCGGTAATCGCGCTTGGCGGCATCGTAACCTCCGCATCCGTAAAGGTAGCGGGCGACAAATTCGATGAAGCCATCACAAAGTACATGAAGAACGAGCACCGTCTCTACATAGGTGAGCGTACAGCCGAGGAAATGAAAAAGAGCATCGGTACGGCTTATCCGCGCGAGGAAATGATGGTAGCGGAATGCCGCGGCAGAGACGCCGTTTCAGGCCTTCCAAAGAACATCGAAATCACATCCAAGGAGATGCTCGAGGCACTCGAGGAGCCACTTTCGACTATTTGCGAAGCGGTACACGGCGTGCTCCAGGACACACCTCCTGAGCTTGCTGCCGACATCAGCAACAAGGGCATCGTCATCACCGGTGGCGGCGCTCTCTTAAACGGCATCGACAAGCGTATCGAGGAAACGACAGGTATCAAGGTTACAATTGCTGAAGATCCGACCAGCTGCGTTGCAGTCGGCACCGGCAGGGCTCTTGAGAACCTCGACCTCTTCGAAAACACAGAAATCAACAAACGCAGACCATATATCTAGAATTACGGGGTCAGACGATAATCTGACCCTCTTTTTTACCGCCAAAACAGGCACACAAATTTTGCGTGCAGCTGGCACAAGGAGAAAATATGAAATTGGAACTTATCGCCACAGCCACCTTTGGGCTTGAGGCTGTGGTAAAGCGGGAAATAGAGGCCCTCGGCTACAAAATATTAAAATCCGAAGACGCAAAGATAACCTATCTCGGCGACGAACGCGCCATCGTTCGCAGCAACCTGTGGCTCCGCTGTGCGGACCGCGTGCTCCTTAAGATGGGCGAGTTTAAGGCACTCGAGTTTGAAGAGCTCTTCCAGCAGACAAAGGCGCTGCCCTGGGAAGAGTGGATCGTTCCGGACGGCAAGTTCACTGTTACCGGGTCTTCCGTAAAGTCCAAGCTCCACAGTGTGCCGGCTTGCCAGAGCATAGTGAAAAAGGCGATAGTTTCGCGCCTCTCCGAGGTTTACGGAATGGATGAGTTCCCGGAGACGGGCGCCGAATATACGGTAAAGGCAACGCTCCTAAAGGACCGCGTAACCCTGACCATCGACACCTCGGGTACGGGACTTCACAAGCGCGGCTACCGCGTGCAGATGACGGCGGCACCGATAAAGGAGACCCTGGCTGCGGCTATGGTAAGCCTGTCGTTTTGGAGAGCGGGGAGGGTGCTTATCGACCCTTGCTGCGGATCGGGCACCATTCCGATAGAGGCGGCGATGATGGCAAAAAATATCGCGCCGGGGCTCTCGCGCAGCTTCGCTTCCGAGGGCTGGGAGGCAATTCGTCCCGAGCTTTGGAAGGAAGAACGGAAAGCGGCCTACGAGGCAATAGATAACGAAACAGAGCTTGAGATATATGCTTACGACATAGACAAGGCTGCTGTTGAGGCGGCAGTTGAAAATGCAATCGAGGCGGGAGTCGATGACTGCATTGTGTTTAAGCATATGGATATGCAAAGAATGGATGCCCTTGGCAAAACGGGCGGCATCGTAATAACCAATCCTCCGTACGGCGAGCGAATCGGCGAAAAGGAGGAAATAGAGAAAATCTATGCGAAATACAGCAGCTTCTTTAAGGAGAACCCGACATGGTCGCTCTTCATGATAACCAGCGACAAAGAAGCGGAGGCAAAGACCTTTGGGCGGCCTGCGGACAGACGCAGAAAGCTCTATAACGGTAATCTGGAGGTTTGCTATTATCAGTTCCACGGACAAAAGCCTCCAAAGGAAACAAAAGAGTAAAGAGAAAAAGACAGAATGGAAATAACACTGCGCCGAGATTTAAAAACTCCATATTATTCGCAAATCGCGACTCAGATACGTGCGCGCATCATTACAAACGACCTGACGGACGGGGCGGTACTGCCGTCGGAGAGGCAGATGGCCTCAAGGCTTAATGTGCACCGAAACACGGTGATTCGCGCTTACAAGGAGCTGCAGGATGCGGGGCTTATCGAGCCAAAGCAGGGCATGGGCTATGTCGTGACGCTGCCGGAGGCAAAGCAAGAGAACTTAGGGCGCGGCAAGGTGAACTGGGCACAGATGCTAAAGGATGAATACATCGACGCGGAGCGCACCTTTGACGAGCTCTTCTCGCAGTCCTTCTCGGAGGATATCATAAGCTTTGCGGCGGGCATGCCGGAGCAGGGTGTGTATTCGCCGGGTGACCTTACGCGTGCACTCGAATCCGCCATGGAGCAGGGGAAGCGCGGGCAGTACTATTTCAGCCCTTACCAGGGCAGCATGGAGCTTAGAAAGGATATCTGCGCTTTTCTGCGCGAGCGAGGAATCAAGGCAAACCCGTCGGAGATACAGATATTTTTCGAGCTGAATCAGGCGATGGATTTCCTGACGGCGCTACTCTTAAGGCCCGGGGATACCGTCATAACGGAGGAGCCGGTTTCGCCGGATATATACAGAACCTTTGACATGGCCGGCGTAAAGCAGATTTCGGTGCCGATGGACCGGAACGGCATGTTCTGCGACAACCTCGACAGCATTATAGAGAAATACAACCCGAAGCTGATTCAAGTAAGCAGCAGCTTTCACGATCCGACGGGCTCGATTCTTTCTTTCGAGAGGCGGAAAAAGCTTATAGAAATCAGCAAGGAGTACCGCATTCCTATTATTGAGGATGATGCGGCATCGCTCCTCGATTACGGCGGGCTGGGTAATCCCCCGATAAAGGCGCTCGACAGGGCGGGCAATGTCATATACATTTATTCCTTTGAGCTTACCTTTATTCCGGGATTAAATGTAACCTTTGTACTTGCTCCAAAGGAGATAACGCAGGCGCTTGGCTACCTTGTCTCGCTGCGCCTTATGAAGCTTGAGGCAATACCTCAGAAGGTGCTTGAAACCTTCTTAAAGGACGGCACGTATTTCAGGGCGGTAGAACATATGCGCCGGGATTATGCGGCAAAGCGTGACCTTATGCACAGTATGATTGAGTCAGCGCAGATAGAGGGCTTCCACGCGCGAAAGCCGGACGGTGGCGTGTATCTTTGGTGCCACATTCCCGACGGGATATCGATAGAAAAACTCTCGCAGCTTGCGATAGCAAGAGGGGTGTCCTTCATACCCGGGAACGTGTTCTACCGTAGCGGCAAGCAAGAGGACAGCTACATTCGCCTCAACTACTCTTCGCCGTCGGAGGAAGAGATTTCAAAGGGTATGGAGATACTCACAGAAACCATTTGTGAACTAATGTATAAATAGTCAGAATAATTCATAACCATTCGCAACGCCGGAAAGCATTGAAAACACATGGGTTGCGAACTGGCACACGAACTTTAACACGAGCTGGTACTTTTCAAAAGTGCCGGCTCGTTATATATTTAACTTGACTGAGAATAACGCAAATTTGCGTTGCAAAATACTAAATTTAATAAAAGTCAAAAAGGAGATTTAAAATGGCAGTTAATTTAAAGGGAAGAAGCTTACTTACACTCATGGATTTCACACCGGTTGAAATCAGATACTTACTCGACCTCGCTCACGATTTAAAGGCAAAGAAGAGAGCAGGAATCCACAATGAAGTATTAAAGGGCAAGAACGTAGTTCTCCTGTTCGAAAAGACTTCCACAAGAACAAGATGCGCATTCGAGGTTGCTTGCCTCGACGAGGGTGCACACGTTACATTCCTCGACAGCGGTTCATCCCAGATGGGAAAGAAGGAATCTCTTGAAGATACAGCAAAGGTTCTCGGCAGATTCTATGACGGTATCGAATAC
>JAEEGL015190213.1_pt1 | contig 14551 bp, 16 predicted proteins | sample 9134231 | NCBI WGS metagenome assembly JAEEGL01 (sample SAMN16246548, study PRJNA631951) | gut metagenome | biome: gut microbiome; feature: rumen; material: fiber-attached | host: Bos | place: Iran: Karaj | collected 2018-10
CTCTTTTTTCCCGTACAGCCGGGAAAACTTCGCGGTTATGAGGAAGTTCTTTTTATCCTGATCGATCTTTGTACTTAAACAGACGCCGTCTGAGAGGAGCTTCTGCTCATCTCTGTCGTTCGGTATATATTTGCCGAAAATCTCGGAAAGTTTTTTGTTCGCCATTACAGTTTATTTATCTCTTCTTTAAGAATCCTTATAAGGCTTTCATACCTTCTTTTTTTGACCGGTTTGCCGGATTTGAACAGTAAAGCCTCGCCTTTGCCGCCGGCTATACCTATATCGCACTCTGCCGCTTCGCCCGGTCCGTTGACTACGCAGCCCATCAAAGCGACCTTTATCGGACGCGAAGGATGAAGCTCCTTTATGATCGAGTCAAATTCGGCGCAAAGCTTTATCAGATCTATCTGCGTTCTTCCGCAGGTCGGGCATGATACCACCGTTATGAGAGGTGAAGAAAGACCGAGCGAATCGAGCAGATCCTTTGCGGCTCTGACCTCTTCGACGGGATCGTCGGTCAGCGATATCCTTACCGTATCGCCTATACCGTCGCATAAAAGCGATCCGATACCGACGGCGCTTTTATATAAGCCCATCCGCTTGGTACCCGCCTCGGTCACGCCTAAATGTAAAGGATAATCACATCTTTGAGCGATCAGTCTGTTCGCTTCGATCATCGTCTTCACGTCTGAAGATTTGACGGATATAACAATATCGTCAAAATCGAATTTTTCAAGAAGCGACGCGTGATAAAACGCGCTTTCAGCAAGAGCTTCAGCCGTAGGTGCACCGTATTTACCGAGTATTTGCTTTTCGAGAGAACCGCCGTTGACGCCTATTCTGATCGGAACGCTTTTCAGTTTTGCCGCTGCAGCGACGGCTTTGACCCTGTCTTCGTCGCCGATATTGCCGGGATTGATCCTTATTTTATCTATCCCCGCGTCAATACAGGCAAGCGCCGTTTTGTAATCAAAATGTATATCGGCAACGAAAGGCGTATACGGGAATTCTTTTTTGAATTCGTATATCGATCTTGCGTCCTCAGGCTTGATAACGGTAAATCTTACTATGTCGCATCCGGCGTCGACGAGCCTTTTTATCTGCTCTTTTGAAGCCTTAATATCAGCCGTGTCGGTATTGAGCATCGACTGTATCGTGATACGGGAGCCGCCGCCGATGCTCACGCCGTTGGCTCTCACTTCTTTTGACAATCTTCTCATGCGAATAATGAAATAATATCCTTGAACGTGATCACGACCATCAGAATAAGCAGTACGATGATGCCCGCAAGATGCACGTAACCTTCGTATTTCGGATTGATCGGCTTGCCTCTGACCATTTCTATAAGAACGAAAACGATACGCGAACCGTCAAGAGCGGGAAGCGGAAGCAGGTTGAATATACCGAGATTCATCGTTATGAATATGCTGATATATACGAGATTTGAGATGCCGAGCTTTGCGCTCTCCGCTACCGCCTTAGTAACTCCGACAGGTCCGGAGACGGCGCTCAAACCGTATCTGCCGGTTATGAGATCGAACAGCGACTGCCAGATCATTTTTATGGTGGAAAACGATGCGTGCAGAGAGTATGAAACGACGTTTCCGAACGTTTTCTCTAATGCCGAGACTTTGAAAAACATTTCTCCGAAAACGACTCCCTGATCCTCGACGGTCGGAAATACCACGTTATGCAGCGTAAGCGTTTCTCCGTTTCTGACGACGGTAACGTCTGTCGGCTCGCAGCACTGGTGCATGATCTCGTATGCAAGCTCCTGATAATACTTTACTCTCGTGTTTCCGACCTTTACGATCTTATCGCCGAGAAGTATTTCCTCGGACTGCTGCTGAACGTACCCTTCCTGGAATTCCGCGACGGTGGTCCCGCCGACGAGAAAATTCGGCGTAGCAACGAGAATGAACATGGCGATAACGCCGGTTAGAATGTTCATAAGAGCGCCGGATGAAAGAATTATAAGTCTTTTCCACGGTTTTGCTTTATTGAGAGCCGCGGGATCGTCGTTTTCCTCGTCTTCGCCGAGCATTTTGACGTAACCGCCTATCGGCAAAAGACGGAGCGAATATTTGATCTCGGTCTTTTTGCTCGTATATGATACGAGCGCGGGACCCATGCCTATCGAAAACTCAAGCACTTTTACGCCAAGCAGACGCGCGGCGGTATAGTGGCCGAGTTCGTGAATGATTATCAACAACCCGAATATGAAAATCGCGACTATAACGTATAAAATGTTCGTAACTATCTCGGGCATAAGTATTCCGTTAAATAACGTCATTGACATGAAATTACTATATCTCCTTAAGTGAATACGCTTTCTTTCTTACGGAAGCGTCTGTTTCGAGTATATCCGAAAGCGACGGCGTTTTGATATCTGGTATCCCGTCAAGCGCCTCTGAAACGAGCTCGTATATCCCGTTGAAACCGAGTTTTCCTTTCAGGAACAGCTCAGCCGCGACTTCGTTTGCGGCGTTATAAGCGCATGGCGCGACGCCGCCTTTATCCGCGCACGCTTCCGCAAGCGCGAGCATCGGAAAGGCCTCTCTGTCGGGTTCGGCAAAGGTGAGCTTCGATATCCTGCACAGATCCAGCTCTTCGATAACCGCTTCGCATCTGTTCGGATAAGTCAGAGCGTACTGAGCCGGATAACGCATATCCGGCACGGAAAGCTGAGCTATAACGGAATTATCTGCAAATTCGACCATTGAATGCACGATGCTTTCTCGGTGTATAAGCACTTTTATCTTATCTCTTCCTACGCCGAAAAGGTGCATCGCCTCGATTATTTCAAGTCCCTTGTTTGCGAGCGTTGCGCTGTCGACGGTGATCTTTTTGCCCATTTTCCACGTCGGATGAGAAAGCGCGTCCGATAAAGAAACGCTTTCGAGTTCTTTTCTCTTTTTTGCGAAAAACGGACCGCCCGACGCGGTCAGAAGGATCCTTTTCAGTTCTCTTTTTTTCCCGTTTTTAAGGCATTGGAAAATCGCGCAGTGTTCGCTGTCAACCGGGATGATCTCGGCGTTATGCTCTTTTTTTGTTCTGTTTACGATATCGCCGGCGCAGACCATACTTTCTTTGTTTGCAAGCGCGAGAGTTTTGCCCGATCCGAGCGCAGAAAGCGTCGGCATAAGTCCGTTCTTACCGGAAACGGCGTTATAAACGAGATCGCATTCCGTCTCCTCGGTAAGCTTGCACATCGCGTCGTAACCGGCGTAAACCTTCGTATCCGTATCCGCGACTGCGATCTTCAGATGCCCGGCGGCGCGCTCGTCGACTGCGGCGCAGAACCGCGGCTTGAATTCCCGTATCTGCTCTTCAAGCTTATTTATATTGCCGTTCGCGGCTATAAATACGACGTCCGCGCCGAATTTACGGCATACGTCCGCCGCCTGAGTGCCGACCGATCCGGTCGATCCGAGTATTGTGACCTTCTTTTTTATCATATTATGAATACCTTAAGCGAATCTATGACCGTATAGAGCATAAATATGAACAGTGATACGGGGATAACGCTGTCAAACCTGTCAAGTATGCCTCCGTGACCGGGGATTATGTTGCTGAAATCCTTTATTCCGAATTTACGCTTGACGAGCGAAAGAAGCAGATCTCCGAGCTGTGATATCACGCTCGTTATAACTGCGAGTATTATCAGCGCGCCGAATTTTACCTGCACGCCTTTGAAGAATATGATAAGTACAAGCGCATAGACGCAGAAGAAGAATACGTTTCCGAAAACGCCGCCGACGGCGCCCTCTACCGATTTGTTCGGAGATACGACAGGCGCGAGCTTGTGTTTTCCGAACAGCTTTCCGATAAACCACGCGAAAACGTCAGTGCCCCACGCGGCAAGAAAGATCAGCGGTACGAGATAAGCGTTCATCTCCGATATCATGACCGCCGACTGAAAACCGGCGAGTATATAAATCAGCATGAACGCCGCAAACCCGTTCTTCTCTATATCGTATCTGTCGGGCATGAATATGCAGAGCGACATCAGATAAAACGCCAGCAGCATATCCGTGAACACTATTATAAGCAGCAGAACGTGACCGTCGGAAAGACCTTCTGCTTTTATGAAATTGTATCTGCATAACGGCACGGTAAGCGCCGCCGCGACGGACGGGATCAGCACGGCGGGTCTTGCCGTACCGACGCATTTCATTATTTCATAAACTCCGATAACGGCAACGACAGTCATATATACGGTCATTATCGGCGTGTCGGGTATCAGCGTCGGCAGCGTCAGCAGTATTATGAAGATCGCAGATACGGATCTTTTTGCGGTATTGCTTTTCAATTCATCAGATAGACGTACGGCTCACAGACCGCCGTACCGTCTGTTTCTCCTCTTATATTCTTCGATTGCAAGATCAACGTCGTGCGGAGTCATATCCGGCCACAACGTATCGGTTATGTAAAGCTCGGCGTAAGCCGCCTGCCACAGAAGGAAATTCGAAAGTCGGTATTCGCCGCCCGTTCTTACTATAAGATCCGGATCGGGCGCCTCTGACGTATAAACGTGCGATGAAATATCGTCTTCGGTGACGGTCGTTTTGCCTTCGGCTATGAGACGGTTCACCGCGCCGCATATTTCGGCTCTGCCGCCGTAGTTGAGCGCGATGAACAGTTTCTTTTCGAACCCGTTCGTTTTTTCTTCGAGCAGACTCATTTTATCGAGAATATCTGTTTTGATACCTCTTTTTTCACCGATAAAGCGAACGCTGACGTTTCTTTCGATGAGTTCCGGCAGATAATTGTCGATATATCTGCACAAAAGATCGAAGATCGCGTCGACCTCTCTTTTCGGTCTTTTCCAGTTTTCTGTCGAAAAAGCGTAAACGGTAACGTATTTTATGCCGATCTCGCCGCAGTAATTCACTATACGGCGGAACGTATCGGCGCCGGCTTTATGACCGTATTCGCGCAGCAGGCGGCGTTTAGCCGCCCATCTGCCGTTACCGTCCATAATAAACGCTATATGCGAAAGCGGTGAAGGATTGTCCATCAGACTTCCATTATCTCCTTGGTACGCTTTGCGACGGCAGCGTCGATATCTTTGATGTATTTATCGGTGAGATCCTGCATCGCCTTATCGGACTGCTTCTGTTCGTCTTCGGTCATTTCGGAATTCTTCTTCATTGCTTTGCTCTTTTCGTTCGCGTCGCGTCTTATATTTCTTATGGCGACTTTCGAATCCTCGCCCATCTTTGCGATCTGCTTCGTGAGCTGACGTCTGACCTCTTCCGTAACCTGCGGGAAAACAAGGCGGAGCACTTTACCGTCGTTTGCCGGGTTTATACCTACGTCGGAGGTCTGAATGGCTTTTTCGAGTTTTTTCAGCATCGAAGGATCCCACGGGGATATAACGAGCGTTCTCGCGTCAGTAACGTTCAACGCGGCTACCTGAGATATTTTCGTAGGAACTCCGTAATAATCGACCGTCACTTTGTCAAGCACGGCGGGATTCGCTCTGCCGGCGCGGATCGTGGAAAGCTCATACTGGAGCTGTGCGAGCGTTTTGCCCATTTTTTCTTCATAAGGTTTGGTGTCGAGTTTCATTTTATTAGTCTCCTTTTCATTATCATTCTACGGTTATTGTTGTTCCCACGCGTTCGCCTTTAGCGGCGCGAAGGATGTTTTCAGCCGTGAGCGCAAATAATTCCATCGGCATTTTTGCGCCCGCCGCTATCGTTGAAGCGCTTATGTCAATGACCTTCAAGCCCTTTTCGATCATCGTCTTGCACGGTATCGTATCGTACTTTACCGCCGCCGGATCATTTTTCGGATCGGCGGAATATACCGCGTCTATATTCTTTGCAAGAAATACCGCGTCGGCGTTGATCTCGCATCCGCGCAGTACAGCCGCCGTATCGGTCGAGAAATACGGATTGCCCGTACCGCCTCCGAAGATGACCGTATAGCCTTCTTCAAAGTACGATTCCGCTCTGCGTTTCGTGAACAGTTCGGCGACCTTGTTCATCTCGACGGCGGTCATCGCGATCGACTTTACGCCGTTCTGATTGAATATGTTCTCGACGGCAAGGGCGTTCATGACGGTCACGAGCATTCCCATGTCGTCTGCTCTCGCCCTTGAAAACTCTTTTGCCTGAGCGCCTCTGAACACGTTTCCGCCGCCCGTTACTATGCCGACCTGAACTCCTCCATCGGTAAGCTCTTTCACCGTTTTTGCTATCGATTTAAGAAATTCCGTATCGTACGGACCGGTTATCTCGGTCTCGCCTGTCGCGGCGTTTTTTCTTTTCAGCGCCATAGCTTCTCCCGAAAGCTTGAGAAGGATGCGCTTATACTTGAACCCCATAAGATCATGACCTTTCAAATATATTTTATTTCATTATGTATTGTACTATATAAATTTAGATTTGTAAAGAGTAAAATAAAAAAAATACGCTCCGTTTGCCGAAATTTTCGGTAAACGAAGCGTTATTTTTGCGTTTAGTCTTTCTTTACGAGCTTTTCGATCTCAGCCGCGAAATCGTCTTCACGTTTCTGCAGGCCTTCGCCCTTGTTGTAAACGACGAATGCAGCGACTTTCATCGCTTTGCCCTGTTCTTTTGCAGCGGACTCGACGTACTTGCCTACGGTAAAGTTGGAATCCTTAACGTATTCCTGCCAGAGCAGGCAGTTGGTGTCGTAGTATTTTTCGATTCTGCCCGAGATCATCTTCTCGATGACAGCCGCCGGTTTGGAAGCGAGCTTCGGATCGTTTTTGATCTGAGCGGCGAGGATCTCTTTTTCGGATTCGATAACGGAAGCGGGAACGTCGCCTTTATCAAGGTAAGTCGGGTTCATGGCCGCGATCTGAAGCGCAACGTTTTTGCCGCATTCCGCGTAATCGGCGCCTTCTTCGCATTCCATCTTTACGATAACGCCCGTTACGCCGCCGCCGTGGATATAAGTCACAACGTCGCCTTCGACGATAACGAAGCGGCGGATGCTCATATTTTCGCCGATGGTAAAGATCTTGTCTTTAAGACTTGCTTCAACGGTAAATTCCGAGCCGGAAAGCGGGAGCTTGAGAAGATCTTCAACGTTAGCCGGTTTGTATTCGAGTATGGTCTTTTCAACCTGTTTTACAAAGTCGCGGAAGGAAGCGTTCTTCGCAACGAAGTCGGTCTCGGCGTTGACTTCGATCATAACGGCGGTCTTTCCGTCTTCCGATACGAGTATGTCAACAACGCCTTCAGCCGCTATTCTGGCAGCCTTTTTGCCGGCTACCGCAAGACCCTTTTCGCGAAGGATCTTTATAGCTTCGTCAAAATCGCCGTCGGCTTCAACGAGAGCCTTTTTGCAGTCCATCATGCCGCAGTTTGTTTTTGCGCGGAGTTCCGCAACGTCTTTAGCAGTGAAATTTGCCATTTTACTGTCCTGCCTTTCTTATTCTGCCGATTCGTCGGAAGCGGGAGCTTCTTCAACGGTCTCAGCCGGTTTTTCTTCTTCGGGAGCGTTCTGTTCGCCCTGTCTGCCTTCGATAACGGCGTCTGCGAGAACGGAGCTGATAAGCTTGATCGCTCTGATGGCGTCGTCGTTTCCGGGGATAACGTAATCCGCGTCGTCAGGGTCGCAGTTGGTGTCGATTATCGCGATGACCGGGATACCGAGTTTCTTCGCTTCGAGAACGGCGTTTCTTTCTTTCTTCGGGTCGACTATGAACACCGCGGAAGGAAGCTGATCCATCGATTTGATACCGCCGTAGTTCTTCTGAAGCTCTTCCATTTCTTTGACGAGCTTAGCGGCTTCTTTCTTTGTAAGATTCATCATCGTTCCGTCAGCCTGCATTTTTTCAAGCTGTTCGAGTCTGGCGATGCTCTTCTTGATGGTTTTGAAGTTGGTAAGCATACCGCCCGGCCAACGAACGTTGACGTGGTACATGCCGCATCTTACCGCTTCTTCTTTGATGGCGTCCGCCGCCTGCTTTTTCGTGCCGACGAACAGAAGCGTTCCGCCTTCTTCGGAAAGCTGTCTTACGAACATATAAGCTTCCTCGAATTTCTTGACGGTCTTGGAGAGGTCGATTATATAGATACCGTTTCTCTCCGTGAAGATGTACTCTTTCATTTTCGGGTTCCATCTTCTGGTCTGGTGTCCGAAATGGACGCCTGCTTCAAGCAGCTGCTTGATTGTTACTACTGCCATTTTATTTTCCTCCTCAGGTTTTTCCTCCACGGGTTATCCGCTCACCGTTTTCACGGACCTGTGCGGAATAAATGAGCCGTGTGCGGATTTAATTTTTATCCGTGCAGTTTTCCGGATAAATCTAAAGTAATATAACATAAAAAAGCTATTTGTGCAATAGCTTTTGTTATGAATTAAATATTATTTTACATTTAATTTACAAATTTGAAGGGCTTTTTCTTAGGTCTCGGCATTCTTCTGTATTCGCCTTCAACTCTGACGAGAATTATATCGCGTCCGAGACGCTCTATGCATTCCCACGGGATGATTATATCGTCGCCCTTTGGAATTCCGAGAAAATTGCATTCTCCCGGAACAATTATCGCCGTGAGTCTGCCGGTACACAGATCGAGCTCGGCGTTACTGACGTAGCCGAGCCGTCTTCCGTCGCAGACGTTGATCACTTCTCTTTCCTTCAGCGAATCGAGCGTATCAAGTTCCGGCATAAGCACCTCCGAACGAATATCTTTATTCAATGATATGTCCGGGGAAAGCGGGATATTCTTATTTCAGTATGAATTTATGGAATACTTTTTTGCCTTTTTTAATAACGACCGATTTTTCGAGATCTTCTTTTGTTACCGCCGCGTATACGTCCGTGACCTTCGCTTCGCCGCACATTATACCGCCCTGCTGTATAAGGCGCCTCGCTTCGCCCTTTGAAGGAGCGAGACCGGAGAGAACGAGCATATCGATAACGGTGATCTTACCGTCCGTAAGATCTTTTTCCTCAACCTCCGATGAAGGCATATCCGCGGAACCGCCGCCGGTAAATACCGATCTTGCCGCCGCGAGCGCTTTATCGGCTTCTTCTTTTCCGTGGACCATTTCGGTCAGGTTATGCGCGAGGATCTCTTTTACCTTGTTGAGTTCGCTTCCTTCGCATTTTTCATATTCGGCTATCTGTTCGAGCGGTATGAAAGTGAGCATCTTCATGCATTTGATAACGTCCGCGTCGTCGACGTTTCGCCAGTACTGGAAGAAATCGTAAGGAGACGTCTTTTCGGGATCGAGCCATACGGCGTTGCCCGCGGTCTTGCCCATCTTTTTGCCGTTGGAGTCGGTAAGGAGCGTTATCGTCATAGCGTGAGCGTCTTGGCCGAGCTTCTTGCGTATAAGCTCCGTACCGCCGAGCATATTGCTCCACTGATCGTCGCCGCCGAACTGCATATTGCAGCCGTAGTTTTTGAAAAGATAGTAGAAGTCGTAAGACTGCATTATCATATAGTTGAATTCAAAGAACGAAAGACCGCGTTCCATTCTCTGTTTGTAACATTCGGCGCGGAGCATATTGTTTACCGAAAAGCAGGCTCCGACCTCGCGCAAAAGCTCCACGTAATTGAGAGAAAGCAGCCAGTCGGCGTTATTGACCATGATCGCTTTGCCTTCGCCGAATTCTATGAAATTCTCCATCTGATGCTTGAAGCATGCCGCGTTATGATCGATATCTTCTCTGCTGAGCATTTTTCTCATATCGGTCCTGCCGGAGGGGTCGCCTATCATCGTAGTACCGCCGCCTATAAGAGCTATCGGCTTGTTGCCGGCGAGCTGAAGACGCTTCATAAGCGTAAGCGCCATGAAATGGCCCGCGGTAAGGCTGTCTGCGGTGCAGTCAAAGCCGATATAGAACTTGGCTTTGCCCTCGTTGATCATGTTTTTGATCTCTTCTTCGTTCGTCACCTGCGCTATGAGTCCGCGTGCGACGAGTTCTTCATACAACTTCATTTTTTTATCCTTTCAATTATCAGGTTTGTTTTTCTTTTTTAACATTTCTTCGGCTGTATCCGTTACCTTTTTCGTTATCCGGACGCCGCCTATTATTCTCGAAAGCTCGTCCACACGCTCTTTCTCGTCAAGCGTTCTGCAAAAAGTCTGCGTTCTGCCGTCAACGTCTTTTTTATAAACGAGTATGTGATTGTCTGCCTGAGCGGCGACCTGAGCCGAATGAGTTATCGCAATGACCTGGCATCCGTTTGCCGTATATCGGAGCCTCTGACCTATACGCTCCGAAGTGGCGCCCGATATACCGGTATCAACCTCGTCGTAGATCACGGTATCTATATCGTCTTTTCCGGCGAAAACGCTTTTCAGCGCGAGCATTATTCTCGAAAGCTCGCCTCCGGACGCGGTCTTATCGAGCGGTTTCAGCTCGTCTCCCGTATTTGCCGCGAGAAGGAACGAAACGTCGTCGGCGCCCTTTGAATTGAGCTGAGTTCTTCTTGTTACGCTCGTTTCGAATCGGACCTTTTTGAGATCGAGATAATAAAGCTCCGAAAGAACGGCTTTCGTAAGTTCAGCCGCGCCTTTTTCCCTGCTTTGCGACAGCTTGTCGGCAAGAGCTACGGCGGTCGCTTTTTCTTTTTTTATTTCCGCCTTTGTCGCGTTATACTCGTCGTCGGCGGCTTTTATTTTTTCAAGCTCTTCTTTCATCTTCGCCGAATACTCTTTGATCTCATTGATATCGGCGCCGTATTTGCGCTTGAGTTGTTTTATAAGTCCGAGCCGCTCTTCTATCGCGTCGAGAGCCGCCGCGGGATCTTCTCCCACGTCGGATATCAGCCGCTTTACCGATTCGGCTATCTCTTCTATCTCGTATCTGAAAGAGGTAAGTTTATTTATGCTTTCTTCTATTTTCCCGCTTTGCTCGCTCTGATTGAGCGCTTCGAGGGCGTTTACAGCGACCGCGATCTTATCTGACGCGGAAGACGATTTTTCGTTTTGATACAGGCTTTTATAAACGGTTTTGACGTATTTCGCCGTCTGTTCGATGTTTTTTATACGCTCGCGCGACGCGATCAGCTCTTCTTCTTCGCCGTCTTTCAGCCGGGCTGATTCTATCTCCTTTATCTGTCTGGTCAGTTCTTCCGTTTTTCTCGCTTTTTCTTTTTCGTCGATCAAAAGCGATCTCTGCTTCGCGATAAGAGCGTTGAGCCGGTCGAAGCTTTCATTGTATTCTTTAAGCAGCGGTCTGTTTTCGCAATACGCGTCAAGATACGCAATATGAGTTTCGGGATCGAGCAGATCCTGCGCGGAGTTCTGACCGTGTATCGATATCAGATTTTTCGTCAACGTTTTCAATACGTACGTCGGTACGGTTTTGCCGTTGCATTTGATGAGATTTCTTCCGTTTTCCGATATTTCTCTGTAAACGAGCAGCTCGCCGTCGCAGGGGATACCGCATCTGGTCACCGTTTTGATCTTTTCACCGTCGAGATCGCAGAACAGAGCTTCGACCGAGGCTGCCGCCTCGCCCGAACGTATCAGATCTCTGTTCGCTTTTTCTCCGAGAAGCAGATTCACGCTGTCAATGATTATCGATTTACCTGCGCCCGTCTCGCCGGAAAGCACGGTAAAACCGCGGTCGAATTCGATATCGACCGTTTTTATCGTCGCTACGTTTTCGATATGAAGCGATACGAGCATGGCAGACTCCTTACATGGGTTTTGAATTGAGTATTTCCGTCAATCTGTTCTTTACTTCGAGCGCGTCTTTTTCGGTTTTGCAGGCGATGAAAATATTGTCGTCGCCTGCTATCGAGCCGAGAACGTTTTCCCAGCCGAGATAGTCGACCGCCGCCGCTGCGGCTGAAGCCATGCCGGAAAAGGTCTTTACGATTACGAGATTCATGGCGTACGTACAGCTTATTACCGCCTCGTAAAGCACGGTCGCGTACTTATTCTCGGTATATTCGGAATTCACCGACGGGCTTTTATATTTATAAGTTCCTTTTTTATCCGTCGCCTTCGTCAGTTTGAGTTCGCGTATATCGCGCGATACCGTAGCCTGAGTAACCTCGAAGCCGGAAGCGCGAAGAAGGTTCATAAGATCATCCTGCGTTTCAACGTCTTTTGATTCTATAAGCTCCAGTATTCGCATATGGCGCATTTTTTTGACTTTATTGCTCGTATTCATGATCTAATTTCCGATCCTTTTAAGTATTTTTGAAGCAAAATTCATATCGTCGAAAACGACGGTAGAAGCGTATAACGGCGATTTTTTTATCACGACCGAGTCGTTTCTTTCTATAACCGCGTCCTCCGCTCCGTCGAGGGTGAGAAAGACCTTTTTGTCAGGCGTTGATACGTTTCTGACTTCTATTTCTGAGCCGTCACCGAAGACGAAGCTGCGCGAAGAGGTAGTATGAGGGCAGACGGGAGTCAGTATAAGGCACGACGCTGACGTATCGACCGCAGGCCCGCCCGCCGACATATTGAAGCCGCTCGAGCCGGTGGGAGTGCAGACTATCAAAGCGGTGCTCGCGTAACGCGTGATCTTTTCTTTGTTTACCGATATTTCCGTGTTTATCATACGGGAAGCTCTCGCTTCGGCGAATACCGCGTCGTTCAACGCGATACGCTCCGCACCGTTCACCGTGACGGAAAGCATCGATCTTTTAATTATTCTATAATTTCCTTCACTGAGTCTGCCGAGTTTATACAGTTCGTTTTTTTCGAGAGCCGAAAGATATCCGACTCTGCCGAGATTTACTCCGACGACGGGTATGCCGTAAACGGCTGCTTTTTTTGCGCGGTCGATAAGAGTGCCGTCTCCGCCTAAAACGATGAGAAAATCGATATTTTCATACAGACGCTCTTCGTCCTCGACCTTCTCGGCGCCGGCGATCTCACAGTAGGAAGCGGGTATCTTTACCGTACCGCCGCAGTTGTTTATTATTCTCGCGGCTTCTTTAATCAGTTCGGACGCTTCCGGCTTATACATATTTGCCGTTATTGCAAAACGGGACATCTTACGCTCCTTGATCTTTAATGAAATATGCGAGGAATTCGGTATTGCCGTCGCCGCCTTTTATCGGCGAGACGATCAGCCCTTTGTTAATAAGGCCGTGATCGCGGCAGAATCGTATTATGCGGTCGCAGACCGGTTTATGATACTCCGGCTTTGCGATACCGTTCTTGCCGACGCCGGCACGTCCCGCTTCGAACTGCGGTTTTATGAGCGAAACGAACCGTCCCCCGGTCTTGAGGATATTCACGACGTTCGGGATAATGAGAGTCTGGGAAATGAACGATACGTCCATAACGACGATATCGCATAACTCGCCTATGCGTTCATAAGAGAGATCTCTGGCGTTGCAGCCTTCGATATTTATAACGCGGCCGTCGGATCGAAGCGACCGGTCGAGCTGATCTCTTCCGCCCTCAATCGCATATACCTTTGCCGCACCTCTCTGAAGCAGGCAATCTGTAAATCCGCCGGTAGACGCTCCTATATCGGCGCATACAAACCCCGTCACGTCGATATTGAACGCCTCAAGAGCGCCTTCGAGCTTATATCCGCCGCGGCTTACGTATTTAGGCAGGTCGCCTCTGATCTCTATAATATCCTCTTCTCCGATCGGTTCAGAAGGCTTTGAGATCATTTTTCCGTTTACGTAAACGGAGCCGTTTTTTATAAGCTGAGACGCCGCGCTTCTGCTTTTTGCGTAGCCTTTATCATAAAGAAAAACGTCCGCTCTCATATTTGCCTACTTTCTTTTGAAGAAGGAAAGGAATTTCGATACGCTGAGAACGATATTATAGCTTTTTCTGATACCTACCGATTTGCCGAGAGCCTTGCCTCCCACCGTGATGCCGGTTATCAGAGACGTGATTATGAGGTTTGCGACGAATTCTCTATCCGGATCGGAAAACAAACTGATTATTATCGCCGCGCCGGTCGAACCGGAAACGACGCCCGCTATATCGCCGACGATATCGGCGCAGATGTTATTAACCTTTTCCGCGTTTCTGATAAGAGATACGGCTACGGTTCCGGCTTTGAGTTTACGCGCCGACATTGAAAGAAAAGGCTTGATATCTGCGGTCGTAACGGCTATCGCTATCACGTCGAAGGTAATATTGATAAGTATGAAGATCAGTAAAACGATGAAAGCGGCGACGAGGTTCAGTTTTTCAAGCACCGAATTCGATATCAGCGAGAGAAGGACCGAACCGGCTATGCTTATAAGCACGGCTTTTATGAACCAGCTCCAGTCTGCCGATCTTTTCTGTTTTGATTTCTTTTTATCGCGGTTTTTTCGCGGTTTTTCGTCTGAGTTGTCCAACGCGGACTCCTTTCAAAAATATAAGACGGTAACAGACTGCGTAAACCTTGCGGTATGAGGTCGAGTACTATTTCAGCATCTTCCGCCTCTCGTTACCGATCGGCGGTTACCCATTAAGGAAGAAGCCCGCCCGTCGCCGAAGCGGGGACTCGATTGCCTTTGGGACTCCCGCACTGCAATCCGCAGCCTGCCTTATTTTCATAAACAGCCTAGGGGATTTCCCCGATCAAGAGGTAGACCGATTTAGCCTCTTTTGCAGCGACGGTTTCAGCGAGCAA
>JAEEGL015521980.1_pt1 | contig 14551 bp, 22 predicted proteins | sample 9134231 | NCBI WGS metagenome assembly JAEEGL01 (sample SAMN16246548, study PRJNA631951) | gut metagenome | biome: gut microbiome; feature: rumen; material: fiber-attached | host: Bos | place: Iran: Karaj | collected 2018-10
ATAAATAATACATACATTGGAGAATAAGTCAAAATTTCCATAATTCCAAATGCTGCTTCAGGATTATTAGGAATATAATATGCAAAATAAACTGTCTGCACGGTAAATAATACAGTAAAAATGCCTGTTATAATTAACTTGATGATGGATGTCTTTCTTTCATCTAAAAAAAAGCATACAATCAATGAGATTAAAAACAGACAAAGAAAAGGACCAAAAATTATAATATCCAATAAAAAACCAAATAATTCAAAAGCATTAATAGAAAAATATAACAATGCTATAACAATAAAGCGAATCAAAAATTCCAATTGAGTTTTATTCATAATTTTACATCCTTTATTTATCTTTCATAAAATCAAAAAAAACAGTGCTATATAAAACTGTATTACAATTTTCCATATTAGGTTTATCCTTTACGCGTTTGCATAATAGGTTGTATCAGAATTAATTGAATTTATTATATTTTCTGCAGTCTTCTCAGAATCTATGGAATAATCATTAAATATTTTCATCATAGAATATGAATTGTCTCCATTTCTAAAACTATTTTTGGATACTTTTTGTGTTTCATATTTCCCAGAACTTTTTACTCCTCTATTATACCTAATATAGTTATAAAAGGATAATCGGTTTTAATTTTTTCTATTTGCCCATTTTCAAAAGAATATCTATACCAGACATGAGGAATTGAAGAAGTTGACAAACTTGTAAATGATGCTAACAATCTTGGGAAAAAATATTTTACACAATAAGCTTTATCTTTTTTTGCAAAATATAAATATTTGTCTGTTATATAATAATTATCACGTATTTCCCCAAATGATTTATTATCGAGCCCGTGAACATATGTATTCAAAACTTTATTTGAATTGAAATCCTGTATACAAATCTTTTTTTTATTATTTTGTCCTACAAAAGCATTTTTCAATGGTAAAAAACCAAATTCATTTAAATCTGTTTTGATTTCCGTATATTCTTCTGTAGAACAGTCATAAACTCCATATTCCTTCTCGTTTTTTAAATTAATATATGCAAAAATTTTATTATCATAAAAATCGCAGATTATTAAATGTTTGATCTTTTCAATATTAAGTGTTTTGATTTCTTTTGTTTCAATATTTACCATAAAACATTCATATCTTTGTTTGTTATATTTAGGAATTATTGCAACATTATCAGAAACAAGAAATGGCCAGCCACTTATCCCCTGATTATTTTCAAATTCTATAACAAATGAATCTTCTTTTTGTCCATTTGTATTAACCAGAATAAACTCAGCAGATTTATCATCTGCTTTATAAAGCCAGCCTTTAGATTGTATTTCATCAAAAGCAAAATCATAACCAGCAGGAATAGAAAAACAATTATTTCCAAAATATATATTACTGCTTTTTCTATAAACAAATTTTACATCAATCTGATTTTCCTTCTTACAGGATGAAAATAAAACTGAGGAAAAAATCAGAAATAATAAAAACAGTCTTTTAATTTTTTTTCTCATTTTCTAAGATCATCTACATAACAATTTTTATTTGCTAATATTAAATTAGCTCCAATTTGATTTGGTATTGATGAACTAAATAAAAAGTTAATATTTGTGTATGGATTCCATGAACTGATTCCTCCTCCATCCACTGTTAGTGTATCTCTTGCAACTATTCCACAACTATTGTTCAATAAATTATAATTTTTAAAATCCATTCCTGACTTGAGAGATGCTTCATATATATTATTATTTTGGATTGAATTTCTGTTAATTATAATTACTTCATCAAATCCCATTCTTCTTAAAGTATCCTCCATTTCTTCTTTATATACCGACTGCGGCTCTTGGATGTATTCTCATTTTAATCCCCTTTTTATTCTACTATACGAAATTTCACTTGTCTAATAAAAAAAATGCAGGCAGATACATAAGTGATTATTCTTCTTCCAATTTTTTTCTGTTTTCAATAGCTTTATTAAAAAAATCCGATTCCCTTCTTTTTTTCTTCAAATGGTTCATCATAATATTTTTTTTCAAATAATATATGAACAATTAAACCTATAGTTGCTCCTAATATTATATAAATTTTATATTCAAAAAGATTTTTGTGAAATATTAAATATATAAGAAATCCTATTAAATAATATGAAAGACCAAATATGGCCCCTGCTGATCTCGGATGAATTCGTCTCATATTGCTTAAAAAATAAAAGTATATACTTTGGAAAAAGAAATCAAAAAGGGAATAAACTATCTTTCTTTAGTTTTTCCATTTTATTTTGCAACTCAGTATTGATTTTTAAAAAATCATAAATTATCTCATAATTTGTTTTTATGGCCTTTATCCTATAAGTTTTATTATTCATAACTATACAAAAAGCTCCTTGCTTAAATGTATGTACGTTAGTTATGGATACTTCTTTAGCCTCTATTGATTCTGTTAAAAAAAAATTTTTCAATATCAATTTATTATTCTTCACACTTACAGAAAACATTGTTGCAGAAATAAGAAATATAAATAAGGCAATAAAAACAATACCTAAAAATTTAGTTGGAATTTTTGTCCACAATATTAAAAACATAATTATAAAAAAAATAGTAGAACTTATGATTATATTCTTTATATTTGCTTTTCGCTGCATATTACTCCTTTTTTAGAGAAAGAATCCCTGTTGCACCAACACTAACACCACTTAGCCCTCCAGAAGCACCATACGAAATATAAGCACCTGCAGCATTTTCTTTACTACTAAATCTTCCTAAACTAATTCCAACAGAAGCAGAGGTCGTAGAAATTCCAGCAACGGCTTCGTTGGAATTGTCAATCCTTCCGCCGCCGTTAATGAGGTACAGTTCATCGCCGGTAATTTCTTCGTAGCCAGGGAGAATGTAGTCATTTAGGTTTAGACACTTATACTTTTTTTTCATGTTTTGCTCATTCCATTATAATATGGATTTCGCACTTTTTATAAATATTTTATACTTTTATTACATATCAATAATAGGTTTCAGTCTTCAAATTCGTCATATCCTTCTTTTTTGATTTTTATTCGCATTGCTAAATAAGAAATATACATTGGAATGACAATACTAAATTCAGTATGAATATTTTCATATTGTTTTCTGATTAGTAATATAATTAATCCACATAATGCGAAAATTAAAATAACAAGCGTAATCCATTTTAAGTTGCCCATTGTTTCATGTTTTTCAACTTCCCAATTCCAAAATAAAACAAAAATTACACTTATCAAAACATCTGCAAGAATTTCTATTTTTAATGAACTTGATATTATAGATATAACATAAATCAATATGGTATCGATAAGTCCTAATATAATTATAATTAAATTCATCAATGCCCATCCAACTCAATATAATCAAATTTTACAAACTTATTCATTCCTGAATAATTACAAATTTCATTCATTATAAATGAAGGAGTATTAAATATAAACTCACCAAGTTTTCCTATAATTCATCTATTTCATCAAATTCTCTTGATTTTTTATATCTTTTTTGAAAATAATTATTTACAACTATGCCAAGTATTGGCATTAGTATAATAAACAAAATATTATCAATGATTTCTTTCTTAAGAATTTTTCCAATCATAATTCCGATTATAAAATATACAAATATAAATATACCACATGCAGCTCTTGGATGTATTCTCATTTTAGTTCCTCTTTTTATTCTACTATACGAAATTCCACTTGTCTAATAAAAAAAATGCAGGCAGCGTTAGAATTGTAGATAATTTCTTTGACTAAAAAAATATAAAATTACAGGAAAATGATTTATAATTAAATGAAAATGCAATCTGCATTGAAAACACAATAATGTTGGAATTGTTTTTACGTAATCCATTTAAGAATCATTTTATTCCAAGAATGTATGATCAAACACATGTATGTTTTATTGAAAAATGAGGTTCACCATGAAAAAAATACTCCTTTTTTTATTTATAAACTTTTTCACTTTTTTTGTATGTCCGCAACAAGAGACAAAACGCATTGTTTCTGAGTGGACCTTAGATAAAACAAAAATTTTGGAAAAAGAAAATTTTTATGAAATTCAAATGTATTTATCTTTTAAAATAAAAAATAAATCTTCTAAAACAATCTGGATGTATGATATGAATCTATGGCATGAATATGCCGGAGAAACTTCGGATATTATTGATGATCATATTATTAAACAAAGATTCATAAATGGAGCCGGAATTTCTGAATGGATAGGAAGTGGATACAATCATTCTTATCCTTCTTTCTTTGAAATTTTGCCGGATGACGAAAAACCTGGAAATATAACCGTTACCTATTTTATTTCCAAAGAAAAATCTCCTTACGAATATTTTTATGACTTTAATTATATAATTTCAAATACAAAAATTACTCCAGAAATTTGGGAAAACTCGGATGCAAATAAAATTAATAACGTTTTTTGCAGGAGCTTTTTTGTTTCTTTCTCTTTAAATGAAAAATCTAAAACTTATTATGAAGATTTTTAAGGGGTTTTTAAGGGGCGGAGCCCCTTAGGAGAAAGGGGTAATGAGCAACGAAGTGCGAATTAGGGGAAAGGCTTTTCCCCTCTTTTTTTTTAAGAATCTTTTATGTTATACTTTCCCTTATGGAAAATACAGCAGATTTAGAAAAAGCACGTGATTTTTTTGGCGGCGACTTGTATGCTACTAAGGCAACAGGAATTATAATAGAAGAAATTGGTGAACATTATGCAAAATGTTCATTCGAAATTCAGGAGCATCATAAAAACGCTTATGGCGGCGTAATGGGCGGCGCTATTTTTACTCTTGCCGACTACACTTTTGCGGTTTCTTCAAATTTTAATCAGCCGCAGACTGTTTCTACCACAAGCCAGATTACTTTCCTGGGTATGGCAAAGGGCAAAAAACTGATTGCTGAATCTACGTTAATAAAAGACGGACGTTCAACCTGTCTTTATGTAATTAACGTTACAGACGAGCTTGGAACAAAAATAGCTTACGTAACCATCAATGGAATGAAATTACAAAAATAATTATTCCCTGCAAAAGTCATTTTTCTTAAACAGCCATAACTTTTTCCGCAAATTATGGCTGTCTTTCATTTTTTCATACTTCAAATTTTGAATCTTACCCATGCAAAAATGCATCTTACCTTTTTGCTGATTGTAGGATTTTCTGTTCAAATTTATACTCAACTCATACAACGCCGAAGCCACGGAAACTATCCATGGACAACGGCACAAAATTACAGCTGCAAAATAAATAGATTTTCGCAGATGGTACAAATATTTCAGGAGTTTTTTATGAAAAAGAGTAAGTTTATTTTTGTGTTTTTTCTGGTTTTAGGATTTTTGTTTTCATCCTGCGCATACCGCGATGAAATGGATGCCGTAAAATCAATGAAGCAAATTGATGATGGTGTTTTTTATTTAGAGTTTGAAGGCGATTATGGCCTTGATGAATATCTTTCTAACGGTGGTGGGAAATCTGTTGGAGATTTAATTAACTTCATTACTAAGTCTCTTAAAAAAGGAACCTGGTCTTCACCAAGAAATAAATCTGAATCCGAAGTAAAGATTTCTTTAGGAGATTTTGGCTGTGCTTCTCTTTCTGCTAAAAATGCAGATTCCTGCGGCGGAATGATTTTTGGAAGAAACTACGACTGGAATGACTGTTCAATTATGATTGTTCACACAAAACCAACTAACGGTTACGAATCAATTTCTACCTGTTGTCTTTCTCATCTTGGAATTAACCGTGACTGGGAACCAAGCTACAAGTTTCCTGCCGATGCCGTTGCGCTTGGAATTATTTATGTGCCAATGGATGGTATGAATGAAAAAGGTTTATACATTGCAGATTTAATGGCAGGAGACAGAGAAACAACTGCTCAGGAACGCGGAAAAATAAGTGTTACAACAACCGACGCAATCCGTCTTATTCTGGATAGAGCCGCAACTGTTGATGAAGCAATTGAAATTCTTGAAAATCACGACATGCATTCTGTTATTGGTGCCGCTCACCATTTTGCAATTGCAGATAACACTGGAAAAAGTGTTGTAGTTGAATGGGCAGATAACGAAATGTATGTAACAGAAACTCCTGTTCTTACAAATCACTATACTGCCGATTCTCCAAAAAAAGATGATGGAATTAATGAACAGGCTGGTAATTCAAGACTTCGTTTTGATATATTAAAAAATACCTGCGAAGAAATGGAATATACACTTGGAACAAATGATGTGCGAGATGCATTAAAATCTGTTCATGCAAGCCAGTATAGTAAAAGTGGCGAAGAATTAACTGCATGGAGTGCAGTTTTTGAACCAAATAAGAGAAAAGTAGTCTATTATTTTAGGGAAAATTATGATAAACCTATTATAGTGGAATTTTAGATGAAGATTACTATTTTAGACAAAAAACCGGATGAAGAAGACGAGATTATTGTAAAGTGCGAATTTCTGGATGAAGGAATTACCAGACTGCTGAATCAGCTGAAAAACGGAAATTCAAAAATCAACTTTTACAAAAACAATCAGATTCATCTGGTTGAAAAAAATGAAGTTTTATATTTTGAATCTGTAGACGACAAGGTTTTTGCCTACACGCTTAAAGAAGTTTTTGAAACAAAGCTGAAGCTTTATGAGCTGGAAGAAATTCTGCCTGAAAGAATTTTCTTCCGTGCCAATAAAGCTGTAATTGTGAATATTGATAAAATCGAAAGCCTTTCGCCTGCATTCAGCGGTCGTTTTGAAGCCATATTAAAAAACGGATACAAGGTTATTATTTCCAGAAATTATGTTCCAAAACTAAAAGAACTTCTTGAGTTTTAATCTGCAGAAAATAGAACGGGGATTTATATGAAAGAATTAATTAATGCTTTAATTTCTATATTTACAAGAGTTGTAACTTCAATCTTTATTTTTACTTCAATTTATCTGGTTGCTTTCGTAGGATTTTCTGCAAGCTTTGATATTTTCGATATTCTTTTTATTCTGTTAATCGGATTTCTTTCTGCGGTATTCTACATTCCATTTCTTGTAGACAAATCAATTTCCAAAACAAAAATGCTGATTATGGAAATTGTTTATTTTATAATTATAAACACAATCGTACTTGTAATCGGAAATTTTTCCGGCTGGTTCTGCTTTACACAAATTGCATCGTTCATTGCGTTCGAAGGTGTAATAGTTGCAGTGTATGCATTCGTACTTTTTATTTCGTACAAGGTAGATTCCAACACCGCAAACGAATTGAATAAAAAATTACACAATAGAAATAAATAAAATATAGGAGGGAGGAGCCCCTCCCTCGCTCCCAAGTCCTCACTCAAGGCGGTTTCGCCCCTTCGACAGGCTCAGGGATCAAAACCGCCATTCGCTCCGGTCTTGTCCGCTACCCTTCCTAATTCACCAGCGCCAGCGTTCTATTCCAAATAACCACCAAAACACCAGCCGGTTGTTCCTGCCTGCAATGGATTTCCGTCGCGGTCAGTTCCATTTACAATCTGCACCTTTACCCAGTAACTGTAAATATCATCAATAACTTCAGGTTCACCAGTTGCCAATATTTTTACCTTTGAACCTTCACCAATTGTTGTAATCACAGAACTGTTCAAAGTGTCATTTTTTCTAAGTCGTAAATTTTCTTTTATCGTTTTTGTTGCACCCGCTTTAATTTCTGCACGATTATCAGATAGTCCTACGTTTTCAAAAATAATTGAATAATCCTGCCAATCCCACCAGCGGCGGCTATCAAGTTTTCTGTATTCTTCATCGGTTAAATAAGAAAAATTCTGCTTATAAATTGCATTCAAAAAATCATCCGACATAGATTTAAGAATTTTTTCGTGCTCAAAATCCGGATTTTCATATAAATCTCCTTCATAAACAAAGCTGGAATTTTCCGGAACAAAAACCCAGTAATAAGGATATGGAGAAGGATAAAGATTATCTGCAAAAACATACCACGAACCTTTTTCGCCGCGTCTATTCACCTGATTTTCAATAACGCCAAAAGCCTGTGTCACAACGCCCGGCAAAAGCACATAATTATTCGGCAGCTTATACTCATTAATTATTACATCATTCGAAACTAATAAATCAGAAGAAAAATCCGGCGCAGTATATCTTTTTGCAGTTTTATTTAAAATAATTCTTTTAGAATATTTTATGCATTTATGGCCGTCGCACAAAACTTCTTCACCATCCTGAACAATTCCGCCATCAAGATCATCCCATGGAGTACTCAGTTCGTAACGATAATTAACGTTCGGTAGTTTACCAAAACCACGCAGCTCACCATCATATTTAATTTCTTCATCTGCAGGTTGATTATATTCCATGTCGCATACATAATGAATTTTATTTCCATCCACTTTTACAAATCCACTTGCAAGATAATAACCGCCTTCACCATCATTATTAAAAGTAAATTCCAGCATATCATCTCTAATAGGGAAAGACAAAGGCTTAAATTCTATCCAGGAACTATCAAGCGTAAAACTTCTTCCAAACTTATTATTCAACAAAACTTGAATTGTCTGTTCAGTCGTCTGCGAATAAATTTCAGAACTCACAAAAAACAAAACAATCGTAAGCAAAATAAAATGCACTTTTTTCAATTTCATAATCCCACTCTCCCAAAATTAATCTTCACGAGTAAATCCATATTCAATTAAATTTTTACCATTTTTATCTTTTCCAGGCAAAAAATCAAGCACAATATTTTCTTTACAAAGAATATTTTCCAAATCAAATTCCTTAAACCGCTTCAAAAATTCTTCTTCCAGATTTTTCTGCTGAGCCCCATCAAGGCTTTCAAAATTTTCCATAGAGTTTATAAAAACATAAAATCCGCACGGAAAAAACTTTGGCACCTCGGTAAAAGAATGACAGTACACCTGCGAAATTTTTCCGGGCAAAAGTTCACGTAAAATTTTCACCGCCTTCGACTTTTTTTTTCTTATAAATTCATTAACTTTTTTATCTGCCTCGGAATAAAAAATCATTTCAAAATCAAACTCGTCCGACTCATGCCCAATCTTTTTACAAAAATCAAAATAATCTTTAAGCACAAATTCTTTTACAGAAAATTCCTCGCAAGTTTCCAAAAACAATTTTTGAATTTCTTCCCGATGCGCCTTAAAAAAATTTTTGCCTTCAATTACCGCAAATCCATTCTTTACGTAAACCAGAAAATTGCTGTTCTGCGGCCAACAAACTCGTTCCACAGAAATTTTATTTTCCTGCAAAAAAGACTTCAACTTTTCTTCCACCGCAAAAACCGCGTCATCAGAAATATAATTTTTTTCCATTTTTGTTTTTCTCTTTGGACGCATATTAAATTTTTTTCACAGACTTTACAAGCAGAAAAAATAAAAAGCCTTCTGCTGCCAGAAGAAGATGATGAATAAACGCAAGCTGTTTAGAGAGCTATTTTTGAACTTACTACAGAATAAATTGAATCAAGGACTGATTTTGAAACTTTTTCTTCAGTCTGCAATTTTTCAAAAGCCTGGTTGCAATTGCGTCCAAAATCATCGAAGATTTTTGTGATAACGTTGCCTTTTATATTCAAAGATTCTGCAAGTAAAGAAAAATCTTCTTTGTTTACTTTTTGAATCTCATAGTGGTTACCAATTTTCATTGAAAGCTTTTCTGTAAGGCCTGGATAAATTACTGTCGAAACGGCATCGTACAATGGGGAAAGTTCAACTGCCCTGTTATTATAAAGAAGAGAATAATTTTTCCCGTGACTGTCGCAGTTTCCAATAATAAAATTGAAAATTACATAGCGCAGGAATTTCTGAGTTTCTAAAGCAGGCATTGTACAGTTGTCTTTGATTGCATTAAAAATATCAGTTATTCCCGGTCCGCCGTCATTCTGATATTTTGACGTGCTCATAATTCCAAGTGCCTGACAAAAATCTTCCTGATGAAGCCGCTGAATAGAATTGTCTTTTTTAATTCGGTCATATCGTTCTACTACAAAAACATCTTTTCCTGCGATATTCAATAAATCTACGTTTGGAACTGGCAGTCCAAAAGTTTTTGCAAGTTTCATGCAGATATATTCGTTCTGAGCAAGTGACAAAAGAGAACCTTGTCTTGTCGGCTTTAAGATATGTGTTGAAGGAGATCCATTTATTGGCAGATACCAGTTTCCGTCGATATTTGCAAGTGCAAGTTTTTCCTGTGCGCCAGCAAGCGACAATCTTAATTTGTCATCTGCTTTTATAAGCGGGCGGGTATTCATTTTTTCAACAAATTCTTTCAGGCGATTTTCTTCAAGAGGTTCGTAATTTTCCAGATTCAAAGTGTAATTGTTTTCCGAAACAGGTTTTTCTTCTTCGGGCAAAATTGAAATAAGTCCTGCACATTCTCCACCAAGGGCTTCAAAAAGTTTTAGTGTACTTGTTTCTGAAACATGAAGGTAATCTGCAATTTTTTTACGGGAATCTTCTTCGGGAAGAAGACCAGAGAAAAAAGGAATACACTGCTTTTGGGTGAACTCTTTGTTTTGAAGAGGAAGTGAAGCAGAAAGCGAAACTGAATTTTTTTCATTCAGATATTTTTCATCGTAAATAAATATCACACCGCGATTTTCTGTTGATTCGAGACAGCCTGCTTTTTCATTGCCATAAAATACATTGAGTTTCATTTATTGTCTCCTGTATCATCTTCGCGATTAACGACATAGAGATTTATTCCAAGCATTTCGAGGCAATGAAGAACCTTATTCATCTGCAAAGTTTCTTTGCCGTTTTCCAGTTCTGAGAAAAAGCGGGCACCTACGTTGCATATTGCGGCGGTCTCTGATTGAGTAAGTCCTAATTGTTTACGCCGCGTTTTTACGGCTTCTGAAATGGATTCAACAGAATTGATTTTCATGATTTAAGTATAACTTTCCCGTTCGGGAAAATCAACAGGAAAAATGGTGTTTTGGGTGAAAATTTTCCCGAACGGGAAAAAAAGATTTTTTGGAAATAGTGATTTAATTTTGTAGCGCCTGCCGTAAGGCAGTCCCGAAGGGATGAGCCGCGGTTAGTCGGCGAAGGGCGAAAAGCACTGCTCCAAAGATTCATCATTTTCCACACCGCCGCCAGGAATAATGTACTGCTTTGTATTTGAAACTTTGAGTAAGCATTTACACCAGGAAGAACAAATATTCAGGGAAGTAATTTTTACCACTTATTTGAAATATCTTCAATACTTCCTTTTGATTCTGTCAAAACCCATTCTTTTTTTGTAAGAGAAAAAACGCGTTCTATTTCTTCGGAAGCAAAAACTTTTTCCTGATCGTCTTTTAAACTGCGACCGACATAATCGGCAATACCATAAATTTTTATAATGCCTTCATCATATTTTGAATAATCTATATTTAATTTTCCGTCTCTAAAAATCTTGCTGTAAGCATAACGCCCTTCATTCTTTTCATCCGCTGTTTTTAAAACTGCTTCCTGCAGGAAAGGAATCTTTTCAAAATCCGGAAATTCTGCTTCTTCCATATTACTATCCATAAAATAATGAGAAAAAAAGAGTTTTCCATTTTTATCAAAAAGATAAATATTCCCGCGGCCTTGATGAGTTACGCCAACAATTTCAAAAAAATTATTTTTTTTAGTTTTGACAGTTCGCGCAGAATAAATTGCCTGTTCTGTTATATCTTTTATTTCTGAAATTTCTTTTGTTTTTGAATTATAAAATACAGCACGCTCCGACCAATCTGCTTCGAATTCAAGAATGAATAGCGAAAGCTTCCCAATAGTAATATTCCCGTTGCCGCTGCCCCAGTTTTCAATGTAACCATCATCTGCAAAAACAAAATGTACAAAAATACAAAACAAAGCAAGAAATAAACTTTTTTTATTCATCCATTTTATTCCTTAGTATTTTTAATGCGTTTCACTTTTTGAATAATAGAATCTATAAAAAATTCTATTCCAATTGCAACAGGACAATAAATCATACTATAAAAAAGTCCTGTTATCGGTGCAAAAGCTCTTCCTGTATCCCAAATATAATGATTCATAGCTTCTTCCTGCTCCGGCGTAATTTCTTCGCCACCAAACATTCCGTCGCCATTTAAATCAAAACTATACAATTCTTTTTCAAGCTGAAAGTCAATAATTTTTACAAGAATTAAAAGCGACAGATAAAATACAATTACCTGAAATAACGCACACAAAATATTTTTTTTCCCCGGAGAAATTACGTTTTTAGTTTTAAGCAGGAATGTCAAAAAATAAAAAACACATTGAATTATTATCAGAATTATTAAATTCATTTCTGCAGATTCTCCTCTATTCTACTTCTTTTTAAAGTTGTTCTATTTTTTCTTCTTTTCTAATTTGTTCGATTTCTTCATCAGTGATATTTCGCTTTTTTAATTCTTTCGCAAATAATTTCTGAATTTTTTCCGGATATAAATCTTTATTCAAAACTCCATGAATTACAATATAACGGTTTGTATATTTTAAAATGGCTTCTGCAACATCCTTGCACGCTATTTCATCAAATTCACTGCTGATGTTTACCACGTTTCCATTTTCATCTTTAATTTCCTGTCGTTCTTCTTCCGTTAAGTTCGCAACCTTGATGCAATATTCATTCGGAAAACCGCCGACAAATTCCATTTTTGGAATGTTTATTTGCGACGGACCATGAATCCACAAAACTGGTTCTGCGTAAAAATCAATAAGAGTTAATGGGTTACCTTTATAAAAAATTTCTTTATTCATACTTTAATGTATATACTGAATCCATGCAGAAATGTCAAAATGTTTTATAAAAGATTTTAGCTCTTGTTCCGAAGGTTTGTAAGTAAAGCTTGTACCGTCTGCAAAATTAAACGTTAAAGAAAAATCAGTGATAAAGTGATAGTAGCAGAAAGTGTTTTCGTAGAAACCTTTGAATTCAATTTCTTTATTTGTTCTCGTCGGAATGTCCGTAATTCTGTCTGAATCATTAAACATCGGAATTGAACTTTTGAATTTATAATCAATTGAACTAACTTCTTTTTTTGTTTCAAAAGTTACTTCTCCACGCCATTTTAAATATATGTACAAAGAATCATCCTTGTATAAATCTACAGGCTCAATTTCTTGATAACCTTTTTTCTTACAATATTCAATTATTTCTTCGTACAAAATATTTTCATCAACCTCGCGCACATAATAATCTACATTATTTCTCCAGATGCGATCTTCTTTTGCAGATATATTTTGAACTTCATAATCTGTATCTTCGCACCACCTGATCATTTGTCTGTTAAAATAAACCTGCTGCAAATAATCTACAGGATCACAATATTTTCCTTCGTCATCATCATAGCTTATGTAAATTGCATTTGGATAAGTGTGACCGAACAAACCTGTTACGCATGTGTCCTGATATTTTTAGCCTTTGTAAACATCTGCAATTTCAAACTTCAAATTTTGTGCAGGCTCTTTTAAACAAAATCTCTGTTCAATAACAACGTCTTCCAGATCAAAATAATAAACCAGATTTTTTTCAATATCAGTTACTTTTAATTTTTTTACGCGCGAATTTTTCTTGTAATAATCAGGATGAAGAGGATCAACATAACCATTCAAAATTGAAAACGAATTAATCTGTTCTGAAAATTTTGCAGTTATCGATTCACCAATTCCATAATCATTTTTGCCTTCAACCCACGGAATATGCGAATAATCCCAAATGCCGGTTTCCTTAAATTCTGCGTAATCTATTCCAACATATTCATATACAGGAATTTCTTTCATATAATTTGAAAGCGAATCGGGTGTGTAGGAAATTGTTTCTCCATTTATTTTTTCAGAAAGATAAGATGATGCAAAAAATGAAACTTCGGGAACTGGATAATTTTCCGGCTCATTCCATTTAGATGTGAGGATTTTATAATCAAGATAATTTCTGGTATCTACAGGATACGAATAATTTAATGCAGTTGCATGGGAAAATCTTTCAAATCCTGATGCCTGAAAAATTATGAGTTTATCATTAAAGTGATACCAGCCGTCTTTTCCAACGTAAAGATTTTCTCTTGCAATTTTATGCTTACTTTCTTCCCATCTGATGCACTCTTTGCCTGCAAGAATATTTCCAAAACTATAATACTTCAGCGCAAAAACTGACTGAACTGTAAGACACAAAAAAATAATGCTTAATAACTTTTTCATTTTGAATTCCTGTTTCGTGATTATAAATCTACACAAAATTTTCTTTCGTTTAAAGTCCATGCAAGATACGAACCTTCATAAAATCTTACAAGTTTCTTTAACTGAGCGTCTGTAAAAAAATAATGAAAATGATGAGAAGCATACATGTCATCTTCAATATCAGGATAAACTTTTTCTTTTTCAAAAAACTTAAGTACAAGCTTATCTTTTGAACTCAAGACTGTTCTCCTTTTTTAAATAAATACGCAGAAAGCTAGATTAGCAGCATCGTTATAATTTTTCTTTAATTAATTGTGGCTATTACACCTTGTAAAATTTTATCCATATCGGAATCTTATAACTTTTTTATTTTTTCAATAAGTCGTCTTTTATC
>JAEEGL015655141.1_pt1 | contig 14551 bp, 12 predicted proteins | sample 9134231 | NCBI WGS metagenome assembly JAEEGL01 (sample SAMN16246548, study PRJNA631951) | gut metagenome | biome: gut microbiome; feature: rumen; material: fiber-attached | host: Bos | place: Iran: Karaj | collected 2018-10
ACGCGCCGCGCGTTCTCGAGCGCCTTGCCGTAGAGGTAGTTCGTCTCGTCGCCCGACTTGTCGGCCTTGACCATCTTGCGGAAGATCTCGTCGTTGAACGCCTCGAACGTCGCCCGCGCGCCGTCCTCACACGGCACCGTGCGCACCGCCGCCGGCGCGTCCTTCCACGTCAAAACCTCCGCGCGCACGCGCGAGGGGATCCCCGCCTCCGGCATGAAGCGCGGCTTCGGACGCGTCCGCGAGATGAAGAACAGGTTCCGCGCAAGCCACCCGTCGCGCAGGTCCGTCTTCGAGACGCCGTCGAAGAAGATCTGCGGCTGGGTCATGCCGAACAGGCACACGTGCGGGTTGTCGATCACGGCGGGCTCCGCATCCTTGTCGCCCTTGGGGACGCGCTGCTTGCCTTTCCACCGCCCGCCCGCGCAGCTCCACAGCTCCAGGAGCGCGGGCTTGAGCGCGTGGAGCGGGGAGCCGGATGCCTTCGCATCCGTCACGCTCGCAAAGAAGTGCCCCGCCTCGTCGATCAGCATCGCGAAACGCGGGTTGCGCCGCAGCGCGTACTCCACCGCCGAGTCGCTCGTCACCTGTCCGAGACGCAGGTTCGTGGCCTCGCACGAGTCGAGCGCGCGGGACACCGCCTTGAGCGCGTGGTCCTTGCCGCATGACGTGTACCCCACGCCCATCAGGAAGAGGTTCGTGCGCTGCCCGCTTTCATCCTTCACGTGCCGTCCGTAGAGCGTGCCCGCGAGACAGAGCGCGGAGGCAAGCGCGAATATCGGCTGCGGGCAGATGGCCGTCTCGTTGATCCACTCCATCGCCTCTTCCACGAACCCGCCGGGATGCTGGAGGTCAAGCGGAAGGTTGTTCTCACTCTCCGTCATGGCGCGCCTCCTCCCGTGCGATCGTCTCGACCAGAAGGCCGTTGTTGGTGACCCACCAGAGACGGTCCGGCGTGATGGTGTGCCTGCGGAACATCTTGCGCAGAATCTCCATGCACCTTTCGAGCGGCATCTCTGTGGGAAACTCCACGAACAGGAAGCCGTTCAGGTCGATGGCGTCCATGCCAAACACCTCGCCGGCGTGTTCGCGCTCCCACTTCGACCCGTCCGGATCGGCCTGCGCCTCGCGGAACTCCTCGATCTCCTCGGTCGTGAGGTTCCCGTACCGCCCCGCGAGAAAGTCGGCGATCTTCGCGTCGAGTTCTTCGATGGCGTTCATTGCGCACCTCCCATCATGCGAAGCTTCATCGTCACGTCGCGGATCAATACGTCCACGGGCACGCCGTGCTCCAACCGCCGTCTCGCCTCGCGGAACAGCTTCTGTCGGTACGCAAACGACGTGTGCGTCTCGTTGCCCCCAACATGCCGTCCACCACGATGTGGCGAAACATACGAATCTTGATACGCGGTGAATGAAAACGCATCACCGCGCTCAGCTTCTTGACCATACTCTTTCATTGTTCGTTCCTGTTCGGTTGCGCCGAACCAGAAGCGAAATCACCTGTCCCGCTACCTCGCGGCGCGGGGATATAATGACACACACAAAGGGTCAAGAAAATTCCTACACAATAACTACTTGTAACGGGAGATTGAGGTAAAGAAAAAGCCCCGCAAAAGCGGGGCTAAGACGATAAAACTATGATGAAAAAAATTACGTCTACGCGATGTCTACACCGCAGTCAAGGGGTTATGATGTTCCTCTCTTGCGGGTATTTCTTGCTTTCCGTTTGTCTGGCGTAGCAACTTGACGTAGCGAGTAGGTTGCATACATCCCTTGTTCGTCATTGAAAATGTATTTGCTAAATTTCCTTGCGTCATCTTTTGGTACAGCTTTGGTATCTCTGAATATGTTCGCGATGTCTCGTCCTTTAGGTAGGGACAAAGACATCGGGTAATGGTCTGATTCTACTAGCTGCCTGATGATATTCCATTGTGTCTTATTGCTGGACCTGATCCGAAATACACTGTCCTGTTCAAAACCATTTTCTTCCAATGTGTGCATCACAATCTTTTCTGTATATTCGTTGCATGATATAACGAAATGCCTGCACGCTTGTCCTGGGAATATCTCACCGGTGACTTTAATCGCGTTTCTTACCCTTTGTTCTGCTTGTTCAATTACGTGCTCATATTTCTTTTTCAGAGCAGGGTGATAGTCCAGGACATCTTTGATTTTCTTGCAGGCGAATCGCCATCCCGAACTGTGGTCACGAGACCATTCTCGTTCTAGAAACTTCAAGGCAGATTCAGTTTCTTCGTCGGTTGGATGGCGCTTGGCAATTTCAGCACACTCTTCAATCTCCTCAACTTTAGCGTTGAGGTTCTTGATCCACTTTTTGATGTCATAGTTGGTATCTGTAGAAGTCATTACTCTTGCATCCAATCGGCAGGAAGAATACCTTCGCCTGTTTTGAATTCGATGACATGACAAGTGCTTGCAGGAAGCCCTTTGCAGGCGTCTTCTTTTGTCGCGGTATCAATAACTATCGGTTGCCATCCTTGTCGTACATGCGAAACTGACTGTATCAATGTTTGATATACGGCGTGCCCGACTTCGCTAGATCGTCTGTTTGCTGCACCGAGTTCCTCGGACCGGCTTGGTTCGTCATAGATGACAAATCCAAGCCCAGCTGCTTCGGTACGGCCTACAATATGTTCTGTGATCGCGCAAGTCAACGCCACATGGAATGCGATGTGGTAGGAAGAGGCGCTTTCCTTGCTTAGCCGTGTAGTTGTGTTGGCTGATTTAAGCACAAGGTCTATTTTGTCGATGTCGAACTCAAGTGAACTTGCCTTTTGCTGCTCTGAAACGTGCAGACCCTGTAGCAGCGCGTGTGTTCTCTGTGCGATAGAAGAAAGATAGCTGGTTCTGCGCGTCTTTTCCTTCCGTTCACCTTCTTTAAACTGTTCATCCAACTTTGATATTTCCGTGGCAAGGACGTTGATTTGTGACTCCACGTTGCGTCCTCCAGAGGCATTGGCGAATTGGACGATGGCTTTGATCTCGCCGATCAAGTCGAAGGCGCGTTGTTGGTGTCTCAAGGCATCGTCGGCAGACTTGTTCTCCGCGCAGCAACGCCTGATTTGCTCGTTCTTCTGCGACAGGAGCGCTTTCTTCTTCTCAATTAGCTGACGCAGTTCTTCGCGTTGTTGGTTGACCTGATGATCGAAATGATTCCTTTTGCCAGAGTTTGAAATGGTGTTCTCGTAGTTTTTCAACGCCTTCATAATTGATTCAAAGGCTTCTTTCGCCTCCTGTTCCGTCTGCGCATCACAAACAGTAAAGAAGGTGCCTTGGTTTGGACGCCATTTCGATTCGAGCCATCGGACGATCTGAAGCCTGTCTGTCGTTGCCTTAGCAGCGTTACTGAAGTTTGCGAGTGATTCTGCTATGTCGTTTAATTGCTTTAGCTTTTTCTGGAGTTTCCCGATCTCATATGATAACTCGTTCGCTTCGGAGATAAGTTGGCGGATCGTCGCGATAGAATGTTCATGGGCCGATTCATCGTTGACCGGCAGGACTATCGTGTCTTGCGTCGAATCGAGCAGGTGTTTTGCTTCCGCCAGAAGTCCCTCCAGATTGGATGGAATGTCCGCGTCAGGTGGTTGGGGGATGTATAAGCTCATCGCGCGGGCCTGTCCTAGCTTAACCTCCAGATTCTTTGTCCATCCCTCCAGCACATTCTTGATGATGTTAAGTTCCCGAGTCAGGGCAGACTTCTTGTTTTTCTTGTCTTCCAACTTGAGCTTTCGGTTGATTTGGTCTTGTCGCTCGATCCCCAAAACGAATGGCAACCATTTCTTGCCCGTTTTTACATCAAGGTTGTCAAACAACTGGGCCTCATTTGTGATCGTGGCATAGCCTTGAAACGAGATTGACTTCGGCACGGAAAATGGAAGAGTTACTTTTTCTCCTTCGGCAATCGTGCCAGGACGACCGCAGACAAGCGCTGCCAGCATCTTCCGGATGCCCTCGTCATTGGCATTCGGCTCCATGTCCGAAGGTACTTCGCAATCGCCGTCCTGCAACGGTATCTCTTGGTGGTAACATCTTGAACTTTTAGCACGCCCGGCTTCCGGGACGGCTCGTGCAAAGAGGTGATGGGCGCTAGGTGTCAACAGAATGACGCCAACCCAAGATAAAGAGTCTTCAATGTGCGCATCAATGTGGGATGTAGCACCGCCGAGGACATAGTCGATGATTTTGAAGAACGTGGTCTTCCCGCAGGCGTGACCACCGAGAATGATGTTCAATTTCCCCGGAGCGAAATCGTATTGCGCTGTTTCACCGCTTTTCCCAGCTCGCCACAGGATTACTTTCTCTATTTGTATGCTCATTAGAAGTTTACTCCTAGATAATAACCAATCTTCTCCGCAGGAACATCGGCAAGTATTTCGCCTAGCTTTTGAGCCTTTGCGTCATTGTCTTTGCGAAACTGACGTGCGTGGTTATTTGGACCCGGCCCGGGATTTGCATGCAGTTTTCCGTCTCTGGTGATTTGAAGCAGAGAACTCGCGAACGCGACTGAAAGCGAAAGCCTGACGAGTTCGCGTTTTTCACGAATCAGTCCTCCAAGTAGGGCAGGGGTTGAGTCCCCGTTCTGAATGAAGTGGAAAGTATAGTCGGAAATGGACTTTACTTTGGTACTCGCAAGCGGAGCTGCAAGGTCTGGCGTGATAAGTATGACAAGCGCTGGAAAGGCGAGCAACAGGTTTGGACCGGAGGTATTTCTTGCCTCAAAGGCCCTCGCGAAGCGCCAAATCAGATATGCACCGGTTAAAGGCGAGTCCCACAAGTCAAAGGCAGCCATTATCGACGCTCCCAATCTGGATGCCACCCGATTTTGCGAGAATCGGCCTTGTGGTGCAATTCGCCCACGTTCATGTCAGGCACGAAAGGAACCCCTGCCGTATGAAGGTTCTCGACGCTCGTACAAGTTTGCTCAAAGATACGTCTCCCAGACTTGATTTTTTCTGATTCCGAGTCAGTTGACAAACCGCGGTAGGCATTCCAAACACGGTTGTATTTCTTCATGAGCTCTTCGCGGTGACGAGCGATGTCCTTTTCGGGAATTCGATCGGCGAGCCAGCGTTCTTGCATCCAGTTCGCCACAAGGAACGTGTTTACAGCGTGCAGCTTTTCTTCAACTGAAGTCTCTATCATGTCCAATTGACGGATGTATTCGCGAGGTTTTGCAGCCGTTGCTTCTGTGAATCTGTCAGCCTCAGACGGTAGTAGTTGCTCAAGCGCATCTAGAAGGGCACCTTCGTCCTGAGCGTCCGCACTCATGAACGCTTCTCTCGTTAAGTTGTCAGAACTTGTTTTCAACTTTCTTCTCAGATTTCCCTTATAAGGCACATCTCGCACGCATTAAGTTGAATCCGCCAGATTCAGCCAGCTGACACGAATAGTTTGTACCTTGTTAGTGCATAATTCTGTCAACATATTATATCATATTAATTGGCCTTCATTGTATGAAAATCAAAAATTAATTTTATTTGGTTGACAGAATAGATAAAGGGTTAAAAACTTCCTCGTTCGTGACTAAATGGAGAATAAATGTGGAACGGCATTTGCTGGATGGCATGTGTTTGTGCCTTTTCTATTTTGAGTTTTTGGTCATTACATTCCGACTGAATTATGGTATAATGATAACGCTTCCCTTGAAAAGGTATGTAGACGATGAGCCAAAGAGTAAAACACATATTGGGATGTCTTGAAAACGAGACTTCTAAAAAGTGTATAATGACTAGTCGGCGTCAGCTGGACTGGGAGCGGTCATCTATTGTCGAGTATGATGATGATGAGAAGAAGATTTTTGCGAAGAAACCTGGCGAAACCCATCCTCCGGGTCAGACGCAGGATTGTGCGCAGAATGCGCAACGGTGGCAAGCGTATAATGTGCATCGTGGAATAGAGTCGCCCCTAAGGTTCTTTCTTGATGGTTCGAGACGAACATATAAAATAGCAGATGTTCCGATTGGAAATAGACTATTTCCATTGGTCGCTGGTCAGGTGGGAGTTGGCGTTTGCAAACGAGAGAACAAACGAGTACACCCATATGGCCAGTTTCGGATGTATAATGTTCTGGCGGTTCCAAGTGGATTGGATGTGAATGGGAAGAATGCCGCTCACAATTTTGCATTCTTTAGAAAGTTGAGAGACGCTATCAATTCCTCTGGTCCGCAGTTACTACTAGATGACATTATGGGGTATACGGCTAGTTTGAAGGATAATGCCGAAGACCGTGCAATCATGCTTATACAGGATTATATGATGATGCGAGAAAAGGATATGGTCAGACAATTGGTTGCTGATAAGCAATTGTCAGATGAATCTTGGCTCGTCAAAGATGGGTCGCTTGAATATTCTAAAGTAGACGCATCTGATCCATTGCATTATTCAAGAGTTAAGGATAATTACAAACATGTTATTGGGGTTTCTAAGTCCTTTAATCCAGAATTAATGCAGCTCAAGGGTAATAAGAGTGCTTCGCGAATGTTGGCAGAATTACCTGCGTACCATCGGACACCAGCATTTCGATATATTTCAGGAGAAGTCGATGGAGAATTCGCCATATGGTATGTGCGAATCCGGAATCTAAAAAACATTAATCATAGTCCGTTTGATGGCATTGTCAAAATTGAGAAGCTCTTGATTGACAAGGATGAAAGACAGTATGGATTAGAGTCGTCGCAAGTAGATGATATAAGTGCTTGGATTATCAATGAAAGAAATCCAGTATGTTATGGCAAAGATTCGCGTTGGGCAAATCACATATATCCGGTATACGTAACCGAGAACTATGTGAAAAGTAAGTACATGAGCACAATGTGTTTCACGCATTTATTTTAGGAGGAACGAACCATGGATAACAACATCAAAAGTGCCGACTTTTACATCGGAAAAGTTTCCGCAGTAGAAAAACATCCTGCAACGGTTGATGAATTCTACTTCTGGACACAGCCGAATGTTATTTTGAGTCCATTTGATATTGTTGTTGTAGAAAGACAAGACAACAGTAAGACATTTGGTGTGGTTGAGGAAATTTCTCACATAACTGATGCTGAAAGTTTTATGGCATCATTTATCTCAAATGATTTTGGCGATATAGACTGCCCGATAAACACGGAACGGATCGGCATGAATTATGTACGCGCTAAGGTAGTTGGTAACACGAAAAATATTTATACACCCGTACACAACGGAGATAAAGTCGCCGTTGGCACGGCAGATGAAATTTCAGAGGCGCTTGGACTGATAAAAAATGACAGCCCGAAATCCATTGCATGTGGTTATCTCGAAATGTACAAGGAACTTGGAGTAAGGAAGATAGAGCTCCCAGTTTATGTTAATTCAGACTTTCTTGTCGGGCCGGAAGGTGCGCACTTAAACATCTCTGGAATTTCCGGCTTGGCAAGTAAGACTTCGTATGCTATGTTTTTGCTGAATGCCATCCAGCAGAAATCCATATCCGACAAGGCTGCTCGTGGCACGGCATTTATATTCATGAATGTCAAGGGACGTGATTTGCTGACTATCGACCAATCTGCCTGCGAGAACGAACTTACATCAGACGACATTAATATGTATAATGTTTTGGGTCTGGAAATGTCGCCTTTTAAGCAAGTACATTATTTTTATCCTTGTAAAGGACGTGATGGAGTAGGTAGTCATGTGCGACCTGGCGTTCTTCAGAAACAAATGTCGAAAGGTAAGGCAAAACGTTTTGCTTATACCTATGAGGATGATCGTGAGAACATTGAATTATTATTTTCAAATATCGACGATCCGCAACAGACGATGGAATCGATAGTCAATTACATTGTGTCAGAGCAGGCCCCATTTAATAATGTTTCTGACTGGCGCGACATGATGAGTAAGATTGATGAGTTGTGTCGTCCGGGGAATAATAAGAACAAGGAAATATCAGTGATGAGCTGGAGGAAGTTCAAGCGTATTATCCGTAAGGCTATCGATAACAATGACATGTTCTTGAATGAAGTTGATCCATCTCGTAACGAAACACGTTTAGAGGATGAGATTAAACGCATAAAGCGAAACGATGTTTATGTTGTTGACATTGCTCAGCAGGATGAGAACATGCAGGCTTTTGTGTTTGGTACAGTCATGGAGGCTGTACAGAAGCTGAAACTAGGCGATTTTGACGATGATTTGACGGAGGAGGAGAAACTCAAAGTTCCTGATCGAATTGTGATTTTTGTTGACGAACTTAATAAGTATGCTTCAACAGACACGCCTAAAAGTTCTCCGATTCTAAGACGACTCCTCGAGATCGCAGAGCGCGGTAGATCTATTGGAATCGTCTTGTTTTCAGCGGAGCAGTTCAAGAGTTCGATTCATCCTCGTATCACAGGCAATTGTTCCATGCATGCCTATGGACAGACTAATGCTATTGAGATTGCAACAAAATCCTATTCCTTTGTACCACAAACATACAAGAATATGATGACACGCCTTAGTCAAGGGCATTACATCATTCAGAACCCTATATTTCGTTCGTTGCTTAAAGTTCGATTTCCGCGACCTCTCTATCATCAGGATAAAGGAGAAACGAAATGAGTCAAGAGTTCAAGTTTGGCAAGAAGATTCTTAACACCCTTACAACTGGGATGTATAAGAATGCCATGTTCATTTACCGAGAATACATTCAAAATGCAGCTGATGCAATTGATGATGCTATAGAACAAGGGTTGGAGTGCCCCGAGGGTTTTCAGATCCATGTAAAAGTTGATGTTCGTAAGCGTTGCATATCAATTGAGGACAATGCGACAGGAATCCCCCAAGATGCGGTTCGGGCTACATTGGGGAATGTGGGCGATTCTAAAAAGGATCCCAGAAAAAAGAAGGGCTTTATTGGCATTGGCCGCCTTGGTGGTTTAGGGTATTGTGAAAAAGTAGTTTTTGAAACATCTTACATAGGGGAAGAAGTCAAGACGATTTCTGTGTGGGAGGCGACGAGAATCCGTGAGATTATACACGACTCGACAATTGACGATGATGCGCAATCGGTATTGAGAAATACAGTGTCGTTTAGAACTGAACCATGTGATGGACAATCGCATTTCTTTAAAGTTACACTTTCTGGAATTACGAAAGAGAATGACGAACTACTGGATATGACCAAGGTGTATCCATATCTTCAGATGGTTTCGCCTGCAGAATTCAGTTATACAGACTTCCCGCACAAGAAGACGATTCGCGATTTCATTGAGAATAATGGGCTTCCAAAATTGAATGAGTATCAGATATTTCTTAACCAGCAGAAGATAACAAAAGGGTACAAGTCAAAGTTGAGAGTGTTAGGGCAAAAAGATTGTGTTGTGATTAAAGATGTTCAACTTGGTTTGATAAAAGATGAGGAGGATATACTTGGCTGGTATTGGTATGGTATTACAGATTTTTCCGGGACGATGGAAAAATTCTGGCAAAGTGGTATGAGATTGAGGAAGGGCAATATTCAGATTGGTGAGGAAGATTGTTTGTATCAGCATAAGATGTGGCGTGAGCGTCGCGGGAATTTTTATTTCTTTGGGGAGGTTCACGCGCTTGATCCTGAATTAATCCCTAATGGACGCCGCGACTACTTTGAAGAGAATTCTCATTGTCGCCGATTTGAACGGGCGCTTAAAGAACTCTTTGATAGAATGTTGGACATAGTGTATGATGCGTCACATCTTCGTTCGGCAGCGAGTAGAGTAGAGAAGGTTAAGACAGAAATTAAAGGGTTGCAAGAGAAGATTCATGCTGGAAACTTTGACGACGAGGAAACACGTGCTGAAGCGATAGAAAGAGTTAAAGGTTTAAACGAGCAGTTCACTAACGACGTTTCTCGCCTGAATAAACTCAAGGATAAGTTGGTCGACAAAAAAGATGATGCGATCGTTGGGACCGCCGTTTCATCAATTGTTGAGAGTGTAGACGTAAGTACACGACCTATAAAACCACTTGAACGACCTGAAATCTCTCAATCCTCCTCGCTTGCAACCGACAATCTTACTCCGCCGCAAAAGATAATCCTTGACTTGGTTAAGGAGGTATTGGCGTCAAAGCTTCCACCAGAAGAGCTCGACTCAATATGGAGTGACGTTCTTAAGAAAATTAAGATGTTATGAGCAAGAAGAAAATTCTTCTGTTAGAGCCCAATTATAAGAATAAGTATCCTCCAATGGGCTTAATGAAGCTTGCGATGTACCATCGTATGCAGGGATATGATGTGCGTTTCTATAAGGGTGACTTGAAAGACTTCACGGTAGAAGCATTTGCTGAGATTGCGGTGAGAAAGCTTAATGATCTGACGAGCGATTGTAACTGGATGAGATTTTTTAAGGAAGTTTGTCATTATATTAAAAAGGGGATTATAGAACCAGAGTCCCCATTTGAGACGGAAACACGTAAGCCTTTTGTACTAAAGTGGCTTGGATCATATAGAAAAAGTTATCTGATTGGAAGCTATCCTGAAGAGGCTAAATACCATAGAATCCTAATCACAACTTTATTCACTTTCTATTGGGACATTACTATTGAAACTATAAATGTTGCTAAAAAATTTCTCAAGTCAGATGGAGAAATCCTTGTAGGTGGTGTCTTGGCGACTGTATTGGCAGATGAAGTTGAAGCGGCAACGGGTATTAAACCGATCAAAGGGATTCTGAATGTTCGAAGACTATGCAAGGGTGATCGGAGAATTGGAATATCAATAGATGATTTGCCGCTTGATTATTCTATAATTGAAGAGGTTGATTATCGGTATCCGGCAAAAGATGCCTATTTTGGATATACCACACGTGGATGCGTGAACAAGTGTCCTTTTTGCGTAGTGTCAAAACTTGAACCTGTTTTTAAATCAGCCGTTGGATTAAAACGTAGAATCAGAGAAACGGATAAAAGGTTCGGTCCTCAACGTGATCTCCTACTCCTTGATAACAATGTTCTTGCGTCTGATAAATTTCCTCAGATTATAAAAGAGATTCGAGATAGTGGTTTTGCTGCTGGATCAACCTTTGTTCCACCAAACGAACTGGAACTAACGATTAGGTTGTTGGAGTCTGGATGGAATGATCGTGCTTATATAAAGAAGGGGTTGTCTATAATTAATCAATTCGCGGCGAGGCTCTCCGAGGACAAGGCTAAGAAAGTATACGAAGAAATTGAACGATATCAGCTTGATTCGGTTCGGACAGCGACAAAAGAAAATGTCCTAAGTGTATGTAGAAGTGTTCTACCTGCATATACAAGACAACTTGTGAGACGCCCTGTAGCGCGAGCAGTTGATTTTAACCAAGGATTAGATGCGCGACTGTTTACAGATGAATCAGCACGTCTCTTGGCTTCTATAGCGATCAAACCACTTCGTGTAGCATTTGATGATTGGAAGTTAAAAGAGGTGTATGTTAGAGCCCTATATCTGGCAAATAAATATGGTATTAGATCTATGTCGAATTATATTCTTTACAATTATAAGGACGAGCCAATAGATTTGTTCCGGAGGTTAACGCTTAATAATGAGTTAAATGAATATTTGGATGTGATGATATACTCATTTCCAATGAAATATCAGCCGATAACAGATCCCGAATATTTTGCGAATAGAAAATTTATTGGAGAAAAATGGACGAGGAAACAAATACGGGCAGTTCAAGCAATATTAAATGTTACACATGGTCAGATTGGCAGAGGATATTCATTCTTCCAAGCTGCTTTTGGTAAGAATGAGGAAGAGTTTTTTGAGATTCTTCGTTTGCCTGACTCTTATATTAAGCGTCGTTGGGATGCAGAGATTTCTGGCTCGATACAGGCTTGGCGTGATGATTATTCTGAACTAAATGAGGAAGAGAAGGGGCTTGCAGATAGTTATGTTAAAGAGGATAACCTTAGAGAAAATAAGGCTATTGTTCAGACTCTACCCAAACGTGTTGCGAGGTTTTTATCTCACTATATAATTTCCTTTGAAGATGTTAAGAGTGTGTCTGAGGACATAAAAAAGCGTAGAGTAAACGAGTTTCACGAATCATGTAAGGTGACAATTTCTGAATTGACTAAACAACTAGTAGAAAAAGCAAAGGGGCAGTAGTATGCCAAAAGAGAAAAGAATAACGTACATGGGAGAAACGAAGTCCATATCTGCATGGATTCGGGTGTTAGGGTTAAACAGAAATGTCGTCTTTTCAAGACTTCACAAAGGTTGGGATGTCAATCGAGCATTCGCAGAACCCGTATCGTCCGGATGTCATGGTGCCAAAGAAATAGAGTATATGGGCGAAACTCATTCTATGTCCGCATGGGCAAGACAACTTGGATGTAGCGTAAGCCAATTGTCAAAACGATTACGTAGCGGCATGTCCGTTGAGGAGGCGTTAACTAAACCTTTTACGAAGCGAAATCAAGGCTGCGTCGGTGGGCAATTAATTGAGTTTCAGGGGAAGAAACAATCTTTGTCAGAATGGGCTAGAGAAAAGGGGATTAACTTTAGTACTTTATATGGGCGACTTCGTAAGGGATGGAGTGTCGAGAGGATGCTCTCTGCGGATACAGAAGGTCATGCAGATGGAAGGAGGCTTGAGTATAAAGGTAAGGTTCAGACGATAAGTGAGTGGGCTAGTGAATTAGGGATGTCGCGGGGACTGATTTATGATCGACTTCGAAAAGGATGGTGCATAGACAGAGTTCTGGGGGGTAAGGTTTCAGATGGTTCTGCAAAAAAGAGGATGGTGACGATTAATGGGAAGACACAGTCTGTTGTTGCCTGGGCACGTGAGTTAGGTCTCAAAATTTCAACTGTCTACGGAAGGTTACAAAAGGGATGGAGTGCGATAGATGCACTAAGTAATACGCCTAAGTTACATGCGAGCTTAATTGAGTATAAGGGCGAAAGGAAGACAATAGTTGAATGGGCCACAGCATATGGTTTGAAGGTGTCGCTACTACGAAAAAGGTTACGATTAGGATGGACAATAGAAAAAGCTCTTACGACTCCAATGTGTCAGGGGCGTACTAAAACGTATTATTATAAAGGCACAGAAAAAACATTGGCGGATTGGGCGGTTGAAAGTGGAGTGTCGAAGAAACTTTTACAAGACCGATTGAACCGTGGATGGTCAATTGAGCGAGCTATTGAAACACCGGCAGGAGATGTACGACAAGCACGAATGATTAAGTTTCGTGGTAAGGAATGCAGTCTCCATGAGATCAGTCTAATGACTGGAATTAGTATGAGTACCATTAGTGATCGATTAAGGAAAGGCTGGGAGATTGAAAAGGCTGTAAGTGAACCGCCTGATAAAGAGCGATCGAAAAGTCAGAATCTAGAAATTAATGGTGAAATACATACGGTAACAGAGTGGGCGAAACTTAAAGGCGTACCCTCGCGTTTGATATTACAACGAATGGCTATTGGGTGGCCTGCCGAGAAAGCAGTGATGGAACCTGTCGGTAAACGTAAGTACCATGATATAACATTTAGAGGGCAAACTTTGTCGATGAGTGCGTGGGCACGCCTTTTCGGATTGAAGTTTAACACCTTGTCGCAACGGATACGTGCAGGATGGAGTATTGAAGATGCTTTGACTTCCGATACGCAGCAAAAAAGGCACTCTAAAAAGAGTGGTGGCCGTGCAAAAGAACGTAAACCACATGAGAAACCTTATCTGTACAATGGTCAGCGCATGAGTGGTACGGAGTTTGCCGCTGCGTTGAATATTCCCCGAGGAACATTGTATTATTTTGTTAAGAAAGGTTTTTCTCAAGAGCAAATAATTAATCGTGCGATAAATGGTGCACGTGATGAGCGCGGGCATTTGGTACAAGAAATGCCTGTTGCCTACAAGGGGCGTTATGTGTACAAGGGAGAACATTATACAATGAAACAGTTGGCAAAGATGTGGGGTATAAATGTGACTGTGTTTGCTAAGTATAAGGCTAGGGGCTTTTCGGTAAATGATTTAATAGCATGTGTTGAGAAGGGCGATCCGTTGCCGCCATTGTTTGCTCCAGGAAGTGGGAGAGGACGAGGGCGTCCGCGCAAAGAGATTACGATTGTCGCAACTAATGTAACGGAAGATTTTGAAATGCTTGAATATGCAGGCATGAAAATGTCATACCGAGATTTCGCCACTAAGTTGGGAGTGACGGTCGTTTATGTTGAGCGTATGTTGGAAATGGGAATGAGTCCAGAAGAGATTGCACGTGTGACGTCGTCATGAACCGGGGATGCTAGAGGGACAGCCCCCCATTGGTGGAGTAGAAATGGTGGAGTAGAGGCTATGGCGATGCCGCAGAGAGACGATCCGCCTACGCAAAGGCTACGGCGGACAGGCACGATAGAGGCGATCAAGCGACTTGAGCCGCCTTCGCGCGTGCGCTACGGCGCGTCAGGCGCGCTTCTTGATGCCGTCATCCATGGTGACGAAGCCGAACGCATCCGCGAAGAAAGGACCGGCGGGTGCGTTGGTTTTGCGGAAGGTCGGCGGTCGCGGGGCGACCGCCCTACCGGCGCGAGGATGAGTGTGGTATAATCTTGAACAAAGAGGAA
>JAEEGL015845489.1_pt1 | contig 14551 bp, 12 predicted proteins | sample 9134231 | NCBI WGS metagenome assembly JAEEGL01 (sample SAMN16246548, study PRJNA631951) | gut metagenome | biome: gut microbiome; feature: rumen; material: fiber-attached | host: Bos | place: Iran: Karaj | collected 2018-10
ATTTCTTTAAAAAGATCTTCCCGATCCTGTGCAACGAGGTGCTGATCGGCCTTTCGGGGTCCCTGATCAGCATCATCTTCGGTCGTCAGCAGGAGGAAGCCATCGCGGCGTTCGCGGTCATCTCGGTACTGGAAGGCATTTATCTTGCGTTCTTCAGCGGCTATTCGAACGCGGCCGGCATCATGATCGGCAATGCTGTCGGCGCGGGACGCCTGAAGGATGCATACACGTACGCTCCGCGTTTCGTGCTGCTTTGTGCGGCTGTCATTGCCGCGATCGACGTTCCGCTCCTTTTGTTCGGAAAGCCTCTGATGACGGCGCTGGGTCTGTCCAACGAGTCGCTTAAGATCGGACAGGCCATCCTGAATATCTTTGCCGTGGTCTTCATCGTCCGAATGAACAACTGGCTGCTGAACGACATGTTCCGCGCAGGCGGGGATTCCGTCTTCGGCACGGTGTGCGAGCTTCTGTTCATGTACGTTCTCGTGCTGCCGCTTCTTTATGCCTCGGCATTCCTGTGGATGCTTCCGTTCGCCGCGCTGTTTGCGATCCGCTACTGCGACGAGTTCATCCGGATATTCCTGATGCTTTTCAGGATGAGAAGCGGAAGATGGATGAAGCCCGTTACGCCCGAGGGGAAAGAGGCACTGCCTCTTTTTATGGAAGAACTGAGGTCCCTGCACGGGAAGACAGTCTGAATGCCGGGCGTTTGTGACGGTGGAAAAGGCGTGCGGACATCTTCTAAAATTGCTTAAAAAAGTGCTTGCTTTTTCGTTGTTGCTGTGTTAGTATATTCCCTTGTCAGGACTTTATGGGTGGATTCCCGAGTGGCCAAAGGGGACAGACTGTAAATCTGCTGCGGAATGCTTCGGTGGTTCGAATCCACCTCCACCCATTCCATCCTGAACTGCCGGCGTGGCGGCCCTGGCAGACGCCCGGGACTTAAAATCCCGTGGGTAGTGATACCCGTATCGGTTCGATCCCGATCGCCGGCACTGTGTATCGCATATAAGCCCAGGTACTTCAGTTGGTAGAAGGGTGGACTGAAAATCCATATGTCGTTGGTTCGATTCCGACCCTGGGCACTCGGATGTTGTCAAGAAACCTCTTGACAAAACCGATTGAAAGCCTTATATTATGTTTACTGTGCGCGAGTGGTAGAGTGGTACTATGTCTCCTTGCCAAGGAGAAGGTCGCGGGTTCGATTCCCGTCTCGCGCTCTTTTATTTTGTCCGGAGAAGCATCGGCATGAAATGCACCCGATGCCGTCCGGATGCCTGTACAGGGCCGTTCTCAAATGAACGGCCTTTTTTATGCATATACGTGTTTTTTATTCGCACTGTAAGCCTTTTTGCGACGTGTTGACCTTTTTTTGAACCTTTTTTTTGATACTGCATTGACGAATCTTTGTTCATCCTATATAATTATTAAGTACCAAAATGCAGCAGTTTTGTGAATCATTTCACAAGATAAAGCAAAAAAAGGAGAAAAAGTATGAAGAAAGTTTTAGCACTGATCTTGGCTGCGCTGATGATCATGTCGCTTGCGGCCTGCAATAAGCCGAATCCGACACCGGCTCCTCAGTCCTCTCAGGCGCCTCAGACGCAGAATCCGGGCGGAGAGACCGATCCGGCTCAGCCGACCGACAAACCGACTGATGTGCCGGCTCCTGATGTCGAGAAGCCTGCAGAGGTTTCCGTTATCGTCAACGGCACATGGCCGGATGCGGCAGGCGGCGCGCTTGATGCATTCGTGTCACAGATGGAAGAACTGACCGGCGTGAAGATCAAACTCACGAAGCCGGATCACAGTTCCTATGACGATGTCCTGCAGCAGGTCATTTCCGGCGGCGAATGGCCGGACGTCATTTACACCTGCGAGCCCTACTATTCCGCATGGGCATCTCAGGGCGTGTTCTGGGATATGACGGAAGCTTTCGAGTCTTCTGACATCTATACCAGAGCAGAAGCTTACGGTACGCTTGATGCATTCAAGTCCGAGTACCTGAACGGCGTTATGTACGGTCTTCCCGTCAAGCGCGGCAACGGTGCGGTCACCTACATCAAGAAGCAGTGGCTTGACAACTGCGGCATCGAGAAGGCTCCGACCAACTGGGCAGAGTTCTCCGACATGCTTGACAAGTTCCACAACATGGATCCGGATGGCAACGGCGTGAACGGCGATACCTATGGTACCTGCGCAGCCGGCTTCATCCAGACGGAGCCCCCGTACATTATGTATCTGCCGGAGTTCTGGCAGCAGGCTTATCCGTACTTCTACCAGAAGGAAGACGGGACCTGGGTCGACGGTTGGGAAGAGGACATCTGCAAGGAAGCCCTCGCCCGTATCCGCGAAGGCGTCGTGAAGGGCTGGATCGATCCGACCACGCTTGACAACGCGACCAAGGACTGCCGCAACAAATTCTGGGACAACGGTGCCGGTTCCTTCGGTTCCTTCACCTACTGGGCATGCAACTGGGCTTCCAAGCTTCGTATCGGCTTCGTCAGCAACAACCAGCCGAGCGAGCTGATTGCGCTTGAGCCGATCGAGGAAGTCGGGAAGTACATCGACCGCGTCTCCTATGTATGGTGCATTTCCTCGAAGTGCAAGAATCCGGAAGGCGTCTGGAAGTACTTCATTGAGCCGATCCTGGACGGCGGCGACGTACAGTTCCTGTGGACCTATGGCCCCAAGGGCGTTTACTGGTCGGATGAGGCAGAGAAGGTTCTGGATCAGGAATACAAGGCTGGTGAGTTCCACATGCGTGAAAACGTTTCGAGTCCGGGTCAGGCATACGTCAACTGCCATATCGATCCGCTCGGACAGCTTGTTCCGCTTGCAAACGATCCGCTGGAGAAGATCGTCGATCCGGTCGCTTATGACTGCATGCTGATGTTCAATGCGAATTCAAAGGGTGCAGCCATCACGCCGCCGACCGAGGAGGTCACCGAGTACAACGCAGATCTTGTCATCTTCAAGAACCAGATGATCGCGCAGATCGCTACCGGTCAGATCTCGATCGAGGATGCTTACAAGAAATACGTGGACGAGGGTTACGCCGATAACTCCAAGGCAATCGTCGAATCTTTGAACAAATAAGACTTGATTGTCAGAGTAAGGGCAGGGGCGGCTTTGCCGCCTTTGCCCGTTTTTAAAAAAGGGGGCATTCCTTTGAGCAAAGCAAAAACAGCCAGGATCCCGAAACAGAAACAGCCGTGGGTGAAGACCAAAAAGAAGATCTACCGGTACCGCTGGTTCTATCTGATGTTCATTCCGGCACTTGTTCTGGCGTTTCTGTTCCATTATCTTCCGATGATAGGTGTATATCTGTCTTTCACGGATTATAACGGTGTAAAGGATCCGAAGTTTGTAGGGATCAAGCATTTTAAGGCGATGTTTGGGAACAAGCAGTTCCTGCAGGCGTTCCGGAACACCTTGATCATTTCTTTGACGAATATCGTGCTGACGATTTCCTTTGCAGTTATCATTTCAATCCTGCTGAATGAAATCACCAGCATCAGCTTTAAAAAGACTGCGCAGACGATCATTTATCTGCCGCACTTCATGTCATGGGTCGTGACCGCATCCATTTTCTCCCTGGTCCTGGCTCCTACGCCGCAGGGTATGGTGAACAACCTTCTTGTGAACATTGGTGCGATCGACAGGGACCATATGATCTACTTCCTCGGAAGCAACACAACCTGGCGGCCGACATACTTCTTCATACAGCTGTGGAAAGAGGTCGGCTGGCAGACCGTCATCTTCATGGCGACACTTTCCGGCGTCAACCCGGAGCATTATGAAGCCGCTTCGATCGACGGCGCAGGCCGCTTCCAGAAGATGCGTTATATCACATTCCCGGCGATTTCGAATACGATCCTTACAGTTTTCATTCTGCAACTTGCGAAGGTTCTGAATCTGTTTGAATCCGCATGGGTTCTGCAGAATGATGCAGTTCTTCCGACGGCTAACGTTCTGGAAACATACATTTACTACAGATCCTTCAACAGCGGCGGTTTGCCGAATTACGGCTTCACTACGGCTGTCGGTCTCTTCAAGTCGTTGATCGGACTGGTACTGGTGCTGGTATGCAATGCATGGTCCAAGAAGGTCCGTGACGGACGCGGAATCGTATAAGGAGGTGCAAGATGGCTAAAAAAGAAAACAAACCGTATGCACCGAAGAAGAAATTCGATTTGTTCCCGTTCTTCAATGCATTGTTTTTCGTGATCCTGTCTCTGGTGATCATTGTTCCGATGTGGAAGGTCCTGGTAGACTCTTTCGACCTGCAGGTCGCTTACGGTATGCGGCTCCTGCCTGCCAAGTTCGGCTTCGACGGATATATTTCCGTCTTCCGGAACCCGACGCTGTACAGACCGCTGATGATCTCCGTACTGACGACTGTGGCCGGCACGTTCTTCGCGCTGTTCGTCACGACGCTGACCGCTTATGTGCTGATCCAGTATGACATGCCGGGCCATGGATTCTTTTCCAAGTACCTGCTGTTCACGATGATCTTCAACGGCGGCCTGATTCCGACCTACCTGACGTTAAAGGCTTTAGGCTTCCTGAATACGCTCTGGGTCGTCATCCTCGTTCCGGCGCTGAATGTGTACAATACAGTCCTGATGCGGAACTTCTTCGAAGGCATCCCGTACAGTCTGTTCGAAGCGGCCGACATTGACGGCGCTTCACCGATCCAGCAGTTCTTCAAGGTAGCACTGCCGCTTTCGAAACCTGCGCTGGCATCGATCGGCCTGATGGAAGCGGTCGGTTACTGGAACAACTATACAAACTATAAACTGTATATCACACAAGAGCTGCTCTATAACTTCCAGATGAAGCTGCGTCAGATCACAATGGGATCCGACCTGCCTTCACAGTATGGCGGCGCTACCGAGAATACGGTTCGAAACGCGGCGATCATCGTCGTCATCCTGCCCTTTATGATCCTTTATCCTTTTCTTCAGAAGTATTTCGTGAAGGGCGTCAATATCGGTGCTGTTAAGGAGTGATCGTTTTTACGGTCGACCCTGAAGGCGTTTGGTCCCGGGAATTTTTTAGGCAGACGCCGGATTCCCGGGACTTTTCTGTACCTTGATCCCGGCCACACCCGGATCAAGGTACATGCGGACCGCCGTAAGAGGCCGTCCGTATTGCGGAAAGGAAAGAATGATGTCTCTGACACAACTGCATCTCTATTCATCTGTCCTGCGGCTGGAGACCGAGGTCTGGGCCGTTTTGCCGGACATGCGCGCGTTCGACAGGCCGGAAAAAAAGTTCAAGGTGCTTTGGCTCATGCCGAGCGGCAGCCAGGACCAGACGGACTGGATCCGCCACAGCGACATTGAGAACATGGCAAAAGAACGGGACCTTGTCGTGTTCAGCCCGGACCTTCACAAGTCCTGCGGTACGAACATGTACATGGGGCCCAGGTACGCGGACTTTGTCGCGAAGGAGCTGCCGGAAACACTCAGGACGATGTTCAGGTTTCTGTCGGACAAGCGGGATGACAACTATATCGCCGGTTTTTCGAACGGCGCTTACGCGGCCATGTATACCGCGATGACGTATCCCGAGTGCTACGTTGCCGCAAGCGGGTTTGCGTCCGGCGACAAGGCGGATGCCGACTGGCCTCACCGGCCCTGGACGCAGCGCGTCCCGAACTACGGGCCGGGAACGGACGAGAGCGGAGATTTTAAAAATACGCCTTACAGCTACAAGTATCTCGCGAAGAAGCTTGTAGAGAACAACAGTCCCTTCATTCCGCATTTCTTCCACGTCTGGGGGCTTGCGGAGCACTGGACATATATGAACGATATCGTCAGGGACTTCTTTTTAAGCTATAAGGACAAGGGAGACCCGTTCTGCTACGAATATCTTGCGCTGGAAGGCTGCGGTCATGACTTCCGCATGTGCGAACAGGGCCTTAAGGGCTTCTTTGATTACCTGAAGCTTCCCGTGATCGACATAAAGACGAGGGAAGTGAAGAAAACGTTTGAATGACGAAAGGGGAGCATATGAAGATCACAGATATCTATACCGTCAAGTTCCGGTCGAAGAGCTGCATCCAGCGCGATCCGATCGGCCATGCCCATCCGGGGCCCGAGACCGATTCCGTTTCGACGATGTACGTGATCGAGACCGACGAGGGCGTGAAGGGCTACAGCCTGCCGGAATCTTACTACAGGCTCAATGAAGGCGCTGCGCCCGAAGAATGGGCGCGCGGCGACGTAGGCGACGTGACGGCCGGGAAGACCGCCGCGGGAACCGGTGCAGGCTATGTCGAGACGAGACTGAAAAAGATCCTCGTCGGTGAGGATCCTTTATGCCGCGAGAAGATCTTCAACATCCTGTCCAAGATGCAGAGAATGGGTGCGAACGCGCCTTTGAGCGACAGCCTGCTTTCCCAGATCGACAAAGCGCTCTGGGATCTCTACGGACGTTATGTCGGCCTTCCGGTCTGGAAATGCCTCGGCGGCCATCGCGAGAAAGTGCTGGCCTACGCATCGATCCAGGTCGGTGATCATTTCAAGGGCGGCTTAAGCACACCGGAAGAGTATGCGGCATTTGCGAAGAAGTGCGTCGACGAAGGTTATCCGGGCGTGAAACTGCACACCTGGGCAGACGAAGACTGGTCCGGAAACAACTGGGCCGGCAAGCCGGATGTCGACAAGGATATCGCGGCCTGCAGGGCGGTTCGCGAGGCGGTCGGTCCGGATATCGATCTGATGCTCGACTGTTTCCATTACTATGACCGGTATGATGCCTATAAGCTCGGAAAGGCGATCCAGGACCTCGGCTTCATCTGGTACGAGGAGCCTATGGATGAGTTCAATGTCGAATCTTATAAGTGGCTGAAGAGCAAACTCGACATTCCGATCATCGGACCGGAAGTGGCAAAAGGGAAGTTCCATACCCGTGCGGAGTGGGTGAAGAACAATGTCTGTGACATCCTGCGGGTAGGCGCGGGCGACGTCGGCGGCATCACGCCGATGGTGAAGACCGTGCATCTTGCGGAGACCTTCGGCATTCCGCTGGAGCTGCACTCGGGCGGCTCCGCACCGCTTCACATCATGTCTATGATGACGGTGCCGGGCAAGTATTACGAGCGCGGCATGCTCCATCCGTTCCTGGATTACGGCTGCCCGCCGTGGCTGAACAGACCGATCGATCCGATGGATGAGCACGGCTTCGTCGAAGTGCCGAAGCTTCCGGGGCTCGGCTACGACATCAACTGGGACTACATCAACGAATATAAACTGTGAGGACATTATGGATTTCAGTTGCAAAATTCCCTATTTTGACGAAGAGTGGAAGATCGTGCGCGCGGAACTGTATACGCTGCATCCGATCCCGTTAAAACGCCCCTTTGCGGACGCAACGATGCCTTATAATGACCATGTGGGCGGCGCGGTGCTGTATCTTTACGACGAGAGCGGCGCTGTCGGCTGGGCGCGCTCCGGCGGAGGCGTGCTCGTGGAGCGCGTGCTGCCCGAGGTGCTGACCGGAAAGCGGGAGCGCTTCGGCGACGTTTACGAGCGCATTTTCTGGAAAAGACGGAACGACGGCTATTCCAGCCCGACGTTCGGCGCATTGGCAGGATTGGATAAGGCTGCGATTAATCTTTTCGCTGCCCGGAAAGGCCTGCAGACGAACCGCTACTTAGGCGCAGAGCGAGACTGGCACCGCGTCTATGCGAGCGCGCACGGCTGCCTCAATACGATCGAGGAAATGCTCGAGGAAGTCGAAGAAGAGAAGGCTCTGGGCTATGACTTCTATAAGATGAAGATCGGCACCGATTTCGGAACGAAACTCGACTGGGACGTTGAACGTGTCCGTATCATGCGCGATGCGATCGGCCCTGACGCGAAGCTTGCGATCGACGCCAACCAGCTCTGGAACGCGGATGAGGCGATGCGCTTTATCGACCGCGTCGAAAAGTATGATATCTACTGGTATGAGGAACCGGTGCATTCGCACGATCTTGTCGAGCTCGAGAAGCTTTGCAGGATGTCGCCGGTGCGTGTTTCGATGGGTGAGTCGCTCAGAAACAGCTGCTTTTTCAAGGCCTATGCCGATGCCGGCTGCGGCGTTCTTCAGGGCAATGGGGGCTGGGGCTATTTCGACTGGCTCAAGATCTATGAGATGACGAAAGCATACGGCATCGAGTTTTCCGCGAATACGAGCAGCGCGGATTACATGTCCGCCCTGGACAATGAAGACGTCTATATGGAGTATCTGCGTCCGAACCATAAGCCGACTTACGAACTGATGAAGCGCCGCCCGGAGGACCGGGACGGCAAGTTCTTCTTATCGCATGAGCCCGGTTCGACTTTCGAGCCTGACTGGGATCTGATCAAGGAGAAGAAACTCTTAAAGAGCATTGAAGTATTCTATCCCCGGGCATAAGGCCGCCTAAAAGAGGAGGAGCGTATGGATTTTACCTGCAGGATCCCGTATTTTGACGAAGAGTGGAAGATCGTCAGGGCTGAGTATTACGTGCTGAAGCCCATTGAGATGTATCATGCATTTGCGGACGCGACGATGCCCTACAACAAGCACGTCGAAGGAAACGTCCTCTACCTTTATGATGAGAGCGGGGCTGTCGGCTGGACGAGGTGCTCAGGACCCGTCGTGGAGAAAGTCCTCCCGCATGTTTTGACCGGAAAACGGGAGCGCTTCGGCGATGTATACGAGCGGATCTTCTGGGTCAACCGGAACAATGGCTATTCAAGCCCCAGTTTCGGCGCTTTAGGCAAGCTGGACCAGGCGGCGATCAACCTGTTCGCAGCAAGAAAGGGTCTGCCGACCCATCGTTACCTCGGTGCCAAGAGGAACTGGCATAAGGTCTATGCCAGCGCCCACGGATGCTGTCTCACGATCGAAGAGATGCTGAAGGAAGTCGAGGAAGAGAAGGCGCTGGGCTACGATTTCTACAAGATGAAGATCGCGAGCGAGTTCGGCACGAGGCTAGACTGGGATGTGGAACGCATCCGCCTTGTACGCGACGCTGTCGGACCGGACGCAAAGATCGCAATCGATGCGAACCAGCTGTGGAACGCGGATGACGCGATGCGCTTCATCGACCGCGTTGAAAAGTATGATATCTATTGGTATGAGGAGCCGGTGCATTCGCACGATCTCATCGAGCTCGAGAAGCTGTGCAGAATGTCTCCGGTGCGCGTCTCGATGGGCGAGTCGCTCAGAAACAGCTGCTTTTTCAAGGCCTATGCGGACGCCGGCGTCGGCGTGCTGCAGGCGAACGCGCCGCTGTGGGGCTATTTTGACTGGATGAAGGTCTACGACATGACGAAACGCTACGGGATCGAGTTCTCGGGCGGCGTCGGCGGTTCCGACTGGTTTGCGGCGCTGGATGACGAGAACGTCTATGCGGAATATTTAAGGCCGAACGGAAAGCCGGTCTACGATCTTCTGAAGAGAAGGCAGGAAGAGCATGACGGGAAGTTCTGGCTTTCGGATCTGCCGGGCTCGACATGCGAGCCTGACTGGGAACTGATCAAAGAGAAAAAACTTCTGGACCGGATCGAAGTGCTGTATCCGTGACGCAGTAAAGAGCGGATATCGAAGATCCCCCTTCGGCGAATGCCGAAGGGGGATCTTCTCATATCTTTCAGACACAGCGTTTAATTATTCATCGACATCAACGCGCATTCCGGTCGCCCAGCCCTGATATTCGTTCGCGAAATCCTCGCAGGCCTTGACCATCTGTACGGTGACCTTTTTTCCGTCTTCGGTGAAGCCGAAGATCATGTCGAGCGTGCCGAGATAGTCGTCGATGAACTGGACTTTCATGCGGAACTGGAAGGGAACGGGCCAGCCGCCTGAGACTGCCGCGACATAACGGTGGCCGGGTGCAGGAACGCTTCCCACGCCGTCCGACCAGCCGGTCTGAGGGAAATAGGTGAAGATATTCTTCTGGAGGCCTGCAGGCAGGACCTTGTCTCCCTGCGCGTTCGTATAATACAGGCAGGCTTCATCCTCCTTTTCAAAACTAAGACAGAAACGCGTGATCCCCATCGGGTTGTCTGAAAGCCGGTAGGTCCTGCCGCTCACAAGCGGGATCAGAGAAGAGGAGGCGCACCCTTTTTCAACAGGCATCCTTGAGTCCTTTACGTAATCGTAGAGCATGACGCGGGCTTCGGGATCTTCGGGAAGCGGGCCGTCCTGCATGGTATCCAGTATGTTCCTCTTGAAAGCGTCGAAGATGATGTGTTTTGCCTGATCCTTTCCCTGGTTGTTGCCGAAGGTCAAAAAGATCAGATCCTGATGCGGGAAGCAGACGGCGAACTGGCAGCCCATGCCGTTGAAGTAAAAACTGTCGTCGAAGCCTGTCCAGAAATAATAGCCGTAGCCCTGCGCGTTCCATTCGCCGAGACCTTGGGGGCTCGTTTCGATCAGCCTCGAAGTCGCTTCGCTTATGAACGAGCTGTCCAGAAGCTGTTCGCCCTCCCAGGCTCCCCCGTTTAAGGTAAAGCGCGCGATACGAAGCAGGTCTTCCGCCGTGCACAGAAAGCCGGAGTCGCTCCAGCTGTGTCCGCCGGGGCATCTTAACGTCCGGATCGAGCGGGAAACGCCGATCCTGTCAAACAGTTTGTCCCGAAGATAATGAAGCAGGGGTTTTCCGGTCAGGCGCTCGATGAGCGCGCCGACAACGAACGTGCCGGTGCTGTCGTATTCAAAGCAGCAGCCGGGCGTGCGAATGGGCGTCGGATTGGAAAAGTAGAAGGCCACGCGGTCTTCGCAGCGCGCCGAAAACCAGTCCTGTGCGCTCTTTGACGTCGACATCATCAGCATGTTGCGGACGGTCTGGCGACCGAAAGTCTTGTCAGGCTGCGTTTCCAGTTCTTTCGCGAAGAATTTGTCCATCGGATCGTCGAGAGCAAGAAGACCGTCCTGAACGGCAAAGCCTGCTGCCAGGGTCACAAAACTCTTCGATACGGAATAGAGACGGTGGACGAACCTTTTTTCATACGGCGCCCAGTAATTCTCAAAAAAGAGGTCGTTTCCCTTAAGCATCAGGACTGCGTCCGTCGTCAGCGCGCCGGCGTCCAACTCCTTTAAAAAGGACAGTATGCTCCGGGTCGAAACGCCTGCGCTCTCGGGCGTCACTGTTCTGAATTCCATTCTGTCATTCTCCTTTCTGCCATGGGATCAGGGATGTCGTGTACACCCGGTCATCCTCTTTTTCCATTATAAACGCACAGGCCGCTGTTTTCACCTCTTTTCTCAAAAAAAGCCCACGAAATCCGTTTTCTGTGATATGATATCATTGGTTTATAAGATGGATATCTGACCGGGAGACTGAATGCGCCTGCCGGACCGGAGTCCTTTATCAAGACATCACAGGAGATCCAAATGAACATTACGGTAAGCGTTCTTGAAATGGTGCTTCCGGTACTTGTGCTGATCGGCATCGGCGCGCTTCTTCGGACGACGAAGCTCGTGTCGGCTGACGGCATGAGCGGCGTGAAGATGCTCGTGACCGACGTGATGCTGCCGGTCGTCTTATTCAATGCGCTCGCAACGGCGCATTATTCGGTGAACATCATCATCGTGTTCGCCGTGATCATCTTAGCCAATGCGGCAGCCCTGTCTCTGGGCTTCCTGACGAGCCGCTTCATGGGCGAGCAGAAGACTTTCTCGCCGTTTCTCATGGCATGCGGAGAAGTCGGCATGCTGGGGTACGCCCTGTATTCCCTGCTTGCAGGATCAGAAAACCTTCATTATCTTGCTTCGATCGATCTCGGGAACATCTTTTTCACGTTCACGATCTATCTTGCGCTTCTCATGACGCGCTCGGGAGGAAAGGCGACGCCGAAGAAGATGCTGGAGACGGTCCTTCATTCGAAGTGCTTCATCGGCGCGCTTCTCGGCACGATCGTCGGCGCGACGGGTCTCGGAAACCTCTTCTTTCCGACCGCGGCAGGCGGGGTCTTTACAAAGGTCATCGAACTCATCACATCCCCGACGAACGCGCTGATCCTGTTGGTCGTCGGCTATGATTTCAATCCGAAGAAGGAGATCTTAAAGCCGGTCTTAAAAAGCATGGCGTTCCGTTTCGTGATCATGGGCTCGATGCTGGCACTGAGTTACTTCGCGCTGTCAAGAATCATCCCGTTCGAGAAGAACCAGCAGATCGCGCTGCTTCTTTATTTCTTCCTGCCGGCGCCGCTGTTCATCCCGATCTATACGAAGACGAAGGAGGACAGCACTTTCCTTTCGACGAGCCTGTCGATGTACATGGCGGTCACGATCGCCGCGTTCATCGTCATGGCAGTCGTGTTTACGGCAGGACGGGCTTAAGATACCGTCATTCAGAACGGTTTTCCGAACATAAAAGGAGTGACATGACATGAGCAGATTTGACGAACAATACCTGGACCTTTGCGAAAGGATCCTGACAAAGGGCGAGAAGATCACGACGGATCCGGCGGCGCTTCTTAGAAAGCGCGCGGAATCGTCCGGCATCAACATGCCGACACACGTAGCGCAGACCGCAAGACCGACGACGACGTATTCCCTGCCGCACCAGGTGCTGCAGTTCGATCTTTCGGAAGAGTTCCCGATCCTGACGACGAAATTCGTCGCCTTCAAGACGGCTGTCCTCGAGATGCTCTGGATCTACCAGGCGCAGTCGAACGACGTAAGATGGCTTCACGACCGCGGCATCAAGATCTGGGACGAGTGGGAGATCGACGAGAACGGCGACTATATGGGAAAGCACTTCGGAAAGGAATTTGCCCATACGATCGGAACTGCCTATGGATGGATCGTCAACCGTTACAAGCTGACGCAGAGTCTGATCGAGACGCTGAAGACCGATCCGGCGAATCGGCGGATGATCATGTCGCTCTGGCAGAACGAGTGGCTTCCGACGGCGGCATTGCCGTCTTGCGTCTGGAATTCGCAGTGGAACGTGACGAACGGGCGTCTGAACATGATGGTGACCGTTCGTTCGAACGACGTGCCGCTCGGTATGCCGTTCAACGTTGCGCAGTATGCGGTGCTCTGCCACCTGATCGCTCAGTGCACGGGTTTAAAACCCGGGCAGTTCACCTATGTGATCAACAATGCGCACATCTACGAGAACCAGATTGAGGGGATCAGGGAGCAGCTAAGACGCCGCGATGAGAAACTTGCCGCGGACGGAAAGCTTTTCGATGCGCCGAAACTCTGGATCAATCCCGAGATCACCGATTTCTTCGCCTTCGACAATTCGAAGGCTTTAAAGGACATTAAACTGGAAGGATATGAGCATCAGGGACGTCTCCTGATGCCGGTGACGGAATGAGTTTATCATTGATCGCAGCAGTCGGAAAGAACCGCGAGCTCGGAAAGGAAGGAAGACTCTACTTCCGCATCCCGGGGGATCTGAAATTCTTTAAAAAAACGACGATGGGATATCCGGTCTTCATGGGGCTGACGACGTTCTACAGTCTGCCGAAGAAGCTGCCGGGGCGGAAGCATTACGTGGCTGTATTTGAGCATGAGGCAGGGCTGGATGAGGATATCACACAGGTCGAGGACATCTTCGCTTTTGCGAAGGAATGGCAGCAGAAAGAGGAGGAGATCTTCGTGATCGGCGGCGCGTCGATCTATAAGCAGATGCTTCCTTACTGCGATAAACTGTATCTGACGGAGGTCGAAGGCGGCGAAAACGATGCCGACGTCTACTTCCCGAAGTTCAATAAGCGGAAATACAGCCGGAAGACGCTCGGGAAGGGCGAGGACAACGGCGTTTCCTACAAGTGGGTGTTATATACGAAGAAGCCGGAGCAGGCACAGGCTTAAAGGACTCGTCGCTTCGGAAAGGGACAGCAGGGAGGACTTTCATGAATGAATATCTTTTAAAAGGACTGGCACATATCGGGATTTATACGGAAGATTCCGAAAAAGCTGCGGCGTTTTATGTGGAAAACCTGGTTTTCCGCTACTGGTGGCGGGCTGATAACGGGCCGCGGCACATCGTCTTCGTCGAACAGGGCGGATTGATCCTGGAATTCATCGGCGGCCGTGAGGATGACATTGGCAGCGGACAGGTAGACCATATCTGCCTGGAGGTCCAGGGGATCGAGGCACTGGTCGAAAAACTGCAGCAGAAGGGCGTCGTGTTCGAGAAAGAAGAGCCGGTCGGCGTGATGCCGTCAATGTTCCCGAAACCGTGCAAGAATGCCTTCTTTAAGGGCCCTGCAGGCGAACGCGTTGAATTGTTTGACTTTACATGACCGCAGAATAGGAGGAATGCCATGCCGCCCGGAGGAGGACTGGGTCCGAGAGGATTTCTGACAGACGAAGAAAAAGCCAATATGCCGAAAGTGACAGGAGCCCTGCTGAAGAGGATCCTGGGTTATCTGAAGCCGTATTGGCTGCAGTTCATATTTGTGTTTGTGACGATCCTGGTATCGGCAGTCGTCGGCCTGCTGCCGTCAATCATTACCGGCCGGATCGTGGACGAAGCGCTGGGTGGGCGGAATTTAAAACTCCTGATCCAGCTGCTGATCGCCGCATTCGGCGCGCTGACGGTCAG
>JAEEGL016841903.1_pt1 | contig 14551 bp, 16 predicted proteins | sample 9134231 | NCBI WGS metagenome assembly JAEEGL01 (sample SAMN16246548, study PRJNA631951) | gut metagenome | biome: gut microbiome; feature: rumen; material: fiber-attached | host: Bos | place: Iran: Karaj | collected 2018-10
CACCCGGGGGCAGGAATGGGAACCCGCCCCGGGCACGGTACGCGGGGGATCGCAACCGTTAACAGGAGAACGAACGGAAACCCTTATGCACTACGCCGGAGGCTCGGCGCTGCTTGCTTGTTCACACCGGGGAGGAAGGAGGACCGCAAACCTCCCCGGCTCGGGAAACCCGATTATTTCACGCCGTCTTGTCGACGAAACGGAAATACTTGGTGTCGGCTTTGCGATCGTCTTTCGCGCCGCGCATCTCACCATACATGACGATGATCTGCTTCATGAACCGATCCGGGATCTTCTTCTCGAAGTCTTCCCAGGACTCGCCGGTCACTTCTTTGAACTCTTCCGTCTTGATCTTGCAAGGGTTCATAGCCTCATAGCCGCTGCCGTTCTGCAAGGTCTCCTGGACGCGCGAGATCACGATGTTGTCCCAGGTGATCTTTTCACCCTTGCGATCACCGTCCATCTCGCCCATCGAACGCTTCGCGCCGATGAAGAACTGCCGGGGCTCTCTTTTGATCTTTTCAGCCATCTTATACTCCTTCCCGGGTACAACGCGCCCGAGCCGCTACAACTGCCGCTTTATCCCACGGCGGGGAAAATAACTCAATACGGATTCCCGATCTCGTCATACAGAAGTTCTCGAGGAGACTTCCACTTCTGACGGTCGAGATAAATCTCGCAGCAGACACAATCTTCGCCGCCGCAATTCGCGCAGGCGTCCGCGTCCTCCTGTTCGATCTCAGCGCAGCGGTCGATGATCTCGCGCTGCAGCGCCGTGAACTCGTTTTTGAAAACAGGTTTCGACATCATACACTCCTACGGAATACAACCCGTCCCGCACGGTACAACTGCCGCTTTATCCCACGGCGGGGAAAATTACTTCTTTTCTTTCTTTACCCAAGCAGGGAAAACAAACATCTGATCGATAAACGGATCATCGTTCATCTCCGATCGTTCACGCAAAGAAGGAGTGTAAAAAGGGTCGTTATCGTAACGAGGACGAGAAACAGACCTATGCGATTTTTTTACCCCTGCTCCGACGTCTTAACCTCACCGGTCTTCTTGTTGAGGGTGAGATTTTTCTTTGCATGATACCGCTTCGACTTCTTCGCAGGAGCAGCGGTGTTCAGATTGACGACGACATTGACACCGGAACCGTTTGCGCCGGAAAGACGCGTCTTCTTCGCCTTGCGAGAAGAAAGATATGCTTTCTTACGGTCCATTTCATACTTACGTCCCTGCTTGTACGAAAGAACCTCCTCGTCGGTCTTGAAAACCGCCTTAACGTGTTTTTCACGTCCTTTAGCACTTGTTCCAAGTGCCGATCCGCGTCCGAAAGCGAACGCAATCCGCTGTTTGATGGAATACTTACGACGTGCCATTGTTTTTTCCTTTCTTTTTCGACAAATTTCAACCACAAAATGAGGTTAATCTGTTCACAATTTTGTGTTCAAACATATTATAGCATAGCAGAATTGTGTTTGTCAACACATTTTTGTAAAAAAACAAGTATAATATAGGAGAAGGAAGTGAAAATGTGAACAGATTAAAAGAATTACGCGAAAAAGCAGGAATGTCACAACGAGAAATCGCTGAAAAACTATTCCTGCATACAACGCAATATTTTAGATACGAATCCGGGAAATCGGATATGCCCCTGCAATTCGCAATTAAAATAGCACAATTTTACAACGTGACAATAGACTACATAGCAGGTATATCAGAAGACAAAGGGGAACGCAAAGAAGAAACCGTCGATCAAATCTTCGCAAAAAAAATTAAAAAACTCTACAAAGAAATGTACGAGGAGAAATGATATGCAAACAGCCGACCTAACCTGTATAATTTGCGGAGAGCCTTCGAACGGATACCACTTTTGTAAAAAGTGTTGGAAGAAATATAACGAAGAAATTATCGATCTCCGCATCTATAATTGTTCAGACACGGAGATCTTAGATGACGATGAAATAGAAACAAACTGCCTGATCTGCGGAAAGCCGTCAAACGGATACCACTTTTGCAAAGAGTGCTTTCAAAAAGTGCGCACTGGTGCAGATCTACGAATTGCCCCCGGAGGAGTCGAAGCGAAGATCATTGACCACTACGGAAACAAGGAATGGGAAGCAGACAACGGCGTAACGGTTCGTAGCAAAGGGGAAATGATTATCCTAAATTGTCTATGGAAAAAACACGTACGGGCAATATATGAAAAGCCCGTAATGATTGGCGACGAGACGTTTAAACCTGACTTTTACTTACCAGATCAAGATCTCTACATTGAATATAACGGACTTGATGATCCGGGGTATCTCAAAAGAAAAGAAGAAACCTTGAAAAAATACAAAAAAAGAGGGCTTAACGTTGTCGTTTTAACAGACGACGAAGTTAAAAAGATAAACCAGGTCATTGACTTTATCCTTGAAAAATGCAGATAACCCCCTCCCGGCTGCTTCGGCGGCCGGGATCTTCTTTCCGCAAAAAAAGAAGCCCCATTCGGGACTTCTCTTTTTTAATCTCCCACACGGGCTTTGACAAACCGTCTGCTTCGCGCTACTTCTTCGTCAAACCGCAGAAAGGGGGTGTTATGAAGTGTTCTTTTACAAACTCGCAATCTGGATCATCAGTCACGAGCAAATGATTCTTGATCTGATTGCTATGCTCTACTGCTACTTCAGTTAACCCCCTTTCTACGGTCCTCCTCATTGTAGCACAAATCAGCCGTTTTGTCAAACCTTGCGCAAGCGCAAAAATTTTTCCTGGGACCATAGACCCCCACCACACCGAAAAATTTCCTCGCCGGCGGGAAATCAAAGCCCGGCGCCGAACGCCTTCAGAGCAGCCGAAAGCTTGTCAGCGGTCTCCGGATCGGTCTTCCGGATCTCGTCGATCATGCAGCGAAGTCTTGCCGCGGTCCCCTGCATCTCGTCGAACAGCGCCTTGAACGCCGCGACCGCCGGGCTCGCCGTTTTCAGTTTCCGCTTCGTCTCCTCCAGATCCTTGCGGGCCTGTTCTTCGGCTTCCTTCGCCTTCGTCGCTTTGGCTTCCGCGGACTCGACCTTCTTCTGCGCGTCGTCGAGGTCCTTTTTGACCTTCTGCTCGGCTTCCTTCTTCGCTTCCGCTTTGGCGGTACGCCGGACCGCTTCAACCTCGGCTTTCGCCTTATCTTCCGACTGCTTTTGCGCTTCGGCGATCTTGCGCTCCGCTTCCTTGAGCTGACGGTCGCGCTCTTCGATCTTCGCCTTCAGTTCCTTCACCGAAAGATCTTCGGCGCCGACTTCCTCCGCGAACGCTTCACGCTCGTCCGCCGGGACCGCGAGCAGCTGCAGGGCTTTCGAGTAGGTCAAATTCCCAAACGTTTGGGAATTTGAAGCGAGCGTAACGCCGAAGAAAGAGAATTGCGGGGAACCGTACTCCTCAAAAAGCCGCATCAGATTGTTCGCGGTGCTCTGAGAAAAATCGACCTCGTTCTTCAGCCAATCGCTCCACTTCCCGTGAGGAAGTGCCGCTTTTGCCTCGACGAGCCGGCGCCCGATCTCGATCGCGTAGGTCAGAGCCAGGGCATAGGTCTCCCGCTTGATGCTCTGGATCTCCGCCGTAATGACGCTGATATCACGCGCCTGCACGTTCTCTTGTTTCTTCACCTGTACGTTTGACATTTTATTTTACGCCTCCTTTTATATATTCCAACCAAGATTTTTCAAAAGCCAGGATCTCCGGAGTTTGCAGCTTATTCTCGAAACCGTGATCCTGTACGATCCTACCGTTCATGTACTCAAGCGTATAGAACGGAACGTCCGGCTCTTCGATCTTCCGAATGAAGAAGATCGAAGTCTGACCCGAAGCAACGAGATTCACGTAAGATCCGACGCAATGACGCAGATACTTGCCCTCCCGAATAAGCTCATCAGAGTTACGGACCGGGCGAATCAAGAAGCCGGAAGACGAATCCGAAAAGATGTACTTGGACAGTTTCTTAAATCGCTGCCGGATCTTGATATCGGTCGGACGGTTACGCTTGAGCCGCAGTCGATCGGAGAACCGATCGTGCATCTCAACCAGATTCCGAGGAAACGGGATCGAAACCGAACCCTCGACGTCGATCGCCATCCTCCAATAGTCGGCGATAAACGTAAACGCAAAATCGTGCTTAGCCACATAGTTGAAAAGACGGACGAAGGGAGGATCGACGGCTTTCACGACGTCCCGTGCGAGAAAATCGACGAAAGCGTGAGCATTGACGGGCGTCAGGGAAAAAGCGGATTCAGGATTATGCGAACCGGACTTGACAAGCATCGAGTAAACGAAAACCTGATAGGGATGATATTGCGAAAGAAGCGCCATAGCATCCACTTTTGGAACACCGACGATCTCGTGCGGCTTTTTCTTTGTTAGATCAAAGAGGAGAGAAGCACGGGAGAAAGGAGTTTTGTATTCGTACCGTTCAAAGAAGAAACGAGAAACAAACTTCGGCGAAAACTTCGCAAGATTTTCGATCGCCGGAAACTTGGACCAAAGAGACAGATAGGATTCAAGATGAATCAACGTCGACGGTCCGCCGTGATGAATCACGGAAAGAAAACCGTCGTTGAATTCTTCCGCGCCCGAAAGATCTTTCGGATCCCAGAAGATCGACCGTTTCAGAACGCCGCCCATCAGTTCGGTGAAACCGCCTTGTTTCAAAACCCAATTTCCGATCGAGCAACGATTCCCGTACCAATTCTCGTACCCATTTGCACGGTACATCACGCCGCCGACCTGGAACGAGGAAAAAAGGCGCTCAAAACCGAAATCCTCCTCACCTCCCCGATTTACCCACTTCGAAAGCTTCCAAAGGACAAGCACGAGATGACCGTTTACGTTCAAAACCTCTTGCGCTTGCTCCTCCATAGCGCAGAGACAACGATAGTGCATCCGGGTAAAAGAGGAAAGGACCGACCGACACCCGCATTCAGGACAAACGAAGGTATCATTTGTCTGCTGAATTACGTTCAGATGGGTATTAAAGAATCCGTAAGAATCAGCGGCGCAGCCGATATGGTATTCTCGATAGAGCGTGATTTCTTCCGAGTTAAACTTATAATAGGGATAGACCGATTCTTTAAGACACGCGCCGCAAAGCACTTTCACCGCCTTCACCGTGACACCATTCTCAGATTCACGAATATAGCGGAAGCAAGAGAAAGGATTATTGTACCGCAAGGACATAAAAGCTACCTTAACGGAAGGACTCGGTTCAAGCGGAAGCATCTTGACGATCGAATTCGCGACGGAAAGTCGTTCTTCTCTGTTCATACGAGCCATATCGCACCTCACAGAAAAGAAGCGAGATCAAGAAACGGAGAAGGGGATGCCGGCGCCTCTCGAACGGATCCGCCGGGAAGACCGTAGATCTCCCGAAGGATCTGCTCGGCGACCTTCGGAGTGATGCAAAAAGAATTCGCGCTGCCGCGGTGTTTATTAGCGTACTGCTGGAATTTCTTTTCAGCCGCTTCAAGAGATAATTCGGGAATCTCAAGATCCCGTTCCAGGATCTCCGAAACACCCGGCTCTCTCGCCGAGATCTCGAGCAGCTGCTCGCCGATCATCCATCTCGGTTCGTTCTCGTGCCCCTTCCTTTGATTTTCAATGAGTTCATGCAATTTCGCGTTCATTTTTTGTCTCCTTTTTATGTATTTTTTAATGAACTACTTGTTTTGTCTCTCCCGTCTCTCCCTCTTGAACTTCGCCTTCATGCGTTGCTCCCACTTACCCGTAGGATCAGGCGAAGGCGGTTCCGGTCGAGGGATCGACGGATCTCTCGCGCCCGCGGCGATCAGATCAAGATCAGTTTCCGCCGGAACAAACTTCGCACGGTGCGCCCTGGCTTCCGGCGTATCGCGATAGAGATCTACTTCGTATCTATGCCGCTCGTTCGATTCTGCGACGATCTGACTGATCCGCTTCTGTTCCTCAAATTCCGCTTCGATCTGCTCCTTCGATTCGCGACGCTGCTCTTCGAGCATTTCGTGCATCTGCTTAATCAGACGTTTATTCTGGTGCGCACGCCGCTGACGGATCGATTCGTAGTTCCGGGGATCCCGGAGAGCGACTTCGCCGGTCTCGGGATCAACGAAGGATCCGAAAAAGTTGTTATCGTTGAGATTCGCGAGCGAATCGGAGAGATCTTCAACGAAGGGTCGATCCTCGACGTTCTCGTTCAGCAGCATCGAGAGATACGCGACATCGCCGGCAAATCGACGCTTTGCGCGTTCGAGATCCGGCTGGCGCCGGTAGATCCGTTTGAACTCGGGGTTCGAGTAATCGCCCGGCTTCGCCGAGCGAATACGCGACCACCAATCCATAAACCCGGACCCCTTCTTCGTCCGGTCCTTCACGAATCGGACGCAGTTACAGGTGAGATAATCCAGAAAGATCGGCTGCGACTCCAAAATCCGATAGATCGGAGCAAGCGCGACCGGGATCCCGTCCGGGAGCTCGACGGTCTCGGGACCCTTCCAGGAATGGTAAAACTTCCGCTTCGTTTCGAACTCGATGTTACAAATCACGGTGACGTCCGGAAGGAGGCCCTTGATCTTCTTCCGGATCTCGTCGGTATTACTGTTCTTGTCATAGCAGGTTTTCAGCAGCCGTTCGAGATCCTTCTTCAGCGCGAGATCCTTCCCGTGTTTCAAATACCACTTGATCCGACCGACCAGGATCCCGACGGTATAACTCTTGCGCTCGTAGGCGTCGCAGTAGACTTCATAATCGTACTGCGAGATCAGACCGTTCTCTTTCCACCGATCGAGGAAAAACGACTTATAGCCCATCTCTACGACTTCCCGGCTCTTATTGTACGCCCTGAAGAAAACGTTGTTCGACCGCCGGTTACCAAGAGAAAAATAGGTAAGATCGATCTCTTTGCCCAGGTCAAAAACCTTTTGCCCGTAGGTCATCGTAGAAACAGTATGCTGCAGAAGATCCGCGTCCGAGAAAAACTCGATCGGCTTCTGGATCAGATTCGTGTGAAAAGCATAGTCGAGACGGTTCTCCCTGGTCGTCAGGACGTGGAGATCAAAGATCCGAAGGATATCGACAACCTTGTCGAAAGACTGCCGAAGCGCAGCGTCGACGCCCATCAGGACGAGAGCCCTGGTACGGATCTGCACTTCGATCCGTGGCGTATAGTCGTTCGGTAAGTACGACGCTACGAAGATATCGTAGTTTTCTTCAAAAGAAAGCCGGTGCTCATAGATCGCATGATTTGACCGGAAGTATTCCAGATCGAACGCCTGAACCTGGCTGTCGTAGGACTTGGATTTTATTTCTTTGCACTCGTCGAGTTTATCGAGGAACTTCCGCAACCCCTTTTCGTCGATTACGCCGGCAGGCGTGAAGAACTCCGATTGTTCCTCATAATCCGAAAGAAACTCGTCCCGACCGTCCGGCTCCCGTTTCTCGCCGCGATCCCCGGCGATAAAAACGGTATAATAGAGGTTATCAAGATGCGGGAGGACCTTCTTCTCAGTCAAGGAAAAGAAATCTTCCGCCTGCTCCGGCGTGAACTCACGGTAAACGTCAGATCGTAAAACGTACTTCGGGATCACGTCGTCCTCCTTCCTGTCGCCAAATCAATTTTGACGACAAATGTTTTTTCTCGTTTTTCGTAGGTATCTCCTGGGATTTCGCCCGATTTCGTTTTCTTATCCCTGGGGCGTATTACCTCCCCGCCCCGTCCAGCCCGAAAACGGGCCTTTTTGACCCGCCGGGCGCTCGCTCCGCTTGCAGCGGCCCGGCGGGAGTTACGTGCCGCGGGCAGATCCGCACGGCGGGGATCCGCACGGCGGGGAGATCCGCGCGGCGGGGCAGGTTCCCCGGTGGGGGCGCGTCCCGCGGTGCAGCCCGGATGGAAACCGTGCACAAGGACCGTGAGACTTGCGCACCGTTCCCACCGTTCAACACCGCGTTGGACGTCCTCTGCGGAGGATCGGCGCTCCTCAACACCGTTCCCACCGGCTCAACACGCGGGGAGCCCGTGGAAACCGTGCAGAGCATCTCCGCCGCCTCGCCCAACCCACCGGGGCATTCCTCGCTTGCTCGGCTCGGTCCGTTGCCGTGGTGCAGAGCCGTGGAAAGCGTGCACAAGGACCGTAAGACTTGCACACCCTTCCCACTCCTCAACACCGCGCCCCCGGACATGCCGCCTTCGACGCGCTGCGGATCCCAACACCTATCCTGATCAGCCGGAAGAACGAACCGCACGGCGGGGAAGGACGGAGGAAGAAAGGCGGGCGCCGCACTCCAAACAGACGCCGTTCCAGGCAAAGTCGGCGCAGCTGTGAGAGACACGCCAGAACGTCGGATCCTTCGCAAGACGCAGCTGATCCGCCGGCGCCGCTTTGTTGAAAGCGACGGCGCGCTCCAGGTGAAGAAGATTCACTCGTTCGATCAATTCGCTTTTCTGCATAGAAAAAGACCCTCCGATAAAAGATTACTTTTAATCAAAGGGTCCGGAGTTCGAATCTCCGCAGGAGCACCAAACAGAGCGCCCCCCGAGCGTATGCCGGGGGGCGCTCTGTTTGGTGCTCCCTTTTTGCTCCCGATTCGAACTCTGAATTTGCGTGGCGGAGCCGCGCAAATTCGAAGCGGCTCGCCCCGACACAGAGAGTACGACCACGCCGTTTTTCGAGACGCGGGTTCAGGCAATCTCCGTCCGACTGAACTTTCTCTGCTCCCGTTAGTTACTTGGATTTATAAGAACAGACAAATCGGTCTTTACAGACGGCTTCGTTTGTGGTACAATCTTTGTAGATCGTCATGTTACAATAAAAACCGAACATACAACAAGGAGAACCTACTATGGAAGACAAGCGCGTTTGCCCAATCTGCGGAGAACCGACGAAAGGAAAAGAGTTGTGTTACGCGTGTTGGAGCAAAAAAAGAGACGGCAAGATTGTGCAATGTCCTGATTGTGGGAAATGGCACGATTCCGAAACTCCGTGCGAGTGCACCAAAGGGGAAGAGAAAAAAGGGAGTTGTATCGTTTGCGGTGAGGAAACGTTAAAAGAATCGTTCCTTTTTTGCCGTGATTGTTATTACGAAAAAGAGGAATTTGTTGAAACCATAAGCAAAGATAAAGACATAAGAGAGTATCGCAATTACTATTACAATCTTAAAGATATGATTCTCACGATGAAGGATCTTCCGGTTGTAAAAAGAAATTGCAACAAACTCGTGGCGATAGCGGAGATTGCTGCGCAAATTGGCGATGAGTCTCTTGTTCAGAGAGTGTATAAAGATGTTCCGGCAATCATTGAAAACAAAAAGAGAATACCCCCGCAAACGCCGGTTATTGAAAAGGAACGCAAAGACAACGATGAAAAAAAGGAAAGACTAAAGGTTGCACAAGACGGGCACAGGGTGCTTTCTGACGGAGAAGTGACAATTGACGATGTTCTTTACAAGAACTGTATTCTTCACTGTTACGGGAAGAATGTCGATGAGATTTTAGAGAAGAACAAGAGTTGCGATTGGTTTATTCCTATAGTGAATGGGAAAGGGATATACATTGAGTACTGGGGAATGACCACTCCGGAATACCAGAAGGATCGACAAGAAAAAGAAACGCTCTATAAGAAATATAACGTTCCGTACATATCAATAGAGAAAGATGATCCTAAAGGAGATACCCAAACGTTTTCTTCGCGGTTGATCAAGGAAATAAAAAAGCTGGCAATCGAAAAATATACGTATATGCCTGAATGGAAACAATAAGCGTCTCCCGACCGCGTCACGCGGTCGGGCGCTCTTTTTCGCAAAAAAAGAAGCCCCAAACGGGACTTCTTTTTTTTGCTCTCCGCGGCTTGACAAGCTGGGAAGTATGAACTAAAGTCGAAAGAAAACGCGGAAAGGAGGTGTTCTAGTGCTCAAATATAAGCTTGCAATCTGGTTAAGTACATACGGCGATATGTTGTTGAACAGGATTGCGGCTATTATCACCGCATTCTAACCCCACCTTCCCGCGCGCTTAAAGTGTAGCACAGAACCCCCGTCTTGTCAAGGACGGTTTTTCTTTTCGCCCACCCGTTCCTTGCTGAAAACGCGTCCCACACAAAAGAACCCGCGAACGCGGGTTCTCTTTATATAGAACTCCTCGTTTTGCGGGTGCGACCCCGCGACAAACGAAGAGCATCAGGTCACGGGAAGCGGGAAAGCGTAGCGTCGCCGCTACCGGTTTCGGACCCCCGCGACGGTATCATTTTACCACGGTTCGCCCGTTCTGTCAAGCGCGGCGCAGAGAGATCCAAAGGTCGCTGTCGCTTGGGACTCTGAACCCGTGCGCCGGAGAACGGAGAGGGCATATATACTCGGTCGGGGCGGCGCACTTGGACTTTTTGCCGCTCCGCGGCGAAAAGTCGGGGTTCTGAGTCGTGAGCGACGCGTCGAACGAAAACAAAACGAACCCCAGCCGGACGGCGGGGTTCGTTTTTGTTTCCGTTTGGTGCACCTCCAGGGACTCGAACCCTGGACCCACTGATTAAGAGTCAGTTGCTCTACCAACTGAGCTAGAGGTGCGTTTTTCGGACAGCGTATTGTATTATATCCCATCTTTTTGCGTTTGTCAAGGGGCAAAAACGATTTTTATCCGTTTTTTGTTTTCACGCGCTTTCGCGGGAGCACTTGACAGAGGGGGCGGGGTTTGTTATAATCTTTTTTGGCGCGGATCGGTCCGATAAAGGAGGGCGGGTCCGCAGACGACGACCGAAAGAGGTAAGCGAATGCTGGAAATCAAAAACGTGTCGTTTTCCGTTTCCGAGAACGACGGGGACAAAGAGATCCTTCGGGACGTTTCCCTGACCGTTCCCGCAAGAAAACTGCTGGTCATCACGGGACCGAACGGCGGCGGGAAATCGACGCTCGCCAAACTGATCGCGGGGATCGAACGCCCGACGGCGGGATCGATCTTTTTCGGCGGCGAAGATATCACGGATCTGAACATCACCGAGCGCGCGCGGGCGGGGATCGCCTTCGCGTTTCAGCATCCGGTGCGTTTCAAGGGGATCCGCGTCCTCGATCTTCTGCGGCTCGCGACGGGGAAGAACGCCTCGGTCGCGGAGGCGTGCGAGATGCTCTCGCAGGTCGGGCTGTGCGCGAAGGAGTATATCAACCGCGAGGTGAACGATTCGCTTTCGGGCGGGGAACTCAAGCGCATCGAGATCGCGACGGTCATCGCGCGCGGCGCGAAGCTTTCGGTCTTCGACGAGCCCGAGGCGGGGATCGACCTCTGGAGTTTTCAGAATCTCATCAAGGTCTTCCGCAAAATGCGAAACGAGATCCGCGACAGCTCGATCATCATCATTTCCCACCAGGAGCGCATCCTCAGGATCGCGGACGAGATCGTCGTTTTAAAAGACGGACGGGTCGACCGCCGGGGAACGCCGGACGAGCTGTTCCCGAACCTGTGCGACGCGGCGAGCGTTTCGGCACCCTGCCGGATGGCGGAGGAGGACTGATATGCCGGAATTGAATCAACTGCAGAAGAAGATCCTCGAAGAGGTCGCGGACCTGCACAAGGTACCGGAGGGGGCGTACAACATCCGCTCGGACAGCAAATCGGTCGGGAGGCGTTCGACCGAGAACATCGAGATCGTCCCCAAGACCGACGTCAGCGGGCTGGATATCAGGATCCGTCCGGGGACGAAGAACGAGAGCGTGCATATCCCGGTCATCCTGACCGAGAGCGGGCTCCGCGAGACCGTCTATAACGATTTCTATATCGGCGAGGGCGCCGACGTTCTGATCGTCGCGGGCTGCGGCATCGACAACTGCGGGAATCAGGATTCCGAACACGACGGGATCCACCGCTTCTTCGTCGAGCGCGGCGCGTCGGTGCGCTACGTCGAAAAGCACTACGGGCAGGGCGACGGGAGAGGAAAGCGCATCCTCAATCCCGTGACCGAGGTGACGCTTGCCGACGGCGCGTCGATGGAGATGGAGATGGTCCAGATCAAGGGGGTCGACGACACCGACCGCAGGACCGTCGCCAAACTCGGCGCGGGTGCGAAACTGGTCGTGCGCGAACGGCTCATGACCCACGGAGAGCAGAGGGCGCTCAGCACCTACGACGTCGAACTGAACGGCAAAGGCGCGACGGCGGACGTGGTGTCGCGCTCGGTCGCGAAGGACGATTCCCTCCAGCGTTTCGACGCCAAGATCACCGGCAACGCCGAGTGCCGCGGGCATACCGAGTGCGACTCGATCATCATGGACCGCGGGCGCATCCTCGCCGTCCCGGCGCTCGAAGCCAACGACGTCGACGCCGCGCTGGTCCACGAAGCCGCCATCGGCAAGATCGCCGGCGCGCAGTTGATCAAACTGATGACCCTCGGGCTGACCGAACGCGAAGCCGAGGAACAGATCGTCAACGGCTTCCTCAGCTGACCATCAAAAAAAACACCCCCCGGACGTTCCGGGGGTTTTTGTTTGGTTTTTATGGTTTGCATAAAAGAAAATCGGAATATGCGTTCTGCACGAAAACCGAAGAAAAGCCGTTCAAAAGCGGTTTCGGGGCGCGGAGCGGAGAACGCAAACGACGGAACGCGACCGAAAACAAATAAATATTTACGAAAATCGCGGAATATACGAAATCTATTCCGAAAAGTCCGTCTTTTTCCGAGATCGCAAAAACGCGTTTTTTCGGTCGGAAAAGCCGAAGAAACAGAATTCGACAAACGCGCGTGCTATAATGAAGAAAAAAGGAGCAACAGGGAAATGACGGCTACGGAAACGAAAACCAAAGAGATCGTAAGGCGGGACGAGGCGGCGCGCGAGGGCGTGTCCGCGGTCTTTCGGCTGATCCGGGACGGCGCCGGCTTCACCGTTTCGGTCGAGTGCGGGGGACAGAGCGAGGAGGTCTCCGCTTTTCCCGGCGGGGAAGAGGACGCGCGGCGGCTTTACGCCATCGCCGTAAAAGAGTTCGTTCTGCCGGGAACGCTCGCGGACGTCTGGCGCGATCTGCACACGATGGGATAAGGTCAGGCGAATCGAGAGAGGAACTCGTCGCGGGAGAACAGGATATTCAGCGCGTCGAGCAGGGCGTTGGCGGGCAGATCCCCCGGCAGCCCGAGCGACTCCGCCAGTTCCGCGCGGCGTTTTTCGGCGCCCGCCTTGCCGGAGAGCCCCAGCGTAAAGAGATCGGTTTTCGTGATGGGCTCGGACGCGGGGCGCTCGGGCGCGTCGGACAGGAAGGGCGCGAAGACGCTCCGCAAAACGTCGGGCGACATCCCCTCCACCCCGAGCAGTCCCGCCTTGCCGGGTTTGCTCTTGCGCTTTTCTTTGCCCGGGATCTGCGGGATATAGAGGTGGATCACCTTATCGGGGGGCAGGACGCCCGACAAAAACGAACGGATCTGCCGCCCGCCTCCGTCGCTGTCGGTGAGCAGGATCAGCGGGCTCTTTTCGGCAAGCCGCAGGAGCAGCGCCCGCGTCCCCTCGCTGTTGAATACCGAAAAGCCCCCCGTCGAAAAGACCGGGGTATTGAAGACGGCGGAGAGGGCGATCTTGTCGTACTTTCCCTCGACGATCACGGGGTAGCGCACCCGCAGTTTATCCATTTTGCGCCTCCCGGTTTCGCCTCTCGCAAAGACCCTTCGCGGCGAGCGGACAGGACGGGCAAGCGGGGCTCTGCGCGCGGCAGACTTCCCGCCCGAACCAAACGATCCGGTGACAGAAGGCGGAGCCCTCTTTTTTATCCATCAATCCCAGCAAGATCTTTTCGATTTTGTAGGGATTCTTCTCTTTTTCGGGGTAAAATCCCAGCCGCCCGCAGATGCGGATGCAATGCGTGTCGGTGACGAAACCGCCCTGCCCGAACACGTCCCCGAGCATCAGATTGGCGATCTTGCGCCCCACGCCGGGCAGTCGGAGCAGGTCGTCCATATCGTCGGGGACCCGCCCGCCGAACTCGTCGAGCAGCATCTTCGACAGGTTGACAAGATCCTCGGCTTTCCTGTGATAGAGCCCGCAGGACTTGACGTAGTTCTCGACCTCGGAAACGTCTGCGTTCGCCATGGCGGTACAGTCGGGGAAACGGGAAAACAGCGGACCCGCCGTCAGATTGACCCGCGCGTCGGTGCATTGCGCCGAGAGCCGCGCCATCACCAGCAGCCGCCAGGGGTCGTCCCCGCCCCAGAGCAGGGCGCACTCGTCGGGGTACAGGTCTTTCAAGGCGGCGTTGACCGCGGCGATCCGTTCCCGTTTTTCGGTCTTGTTCACGGCGTCTCCTTTCCCGGCTCGTACCCGGCTTCGCGGAGCAGTTTCGCAAGCAGTTTGCGGGGCAGCCCGATCACGTTGTCCACCTCGCCGTCGACTCTTTGAACGAAGCGGACGGCGCCCGCCTGGATGCCGTAGGAGCCGGCTTTGTCCATCGGCTCGCCCGACGCGACGTATTCCGCGATCTCCTCTTGCGAGAGGGGGCGGAAGGTGACGGCGGTGGTCTCCACGCCCGAAAAGAGTTTTCCCCGGGCGGCGACGGCTACCCCGGTCACGACGCGGTGCGTTTCCCCGGAGAGGG
>JAEEGL010389243.1_pt1 | contig 14550 bp, 9 predicted proteins | sample 9134231 | NCBI WGS metagenome assembly JAEEGL01 (sample SAMN16246548, study PRJNA631951) | gut metagenome | biome: gut microbiome; feature: rumen; material: fiber-attached | host: Bos | place: Iran: Karaj | collected 2018-10
AGGTGATGTAACGGTAACATGTGATGCAAAATCACATATCAAAGAGACCAAGTCTCTCATAAATGCATTCGAAGCTTTGAAGGGAGCCCTTGATAAGTCACTGACATCTGTTCATACTGCTGCAGACGAACTCAATCGTTCAATAGTAGGTGTTGATGATAAGACTAACAGCAACGTTGATGCAATTACAGAGATCAACACAGCGGTTAATGAAGTTGCCGAGACATCACAGAGTGTAGCAGAACATGCACAGACCATGACTGAAAAGGCATCACAGCTCGGTGAAAACATTGAGCGTCTCAATGATAACGTGCAGAATCTTCATGATGCATCACAGACAATCAAGAATGCCAACAGCGAGGCATCTGCCTGCATGAGTTCTGTATTGTCAGGTGCAAAAGAATCTGTTTCCGCTATGAACGAGATTACGGCAAAGATAAGCGAGACCAACTCAGCTATTGAGAATATCGGTTCAGCAATCACAGCCATCGAATCAATCGCCGCACAGACCAACCTGCTTTCGCTTAATGCTTCAATCGAAGCTGCCCGCGCAGGTGAAGCCGGAAGAGGATTCGCGGTTGTTGCTGATGAGATAAGAAGTCTGGCTGATTCATCTGCCGATTCCGCTAAAGAAATCCGTCAGATTATCGAAAATGTCATCGGTCTTTCTCAGGGAACAGTTGATATCTCTAATCGAGTATCAGACGTAATCAACAGAGAACAGACAGATATCGAAGAGGCTCAGGACAAGTTCGATGTACTTTCTGATTCGGTAGAGGCATCAATTAATGAGATAGAGACAATTCGTCATATGACAGATGCTCTTAACTCTATTAAGACAGAGCTTACCAATTCAACAGATGAACTTGGTGCCATCTCAGAAGAGCTGGGGGCAACTGCAGAAGAAGTTGCCGCTTCTTGTCAGACAGTTACCGAAGCATGTACCGATACTCAGTCTTCTACGCAGGAAATGCGTGCTGTAAACGAAGAGATGAGCGAGGCTATAGCTTACTTCAAACTTTAATAGAATCACAGTATAAAAACATACCGGTCACAGCGAGAATGCTGTGGCCGGTATTTCTTTGCCCGGGTTGCTCAAACAGCGGATTGAAAGAAGCCTATCCTAAGCCGAAAGCGTGATATAAGGTTGAGTTTTTTTTGATAATAATGTAAAATATCTCTGATAATGCCATCAGTATGGGTGGCAATAGGGATAATAAGGGATATGATTAAAGATAATCAGAAATATTTTAACAGACTGCATGTTCTGTTAGACGCTGTCGTTGTGGCAGTAGCATATATTTTGTCCTGGTATCTCAAATTTGAAGGACCGTTCAAAGATGAAGGCGTCGGCGCATATACGATGGAGTTCTATCTCAGTGCGCTTTATTTTGTTGTACCGGGATATATCGTTCTCTTTTATCTCAGTCGGATGTATGCTCCTCAGCGTACCCGGAGAATAGAGAATCAGCTTACTCAGATATTTGCCGCAAATACAATCGGAGCTCTGGCCTTCCTGGTAGCAATCGCCGCATTCAAATACAGCGATTTCTCCCGTGGACTTGTGCTTATATTCTATATAACCAATATGATCATGATTACAGTGGAAAAGGTCTTTATCCACTGGAGTCTGAGACATTTCAGAAGCAAGGGATATAATATGAAATATATCCTGCTTGTGGGTTATTCCAGAGCGGCGGAAGAATATGTGAGCCGTATTATTGCAAACCCTCAGTGGGGATATGTAGTAAGAGGAATACTTGATGACCATGTGCCCAGAGGCACCATGTACAAGGGTGTAAAGGTCATAGGATGTATAGATAATCTTGATATTATACTGAGCAGCAGCCAGCTTGATGAGATAGCCGTAACTCTTTCTCTGTCAGATTATGACAGACTGGAAGAACTGGTGGGAATGTGCGAGAAATCGGGTGTGCATACAAAATTCATCCCCGATTACAACAGCCTTATCCCCAACAAGCCTTACACGGAAGATCTTAACGGGCTTCCGGTTATCAATATAAGATATGTGCCCCTCAGCAATACCATCAATGCTTTGGCAAAAAGGGTTGTGGACATTGTTTTTTCCCTCTTGGGAATTATTGTTTTGTCCCCATTCCTTCTTATTGTCGCGATTATTATCAAGTGCAGCAGCAAGGGCCCTGTTATCTTCAAGCAGGAGCGAGTGGGACTGCATAACAAGCACTTTTATATGTATAAGTTCCGTACCATGTATGTTCAGGCAGAGTGCGAGGAACAGAAGGCATGGACTACCAAGGACGACCCCCGAGTTACCAAGGTGGGCAAGTTCTTCAGAAAGACAAGTATCGACGAATTCCCTCAGTTATTCAATATCCTGAAGGGGGATATGAGTATAGTGGGACCGAGGCCTGAGAGACCTCAGTTTGTCGAGAAATTCAGGGAAGAGATTCCCAGATATATGATAAAGCATCAGGTTCGTCCGGGTCTTACCGGATGGGCTCAGGTCAATGGCTTCAGAGGAGATTCTTCCATCCGCAAGCGTATTGACTGTGATATATACTACATTGAGAACTGGAGCATGGCCTTTGACTTTAAGATAATGTTCTTGACCATATTCCGTGGGTTTATCAATGAGAATGCTTATTAAATTAGAATTGGAGTGTTAAAAAATGGCATCTTATCGTGATGATGATCGTTATTATGACGACAGAAGGAGTGACGATCGTCGCAGGAGCAGTTCAGGCCGCTCGGCTAGTTCAAGAGAAGCAGCAAGAAGACGTGCTGCTGAGGCAAAGAGAAGAAAGAAGAAGAAACAAAGAAAGATTATCCTTCTGGTGGTTGAAGTATGTGTACTTCTTTTACTTGTTGGTGTGTTCTGGTTCTTCCATTCAACAACCAAAACTCAGAAGGTTAAAATTAACGAAGAAGATATCGTAATCAACGAGTCGGTTCAGGAAAACGAAGGCATGAAGGGCTATCGTAATATTGCCCTCTTCGGTGTGGATTCAAGAGACGGTTCTCTTGGAAAAGGTAACAGAACAGATACAATCATCATATGTTCAATCAATGAAGATACGGGTGATATCAGACTCTGTTCGGTATACAGAGATACATACCTGAACCTTGGTAATGATTCATATAACAAATGTAATGCGGCTTATGCCAAGGGTGGTCCGGAACAGGCTATCAACATGCTTAACATGAATCTGGACCTTAATATTACAGATTACGTTACGGTAGGCTTTGAAGGCCTTATTAAGACCATCGATGATCTGGGTGGCGTTTACGTAGACGTTACGGAAGAGGAGATTCCTCATCTTAACAACTACCAGATCAGTATGGTAGGCAAGACAACCGATAACGAGCATTTCTATGCTGATGAAGGCAAGGACTACATTGCGGTAACAAGTCCGGGACGCCAGAAGCTTAACGGTCTTCAGGCAACAGCTTATTGCCGTATAAGATATGTAGGTAACGACTTTATGAGAACCTGGAGACAGCGTACGGTGCTTCAGGAAATCATGAATGTGGCAAAAGAATCAAGCGCTTCAGATCTTGCAAAGACACTCAGTGATGTTACACCTTATGTAGCAACTTCGCTTGATGTGGATGAGATGACAGCTATGCTTGGTGATATTGCAAAATACAATGTTGTTGCAGATGACGGATTCCCGTTTGAATCAAACAGAGCTACAGGTACTGTAGGCAGCAAGGGATCCTGCGTAATTCCTAACAACCTTGAGCAGAACGTAGTTCTTCTTCAGCAGTTCCTGTTTGACAATGATGCTTATACACCATCGTCACAGGTATCAAGCTATAGTTCGAAGATTTCGCAGGACACAGGATATTAAATAAATGGTAGATGTTATAATACCGACTTATCAGCCTGATGATGACCTCATCAGGCTGTTTGACAGTCTGAGGAAACAAACTGCAAATATCGGCAAGATCATAGTGATGAATACCGAAGAGGGAGAGTGGGAAAAGTATGTCCTTAATCACAGGTTCAAGCCCGAGGATTATGACATAGAGATCCACCACATCTCCAAGAGAGAGTTCGGCCACGGTAAGACACGCAACAGAGGCGTTAAATACTCCGAGGCGGATGTTTTTATCCTTATGACACAGGATGCCGTTCCTGCGGACGAGTACTTCGCAGAGAAGCTGATAGAGCCTCTTTCTGACGAAAAAACGGCCGCCTCTTACGCCAGGCAGCTGGCCAAAGAGGATGCGTCCACGCCCGAGAGGATAACAAGGCAGTTCAACTATCCGGAAGAATCCATGCTTAAGTCGGCTAAGGACATCGCAACTCTTGGCATTAAGACATATTTTTGCTCAAATGTTGCCTGTGCTTACAGAAGAGACGTATTTGACAGCCTTGGAGGATTTGTTAACAGGACGATATTCAATGAGGATATGATCTATGCGGCGGGAGCCGTAAAGGCGGGCTATAACATTGCCTACGCGGCGGATGCAAGGGTCTACCACAGCCACAACTATTCCGGAAGGGATCAGTTCCACAGGAATGTGGATCTGGGGGTATCTCAGGCAGAGCATCCCGAGATTTTTGCCGACGTTCCCAGCGAGGGAGAGGGCAAAAAAATGGTAAGCGTAACCGTAAAGGAGCTCTTTAAGATGGGAGAGGCACTGAAAGTGATTCCTTACATCTATGTATGCGCCTGCAGATATGTCGGTTACAAGATTGGCAAGAATTATAAACGTCTTCCCGTGGGATTTGTAAAGAAGTGCTCGACGAATCCTAAATATTTTGATAAGTAAAAAAGCTATATTTTATAATTTCTAAAGATTTTGTACACATTTTGAACACAATCTGATTCTATACTGACAAGTGTAAAACAAATTGATCCATCTATCAGAATAGGGGTGATTGTAATGTATGATGATTATATGAAAGAAGACGGAGTGTACTCAGGACAGAAGTACGAGTATTCCGGAGGTGTATCGTATTCGTCGGAAACGCCTTCGCCGGATGACAATAAAGAGAAAAAGAAGAAAAAGGGCGGATTTTTTAAGAAAGCCCTTGCTGCAATTCTTCTTGGTGTATTGTTCGGGACAGCCGCAGGCGGAGCCTTTTATGCAGTGGACTATTTTACGGATTACGGCGATACAAAGGAAGTTAAAGATGAGACTCCCGTATCAAATGTCGAGCTTCCCGTAACTCAGGCGGTTACAAATGAATCCGACGATACGGAAGCGGTTCAGGTTGTTACTCAGGTTACGGATGTAACAGAGGTTGTTGATGCTGTTATGCCCAGTCTTGTATCCATTAAAGGCGTATACAAGGTAACATCTCAGAACTTTTTCGGACAGACCTTCTCTCAGGAGACGGAAGGAAGCGGCTCCGGAATAATCCTTGCACAGGATGATAATAATCTTCTTATTGCTACCAACAACCACGTGGTTGAGGATTCAAGCGCTCTGGAAGTTGTATTTATAGACGGTTCTACAGCATCTGCCAACATCAAAGGTACGGATGAAGACATGGATCTGGCCGTTATAACAGTTAATCTTTCGGATATTTCGTCTGATACTAAGAATGCCATATCCATTGCAAAACTGGGAGATTCAGACAGCCTTAAAGTAGGACAGGCAGCCATTGCCATAGGTAACTCTCTGGGATACGGACAGTCGGTTACAACCGGTGTTATCAGTGCTTTGGACAGAAGCCTTACTATAACATCTACGGGTGAGACTGTAAGTGGCCTTATTCAGACCGATGCAGCTATCAATCCCGGTAATTCGGGCGGAGCCCTTGTCAATATGAACGGCGAGGTTATCGGTATCAATTCAAGTAAGATCGGCGGTAGTCAGGTGGATGGCGTAGGTTTTGCTATTCCCATATCATCGGCAAGTCCGATTCTTCAGGATATAGTATCCAGTGCCGAGAGAATAGAGGTATCTGAGGCCAACAGAGGATTCCTCGGAATCAACGGTGTAAGTGTTACCGAAGAAGCTTCCGCAATGTACGGTATGCCTGTTGGTGTACAGGTAAGAAAGATATATGAAGGAACCGGTGCGGCAGAATCCGATATGCAGCTTGGAGATATAATTAAGAAGGTTGCAACCAAGAGTGTCGGAAGTATGGAAGATCTTCGTGAAGAACTGAAGTACTACAGTGCCGGAGAGACGGTAAACATCACTGTTTACAGATTCGTGGACGGAGAATACAAAGAAGTATCATTCGATCTGACGCTCTGCAGAGAGGATCAGTTGACTGAATAAAAGATGATATAATAATAAAGGTACGGTCGTAGACAGACATGGCCGTACCTTTATTTTTGTATATGTATAGGTTATAATTAACGCTGTGTTACTGCTTTTCACAGGAATAACAGGAGAAAACGTATGAGTGAATATGAAGAGGTATGCGCCCTTTGCAGAAGGAACGAGAGCCAGGCGGGAAAAATGGTCCATATGATGGGCAATGTAGCAATCTGCCAGGACTGCCTTAACAGAACAATGGATATAGTTAATAAGCTGGATCTTTCGTCTTTTTCGCCCTTCGGAGCGGACGGCCTGTTTGGCGGACAGACGGGGTCCGATAGCAACGCCGCAAAAGATACAGAGAAGGCTGCGGAAGAAAAGAGCGATGAGGCTAAGGCTGCGGATATATTGAAAGAGGTGGAGAAGGCAGTGTCTTCAACTGAGGATGCACCTGAGAAAGAAGAACCGGACAAGCCTGATTCAGACGAAAAGGAAGACTCAAAAGGAGTTCCCCTGGGCAACATCTTCCAGGGTATACCCAATATCGGCTTTCTGAATATGGGAGACCTTTTTGGACCGGAACGTGCCAAATCAAGGGTTAAGAAGACAGGCGAGCATAAGCCTATCATAGAGCTTAAGGATATCCCTGCGCCTCACAAGATCAAGGAGATGCTTGATGAGTATGTAGTGGGACAGGAAAAAGCCAAGAAAATTATCTCTGTGGCTGTATATAACCACTATAAGAGAGTAGCGACCGACTCCAAGGATTCGGAAGTTGAAATAGAGAAATCAAATATGCTTATGATTGGGCCTACAGGCTGCGGTAAGACATATCTTGTTAAGACACTGGCAAAGATACTTGATGTGCCTCTGGCCATCACAGATGCCACATCCTTAACAGAGGCAGGCTATATAGGCGATGATATCGAGAGCGTGGTATCCAAGTTGCTGGCGGCGGCTGACAATGATGTGGACAGAGCCGAGCAGGGCATCATATTCATTGATGAGATAGATAAGATAGCCAAGAAGCATAATCACGGTTCAAGAGACGTTAACGGAGAATCTGTTCAGCAGGGTATGCTGCGTCTTTTGGAAGGTGCGGAAGTGGAAGTACCTGTGGGAGCCTCAAGCAAGAATGCCATGGTGCCCCTTACCACAATTAATACAAGAAATATTCTCTTTATATGCGGAGGAGCTTTCCCGGATCTGGAAGACATCATTAAGCAGAGATTGCGTAAGAAGACATCCATCGGATACGGTGCGGAGCTTAAGGACAAATTTGACAATGATCCCAACATATTAAGTCAGGTAACAACGGAAGACTTGAGAAAATTCGGTATGATCCCCGAATTCCTGGGCAGACTTCCAATCGTATATACCTTAAACGGTCTTACTGAAGAAATGCTTGTTAAGATTCTTCGTGAGCCTAAGAATGCAATACTCAAACAGTATACAAAGCTCTTGGAGCTTGATGAAGTAAAGCTTGAATTCACCGATGATGCGCTTGAAGCCATAGCCAAGAAGGCTCTTAAGAAAGAGATCGGCGCCAGGGCCCTCAGAGCCATTATTGAAGACCTGATGCTTGATATAATGTATGAGATTCCCAAGGATGACAATATAGGCAGGGTAACCATTACCAAGGATTATATTGAAGGAACGGGCGGTCCCGTAATAGATATCAGGAGTAATGCTGCCTCTCTTCCGGAGAGAGATTCCATGAAAGTTATTGCTGCCGGTGGAATGTAATGCCGGCATAGTTGTATTGCTACGGCGCGGATGTGGTAACGCAATGCGAATTGCTAAAACACGATTAAACAAACCCGATGTGAAAATATCCGCGTTGCTCACAAGATGATGTGGGGTCAAAACTGCAAGACCACAACATTTTGTGCGGGATAAAAATGCAATTACTCTATTATGTAAACTGTAATCCTGCAAGATAGGTTGCAAAACGTAATAATTTGCACACAATATGTATACATTTGCTCTGTAGACACCACAAGATGTAGACAGAAAAATAAAGATGAAATTAATGGATAAAAGAGGAATGAAAAAAGCTGCTTTAAAAATCATATCAGGAATTAGCATTTTACTTTTTTGCTTTTTGACAGCCTGTGGAAATAAGGATGACCTGGCTGAAGAAACAAGTTCGGAAGAGCCCGTAACGGTAGAGATACTTGCCATAGAAGAAGATAAAGAGGAAGAGACGGAGCAGGAGCAACTTCCGGATCTGATTGCTTCTTATTCAATAGGAACAGTAGGAGATACATACAGTGATATTCTTAAAGCTGTGGCAGAGGAGTACAGAAGACAGGGATACGAACTGCAAGTGAAGAAATACGATGACTACTTTGCTCCTTACAATGATCTTGCGGCAGGAAGTCTTGATGCTGTTCTTTGCTCACATGGACAGTTTCTGAAAAGTTATAATAAGAAGAACAATTCTTCATTATATATAGTAGATGCGATATACTACACACCTTACAGAATATATTCCGATAAGCAGGATAATCTGGACGCTATGAAAAGCGGTGCCAAGATTGCAATCCCGGATGACGTGGTGGGACAGGCAAGATCCATGATGATGCTTGAGGAGATGGGATATGTAGAACTGAGAACCGATGTGTATGATCTTCCAACTTATGAGGATGTTGCCAACTATCTCTGTGATATGACAATAGAAGCAGTGGCCACTGAGAATCTGTCGGATGCTTTGAGCAAATATGATTATGTTATTATGGACAGTGACAGTGCAATGGCTGCGGAACTTGATGTAATTGACGGTGCTCTTTACACCGAGAGAGCTGATTCGGATGCAATGAAAAAGTATTGCATGGTACTTGTGGCATCTGAGAACAGTTCTAAGAATAACGAAGAGGTTTCTGAAGGGGAAGAGTCATCTGAGGATGCAAGCGAAGAAGCAGAAGAGCCTTCTGAAACATCTGTCGGCGCTCCGTTGGATGTACTCGTTAAGACGATGAAATCAGGATCTGTCAGGGACTACCTTTACAGCAATTTCCATGGAACTATAGTCACCTGCAGAGACAGGGTTGAAGTTGCTGATGAATAAGATGTTTTAATGGCTTTATAATATATGTAAAAAATGACGCGCAACTTGACAATATGCGCGCCTTTTTCTATACTATCGTGGACGGCTGAAATTGCGGAGGAAAAACAAATGTCAATTAGAATACACAATTTTATGGGAGTTTTTGGATGGCAGATGCAGAAGCATTTCCCCATGCTTTCATCGAATTTATATCTGAAGCTTCATTTTGCTGCCAGAGCAAAGAAGCAGAAGGCATACATTGAGTTTTTTGAAAACAGCGAGGAGCCTCCTTATCCTCTTGTAGTTAACCTTGAGACTATCAACAGATGTAACGGTGAATGTGCTTTCTGTACAGCCAACAAACATGTGGAGAAAAGACCTTATAAGAGAATGGAAGACGATCTCTTTAAAAGCATCATTGATCAGCTTGCTGACTGGGGCTTCAAAGGACATCTTACACTTTACGGTAACAATGAGCCCTGGCTCGATACCCGTATAGTGGAGATGCATAAATACTGCAGGGAAAAGCTTCCGGATTCTTTCATATTTATGTCTACAAACGGGCTTTTACTTACGATTGATAAGGTGAAGGAAATAGTCCCTTACGTTGATCAGCTTATTATCAACAACTACTGCGAAGACATGAAGTTAAGAAAGAATATAGTTGAGATATATGACTATGTTAAGGCTCATCCGGAAGAGTTCGGTGATGTTGAGATACTCATCCAGATGAGATATGCAAAGGCGATTCTTACCAACCGTGCAGGATCGGCTCCCAACAAGGCTGCAACAGAAAAGATTATTACGGAGACATGTCTCATGCCTTATACAGACATGTTCATCTTCCCTGACGGAAGAATGGGTATATGCTGCTGTGATAATTTTGAAACGACTACTCTGGCGGATCTTAAAGAAGTTCCTCTTAAGGAGGCCTGGAGCGGTAAATTATATAAGAAGACCAGAGATATGATAAGAGACGGAAGACAGAATCATCCTTTCTGTAAGCACTGCGACTTTATCGACGCAGGTCTCAGAATGGATGCAATCTCTGATGTTCTTAACGGAAGACCTATGAGAGGCGCCCGTCAGTCTATGTTTTCAAGAAACAAGAAGTAAATAAATCAGATAATCAGTAGGTAGGGGTATCCAAGCGGCTTATGGCTGCTTGGATTTCTTGCAATTATATAATCATGAATTAACCTATGGAATAACGCATGATACAATTGAGAGAATACGCGAAAAAGAACAGAAAAAGGATAATCTCCTTAGGTATACTGTGCGGGATAACAATCTTGCTTGAGCTTCTGGTGTTCAATTTTTCAAGTCTTAAGTCTGCTTTTCTTAAGCCTGTGAATCTCATGGCTTCTGCAGAAGAGTGCAGCGACAGTGAAGGTGTATACAGGAGCGCTGTATATGAGATTGGGGAGAATGTAAAGAACGTCTATATCAATATGGATATAGAAGAATGTGATTATGCGGAAGCGGAGATTTCGATTACCGACGAGGGTAACAAATATTCTTATGATACTCCTGCGGTAAGAATAGTTCCCTCTGTTACTTCGACGGAATATATCAATATATATCCTTATGATAAAGTAAATACTTTGTCTTTTGTAATTAGGGTTCCTCTGGGAGCAAAAGCCGTTGTAAAAGATATAACAGTAAATGCACACAGACCTTTTGATGTTAAGCCCCTTAGAATGCTTGTGCTTCTGGCATTACTGTGTTTGCTTTCTTATGGCTGGACATATGCTGCGGAAAAAATCTCAGGGGCGGATGATTTTTCAGGCGATAAGAACAATAAAGCAGATATATTTAGAAGCCTTGTGCTTGCGGTGACGATGGTATTACTTATCATCGCCGGCAGGTGGCTCAGCAGATGTAACGAAATGATTGTTGAATGTCCCTGGCCCCATCACAGACAGTATCAGGAACTGGCATATGCTCTTAACAATGGTACAGTGGTCCTTGAAGGCTTGGATGCCGATCCGGGACTGATAAATGCAGAGAATCCCTATGACACCATTTCGCTGGCTGCGGAAGGTGTACCTTACTACATGGATTATGCCTATTATGACGGCAATTACTATGTATATTTCGGTATCATACCGGAACTGCTGCTCTATTATCCTTACTATCGTCTTACGGGGCGCGATCTGACCAATTACAATGCGATGTTTGTATTGTATTCACTGCTTGTAATCGGTGTATTTGTGTGTCTTGGACAGTTCAGAAAGAGACTGAGGGAAAGAAGAGATATCCTTATTCCCTTTCCTGTATATATTATAAGCAGCATAGCTGTGTGCCTCTTTTCAAATAACGTATATATGATCTCGAGAGCAGATCTTTACAATATACCTGTAATGGCGGCGACAGCCTTCACTTGGTTGGGCATCGGGCTTTGGCTTTTTGCTGTTAACAGTGATAAGAAATGGCAGAGGATAGGAGGACTTATTGTCGGAAGTCTGTTTATGGCCATGGTATTCGGATGCAGACCTCAGATGGGATTGTATTCCCTTATTGCGATTCCGATCTTCTTTATGCCGGATAAAGACAAAACTGACGGGGAAACGAAGGCGAAGATTGCGGAGATTCTGTCAGTGTGCATACCCTATGCCCTAATAGCGGCTCTGGTATGTTGGTATAACTATGCGAGATTCGGAAATATATTGGAATTCGGTGCGGGATACAGCCTTACAACCAATGATATGAACCACAGAGGATTTAACTTAAATCGTCTTTTAAGGGGACTGTTTTCTTTCTATTTCCAGCCTCCGGTTCTGACATCTGACTTCCCCTATATCGAGTCTTCAATCGTTACATCTTCCTATATGGGAAGAAATATCGTGGAATTCCTCTACGGAGGTATATTTGCCACCAATCTTATATGTCTCAGCGTATTTGCACCGGTATTAGGATTCTTTAAGAAGATGGATCTGAGAAGCAGGGCGGCATATCTAATTATGTTGGCTACATCTTTTGTGATTGCGGGATTTGACGTTAACGGTGCGGGAATTATATACAGATATACATGCGATATGGTGCCGGGAGTAATCATTGCTGCCCTGATCATATGGGCCTATATGCTTGGATATAATAGGAATTCAAAGATTGTGGATTCTGTTTCAGCTAAAGAGACCATATCTGTTGCCGAGAATACAACTCGGGCCAATCTTGCCTGCAGACTTTTTGCAGTTGGCATTATAATCGGTCTTTTCTACAGTCTCATGGTACTGACCGGACCGGCGGGGGCGCCTACACTGAAGGATGACAGTGTATATACCTATGAATTGATTAGGAGTTATTTTAGTTTTTAATTATGATAAGTAAAAGAGTATCAAATCTTTGGCGAGGCATCGCCATTTTAATCGTTATAGCAAGTCATTATGCGGGATGGATGTATGTGGAGCCTGTTCATCAGGCGGCTCACGATATTATATCCACATTTGGTCCTTACGGAGTGGATATATTCTTCCTTTTATCCGGATACGGGCTCACAAAATCCGCAGCGAAGAAGGGTATTACCCTGTCTTTTGTTCTTCGAAGAATATTCAGTATCTATGTTCCTTATCTGCTTATTGTTACAGGAATCAATCTCTATATCGATGGTTTTTCCGATATAGATGCAAGCGGATGGTTCAAGTTTTTTACGGGATATGACTATTGGTATATGAATATACTCTTCATATTTTATATACTCTTTATGATCATATGGAAGCTTAAAGAGGTGTTAAGGCTTCCTTTAATGACTGTTGCCGTTATAGCGGTTACGGTGATTATGTTCAACATAGGAAGGGCGGATTTTTGGGAACTGTCCAATTCGGCATTTCTCATAGGTATCTATGCGGCCACCATTGAAAAGAAATGGCCGGATAAGATGAAAAACAAACTAATTCATACCGCTGTAATTCTGGTGTCTCTTGTTTGCTTCATCATATGTACCAAGATGATGATTGATTCATATGGCATGACCGATAACAGTGCTTTTATATGGGAACTGGTATCTGAGATATTTTTCACTCTGCTTATTTGCGGGCTGTGTTATCTTACTCCGAATATCGGATGGGTGCTGCCGGCTGTGGGCAGTCAGTCCATGTATATATATCTGCTGCACCAGACACTTTTCTGGGCCCTTACTTTTAAATTCGACGAGATGTCTTATTTTAAATCTACGGTTATTGTGGGACTTATATCCATTGCGGCAGCCATGCTGATTGGATTCATATATAACAAAATATATAGTTTATTTGTGAAAAAGAGGTAATTATGAAAAAGAGAATCATTGGGACTCTGCTCGCTTTCACATTGTCACTGACCCTGCTTGCAGGTTGTGGACAGAAAGTACAGGCGCCCGAAACAACAGTTGAAGAGACTACATCGGAAGTCGAAGAGACTGTAAGCGAAACTGTAACAGAGACGGAAGAGGAGACTCTTACAGAAGCAGAAACGACAACAGAAGAAGAGACGGAAAGCTATGAAGTAAGCGAGATATCTCCTTCCAAGACCATGTATGCTCAGAAAGAGGTCAATGTAAGAAAAGGCCCCGGAACGGACTATGACGTGGTGACAACCTTCAATATCAATGAAGAGGCAGTCGTTGACGGAGAAACAGAGGACGGCTGGTACAGATTCCTCTACAAGGATGAAGTGGTATTCTCAAAAGCAAATTATTACGCTGAAGAAAAAGTAAGCGAAGAAGAACTTGCCAGAAGAGAAGCTGAGAAGACTGCTTTGGCAGAGGCTGCAACCGCTGCAATACAGGCCGAAGCTGCTGCAACCCCGGCTGAAGATACAGCCAATGCGGTAGCAACACCGGCACAGGCATCGGGAGTTGTAATGATAGGAGACTCACGCTGTGTAATGATGCAGGCTGCAACAGGTGGTGGCGGCGTTACATGGATATGTGAGAATTCCAAGGGATACGATTGGATGGTTTCGAACGCTATTCCCAGAGCAGAGACTGTTATAGGTAAGGGAACCAAGGTGGTTATCTGTCTCGGTGTAAACGATGTGGGCAACGCACCCAAGTATGTGGCCATGATCAACCAGAAGGCTGCGGAATGGGCAGCAAGAGGTGCAAAGACTTATTATGTTTCGGTTAATCCCGTAACGGAGAATCCTTGGGTCAATGAAGAACTTGTTGTAAACTTCAACAATTATGTTTCTTCGGGACTTGTGGGTGTTAAATGGATTGATACTCACTCTGCCCTTGTAAGTACGGGCTATCATCTGACGGACGGTATTCATTTTAATGGATCCGACAGCGTCAGAATATTTAACATGATAATCGGAAG
>JAEEGL013107067.1_pt1 | contig 14550 bp, 7 predicted proteins | sample 9134231 | NCBI WGS metagenome assembly JAEEGL01 (sample SAMN16246548, study PRJNA631951) | gut metagenome | biome: gut microbiome; feature: rumen; material: fiber-attached | host: Bos | place: Iran: Karaj | collected 2018-10
TAAGCGGTACTTATACTACTAGAAAAGTATATATGAGAAACGGAAGGCTTCGCAGGCTTAAAGATGATATGGAACCAGAGCATAATGCTATAAAAACTGAAGTCAATGAATATGGTGTATTGGTTAGAAGCACGGGGACAAATCCTGCTAATATACAAACAACTGCTCCTACAGAAGCAACTACGAAAAAACCAGTTACAAACGTAATAAAGAAAAAGAATGAGGGCGAAGAGTCAACGACTGAAACTTTAGTTTCTGCCAATGATGAACCTACTGAGGAAGTTGCAAAAACCAATGAAGATGGTGAAACTAAAGCAAAAATTGAGACTAGAGAAAGAAGACGTAACCAAACCACCCAATCTAGCAATGAATAAAATGTAGATTTTTAACATAACTTTGATTAATTGTTGAATAAATTTTGGTAATATGATAAAATAAAAAAGTTATATATGAATTATTTGTTGAAAAAATACTATATAATAAAAAAAATAAGGCTTATATCTTTAGTTTTGATTTCTATTTTTCTCTACTCATTCATTTGTTTTGCAGGCGAATGGACAAAAGTAGGTACAGAATGGAAATATATAAATGATGGTCATTTTGAAACTAATAAGATATTAGATCTTTCCGATGGGCTATACTTTCTAAATGAATATGGCAGCATGGCAGTTAGCCGTTGGGTAGATTTCGGCTCTGATACAAAAATGTATGCAGGGAGTGATGGCAAGTTATATAGAGGCGGAATTTTTAAGATTGAAGGTATTCCTTATTATTTTAACGAAAATGGTCTTCTTGAATTTGGATGGATTAATGATGAATACTATGCAGATCAGTTTGGTGTTTTATGCACAGGGTTCAAGGAAGTTGAAATTCTTGAATACTGGAAAGATACCAATACTATTTCGCACACTGCATGGTTCTACTTTAACCCAGATACTTACAAGAAAACTTATGCAACAAATAGTGATTATGTAACTAAATTAATAGATGGCAAAAGATATAGTTTTAACGAATACGGTATCATGAGTGTTGGTTGGTGCAAGGTCAAAGATGCTATCCCAGAAATTGCAGGTTATATGTATTTCAACACAGTTAAATCAAGTAAGTTTGAATTTGGCGAAGCAGTAACAAATACATGGTATGCAGTTGAAGCTCCTAAGTTTTCTTCAGCAAATGGTGATGTAGTGTGGTTTTATTTTGCTGCTAATGGATATCCAAGATGTGGCGGTGAAACTTCATTTGCCAAAATTCTAATAGGTGGAAAGTATTATTTATTCAACAAATACGGTAACCCAGTTTATGGTATTAGAGAGGTTGACGGCGAGTATTATTATTTTGGAGATGACTTTCAAAACTGCTCAATGAAAACTGGAGAACTAAAGAGAACTGACAATGGTAATGAAACTGTATCATATTACTTTACAAACACAGGTCAAGGCTTAACTGGCATTAAAGATGGAAAATTGTATTATAAAGGCAGGATGCAAACTGCAGATCAATCTGTAAGGATTGAAGCCTTTAATATAAATGGCAAAGATTATTTAGTGAATACAAGTGGTGTTATATTAAAAAACAAAAATAGAATGAAAGATGCCAATGGTAGTGAATGGACTACTAACGCATCTGGAATTGTTACTAGCCACTCAGAAGACGCTGAAATATCTGAAAATCTTATACCAGAAGTCGACCTAGATTAATTTCAAGGAGAAATTTTAATGACAAGCGGAATTATTGCGGGCATATGTGTCGTTGCAGTTGCGTTAATTGTTGTTGCATTTTTTCTAGGTAAAAACACTGAGAAAAAATCTTATTCTGAAACAATAGGAACAGCGCAATCAAAAGCAAGACAAATAATAGATGAAGCTCAAAAAAATGCTGAAAATGCTAAGATGGAAGCATTAATTACAGCCAAGGAACAAATCCTTAAATCTAAAAATGATTTGGAGTCTGAAATAGTTAAAAGGCGTGCAGAGGTTGCAGATGCAGAAAGACGAATGCTAAAAAGAGATGAACTATCTGAGAAAAAAGCAATAAACCTTAATGAAAGAGAATCGCAAATCCAAAAGAAGGAATTAGAGCTAAAGGATAGAATTGATAAGGCCAATATTTTACTTGAAGAAAGAACCAAAGAACTAGAAAGAGTTGCAATGTTATCTAGAGCGCAAGCTAAAGATGAGCTTGTTAATGCTATTAGAGAAACAATGACTCACGATATTGCAAAATATATTAAAGATGCCGAAGCTAAGGCAAGAGAAGAAGGTGATAAGATAGCAGAAGGTATCATTGTAAGTTCAATAAGACGTATGGCTACAAATTCTATTGCAGAAGCAACGGTTTCAACAGTTCAACTTCCAAATGATGATATGAAAGGTAGAATCATCGGCCGTGAAGGCAGAAATATTAGAACCCTAGAAGCCCTTACTGGTGTTGAATGTCTTATTGATGATACACCAGAAACGGTTGTTCTTTCTGGTTTTGATCCTGTAAGGAGAGAAGTAGCAAGAATAGCTTTAGAAAAGCTTATCCTAGACGGAAGGATACATCCAGGACGAATAGAAGAAGTAGTCGAAAAAAGCCAAAAAGAAGTTGATAATATAATTAAACAAAAAGGTGAAGAAGCTGTATTTGAGATAGGTCTCCACGGAATGAATCATGATTTAATTAAATTAATCGGAAGATTGCATTTTAGAACAAGCTTCAGCCAAAATGCATTATTACATAGTTTAGAGGTTGCACAATTATCTGGACTTATGGCAGCAGAGCTTGGCCTTGATATTAAACTAGCAAAGAGAGCTGGCCTTTTACATGACATTGGTAAAGCAATAGATCATGAAGTTGAAAGTGACCATGTATCTTTGGGTGTTGATATATGTAAAAAATATAAAGAAAGGCCAGAGGTTATAAATGCTGTTGAATCTCATCATGGTAAGGTTGAACCTACAAATCCAATTGCATTTATTGTAGGTGCTGCAGATGCTATTAGTGCTGCAAGGCCAGGAGCTAGAAAATCAACTCTTGAGAACTACTTACAGAGACTTAAACAATTAGAAGAAATTACAAATTCTTATGAAGGTGTTGAAAGATCTTTTGCTGTTCAAGCAGGACGTGAAGTAAGAATTCTTGTAAATCCTGAAAAGATTTCAGATGATCAAATGGTAATAATGGCACGTAATATAGCAAGACAAATAGAAGATCAAATGAAATATGCTGGTCAGATAAAAGTAAATGTTATAAGAGAAAATCGAGCTGTTGAAACTGCTAAATAAATAAAAAAGACATTCCATAGGGAATGTCTTTTTTTTATATTATTTATTTTCTTCTTGCCTTTCTTTATTTGCCAGTTCAATTTCTTTGTTAATTATTTCTTGTGGTGCTTGCTCATACCTTGCAATTTCAAATGAATAATCTCCAGTTCCACCTGTCATTGATCTTAGGTTTTGAGAATAATCATCAATTTCTAGCATAGGGATGTCAGCTTCAATAATTGTTTTACCAGGTGAAGAAGGATTCATTCCAAGTATTCTGCCCCTACGTCTGTTTAAATCACCCATTACATCTCCGGTATATTGATCTTCAATTTCAACTTTTAAGTTGCATATTGGTTCAAGCAAAATAGGAGATGCTTTCATGAATCCATCTTTAAAAGCACCGATAGTTGCAAGTTTAAAAGCCATTTCAGATGAATCAACTTCATGATAAGAGCCATCATATAGTGTTGCTGCAACTCCAACAACAGGATATCCACATAGTGGACCAGCCTGGCAGCATTCTGTGAGTCCTTTTTCAACAGCAGGGAAGTAGTTTTTAGGAACATTACCTCCAACAACTTCTGAAGTAAATGTATAAGGAGTATTTAAATCGCCAGATGGTGAAAATTTAATCTTAACATGGCCATATTGCCCGTGACCACCTGTTTGTTTTTTGTGCTTGAATTCGACATCTGAAGATTTTTTAATAGTTTCTTTGAAGGCAATTTTAGCCTTTGAGTAGGTAATAGCAACCTTATATTCATTGAGCAATCTACTTTGTACTACATCAAAATGAACATCACCCATGCAATATAAAATCATTTGGTGGTTTTCAATATCGTTAATATTTTTAATTGTTAAATCTTCTTCGCATAGTTTTGAGAGTGAAGTTGCAAGCTTATCAACATCATTTTTATCATTAACATTATATGCTTTAAATACATAAGGTTTTGGGAGGTCAATTTTACTATATTGAATGGATAATCCTTTTTGGCATAGGCTATGGCCTGTTTTTGTGTATGCAAGCTTTGCAATTACACCAATATCTCCAGCATGTAATTCATCAACTTCTATAGGTTTTGAACCCTGGAGAGTATATAGCTTGCCAATCTTTTCCTCTTCATTTTTATTGGTATTAATAAGGACATCATCACTTTTAATAACTCCAGACATTACTTTAATAAAGCTGTATTTACCTATAAATGGATCAACCATGGTCTTAAATACAAAAGCAGTTTTTTGTATATTAAATTGATAATTTGCTTTAAATATTTCATTAGTTGTTGTATTTATGCCTGCAGCTTCTTTTGAATTTGGTTCTTGAGCATATTTTATGATATCGTCAAGTAGAGTATAAACACCTTGACACAGAGTGTTAGAACCCATAGACATAGGTACAATGGAGCCATCATTTATATTGAGTTTTAATGTGCTACGAATTTCTTGTTCAGAAAATTCTTCTCCATTAAAGAATCGATTCATCATTGTTTCACTAGTTTCCGCAACTGATTCAACAAGGACATTTCTAAATTTTTCCAAATTTTCTTTATTGTAATCAGGAACATCACATGGCTTTACTACAGACCCTTCCCATCTATTACCTGTTCGGCTTATTATATTTACATAACCTACGAATTTTCCGTTCTCACGAATTGGTAGATTTAAAGGGGCCATTTTTTTGCCATATAGGGCTGTCATGTCTTCAACTACTTGCCTAAATGATGCATTATCATCATCCATATTTGTTACATATACAAATCGTGGGAGTTTATACTTATCACATAAATTCCATGCTCTTTTAGTACCAGCTTCAATTCCAGACTTTCCATTTACTACAATTATTGCACAATCTGCAGCATGTACTGCTTCAACCATTTCTCCAGAAAAATCTTTGTATCCTGGTGTATCTAAAAAATTAATCTTGTAATCTTTCCATTCAATTGGAATTAAAGATGTTTGAATTGAAATTTGTCTTTTTTGTTCTTCTTTACCAAAATCACTAATTGTGTTTTTTTCAGCAATAGAACCAAGTTTCTTTGTTAGACCAGATATATTTGCAATTGCTTCAATAAGACTTGTTTTTCCAGAACCTGTATGCCCTAGTAAAACAACATTACGGATTTTATCAGTGGTATAGACTTTCATGTATGATACCCCCTTTTTTATTATTATATTTATTCTATAATTTTAATTAAATTTTTTCAATATTAAATTTCTATTTTTATATCTACTAAATGAAATTGATTTTCCTAAACTTATGTGCTATAATGTTCAAAAATATATAAATTAATAAAATATGAACAATTTAAGTCAGCATGATAAAATTGAAAAATTTCTTGTAGTCCGCGCAATATATGAGTTAAATAATAAATCAATTTCACAGAGAAGTATCTCTGATATGCTTAATATTTCTCTTGGGAAAGTAAATAAGATAATTAAAGAATGCGAAAAAGAGAATTTGATTAAGAATTATTCCTTGACCATTAAAGGTAAAAATCTATTAAATAAAAACAAGGTCAATAATGCAATTATTTTAGCATCTGGACTCGGAACAAGACTTGCTCCACTTACTTACGAAATTCCTAAAGGTCTTTGCACGATATTTGGCGAAAAAATGATAGAACGTCAAATCAAACAACTAAATGCAGTTGGTATAACTAATATTATAATAGTTGTCGGATACTTAAAAGAAAAATTTGAGTATCTAATAGATAAGTATAACGTAAGGCTAATTTATAACCCAGATTACTCTACAAAAAATAATTTATTCTCACTTGCACTCGTTAAAAAGTATTTTAAAAATAAGAATTCATATATTTTAGCAAGTGATCATTGGATGAGAGAGAATGTATTCCATAAATTTGAATTAAATTCTTGGTATGCAGCAAAATACTTTAAAGGGACTACCAAAGAATGGGGTATTAAATATAATAAAGATCAAAAAATAATCAAAGTGGAAAAAGGTGCGAAAAACATGTATTGCATGTATGGACCAGCTTTTTTTAATAAGAATTTTAGTATATCTTTTTATAATAAATTATTTAATTATGAACATGATGCAGAGGCCAGAAATTACTATTGGGAAGATATTTTGATTAATGATATTAAAAATATTCCACCTATTTATATTAATAAATTTGATGATGATATTATATATGAATTTGAAACCATAGAAGAATTTAGGTCATTTGATAAAAGTTATATAGATAATACAGGAAGTTTTGCATTAAAATATGTTTCTCAATCTTTAAAAATTAAAGAAAGAGATATTAAACATATAAAACCTATTTCTGCTGGAATGACTAATAAAAGCTGGGTGTTTACTGCTAATATGAATAACAAAACATATACATACATATGTCGTAGTCCTGGCAAGGGTTCTAATATACTTATAAATAGAAAACATGAAAGAATAGTTTATGAACTACTAAAGCAATACGATATAACTGACGAAATTGTATCTATAGATGACAAAAATGGATATAAAATTACAAAATATTATAATAAATATAGAAAACTTGATGTTAATAACAACAATGATTTAAAGCTATATGTTGATGCTTACAGTAATCTTCATTCAAAAAAAATTAAAGTAAATTTTTCATTTAATTTAAATGAACAAATTGATTTTTATGATAAGTTGATTAAAAGTCAGGGCATAAAGATACCATTTGAAGACATAAATGAATCTAAAAAATATGTTACAAAACTGATAAATTTTGTTAATAGATTTAAAAATAAGAGGCCTAAGTTTTTAATACATGTAGATTCTTGCGTTGATAACATCTTGGTTGTAGGTAAGAAAGTAAGGATCATTGACTGGGAATATGCTGCTGCAGGAGACCCTCTCCTTGACATTGCTATGTTTTCAATATATTCATATAAAGATTTTAATTTTGCTTTTAAGTTGCTATCTTATTATTTATCATCAAAGAATAAAGAAGCTGTAAAACAGATGTATAGCGGTATGGAACTTACAGAACTTAACAACCTTCTTGTGGCTTATATGTCCCTTTCGGCATATCTATGGACATTATGGTCAATATTTAAGGGGATACAAGGTGATGACTACGGTGAATACGAACTAAATATGTATAAAATATTTAAGGATAATTATAGGTATTTATTAAGTTGCAATATTTTGATATAATAAACAAAGATATGACCAGTTTAATTAATAATAAATTTTTAAAATATATTAAACTCTTTTTCTTTACATTTTTGTTTGTAAATGTTTTTATTTTTGAATCTTATTCTGGATGGTTGCTAAATGATGGTAAGTATCAATATCTTGATGAAGCAACTAATTCTATAGTTACTAATAAATGGGTTCAAAATGAAGCAGGGTATTATTATTTAGGTAGTGACGGTTTTATGATTACTGGTTGGCATCAATTTGACGATGGGTGGAGATACTTCTCAACTCAAGGGTTGATGCAAAAAGGTTGGCTTGAATTAGATAATAAAAAATATTATTTAAAAACAAATGGAGTAATGGTTACTGGTTGGATTTATATAGAAGAAGACTCTGCTGGCTTTTGGTATTATTTTGGCAGTGATGGTTCTATGAAGAAAGGCTGGCTGAATTTAAATAATGATTGGTACTATTTAAATGATGGTTCTGCTTTTAGAAACACATGGGCCAAAATTAATAACAAGTGGTATCATTTTAATAATGTATGTTCTATTGATAAAGGTTGGTACAAGCAGGATGAAAAATATTATTATCTAGATACTAATACTGGCGAAATGAAACTTGGTTGGGTTACTGATGTAAATGGCAATAGTTATTTCCTTGATAGAACAACGGGTGTGCTTGTAGTCAATACCACAATAGCAATCGATGGTGTACTTTATTCTTTTAATGAGAATGGACAAGCACATAGAGCTCAATCGGGAAATGTATCTCAGGCAAGTAACATTCCAAATAATTCGACTCAGATTTCTGGAACAACAAGTGGATATTTTTATAATAATGGTGTAATAACATCCAATATAGATTCGCTAACTGCTATAACATCTGATAACATAGGTTCTAATACTAATACTAACAATGCCGTAACTAATGTTGTAAAAGGCCAGGTTGAGGAAGGCAGAATACCTCGCTCAGAAGTTATTGCATTATCTGAATCAAAGGCAGCAGTTACTGGAAATGTTAATCAATCAACATTAAATATAAGTACTCCGCAACTTGATTCATTTGGAAATCTAATAGAAGGATCTACCACAGGTCCAAAATAATTAAGGAATATTTATGAGTATAGTCGACAAAATTTTTGGAACTCATTCTGAAAGAGAATTAAAAATTATTGATCCGCAAGTCCAAAAAACTCTTTCGCTTGCAGATAAGATGGCATCTCTTAGTGATGAAGAGCTTAAAAATCAAACTGTTTTATTTAAAAATCGTTTAAAAAATGGTGAAACATTAGATGATATTTTGCCTGAAGCATTTGCCACAGTTAGAGAGGCTGCAAAACGTGTAATTGGTCTTTATCATTACCCTGTTCAAATTCAAGGTGGAATTATATTATATAACGGTCGTATAGCAGAAATGAAAACTGGTGAAGGTAAGACACTAGTTTCTACTTGTCCTGCTTATCTTATGGCTCTTGAAGGAAAAGGCGTCCACATTGTAACAGTAAATGAATATTTGGCAAGCCGTGATAGTAAATGGATGGGGGCTATACATAATTTTCTTGGATTATCTGTTGGATGCGTCCTCAATTCTATGGAAACAGAAGAAAGAAAAGCACAATATAATTGTGATATCACATATGTAACAAATAATGAACTTGGTTTCGATTATCTACGTGACAACATGGCAATTTATAAAGAAAAACAGGTTTTAAGAGGATTAAATTATTGCATAATTGATGAGGTTGACTCAGTTTTAATTGATGAAGCAAGAACCCCTCTTATTATTTCCGGCCAATCTAATAAATCGACTAAGTTGTATGAAGCTTGTAATGCCCTTGCATTACAACTTAAACGCGGTGAAAATGTAAAAGAACTAAATAAGATGGACATTATACTTGGTGAAGTAGAAGAAGAAACTGGTGACTTTGTTGTAAATGAGAAAGAAAAAAATGTCAACCTTACAGAAGAAGGTGTTAAAAAAGTAGAACAATTTTTTCATATTGATAATTTGGCCGATCCTGAAAATCTTGAAATTCAGCATAATATTATTCTCGCACTCCGTGCTCAAAATTTGATGCATAAAGACAAGGATTATATTGTTAAGGACGATCAAATAATAATTGTAGACGAGTTTACGGGTAGATTAATGCCAGGTAGAAGATACAGCGATGGTCTTCATCAGGCAATAGAAGCCAAAGAACATGTAAATATTAAAAGAGAATCTAAGACACTCGCAACAATTACATTCCAAAATTTCTTTAATAAATATACAAAAAAAGCTGGTATGACAGGTACTGCACAAACAGAAGAAAAAGAATTTAGAACTATCTATTCTATGGACGTTATCGTAATTCCAACTAATGTTCCTGTAGCTAGAATTGATTTAAATGACGCTGTATATAAAACTAAAAAAGAAAAATTTAATGCCGTTATATCTGAAATTGAGGCAGCACATAAGAAAGGGCAACCTGTCCTTGTTGGCACAATCAATATAGATACATCAGAGATGTTATCTGAAATGTTATCAAGGAGAGGTATTCCGCATAACGTTTTAAATGCTAAACAACACGAAAAAGAAGCAGAAATTGTTGCAGATGCTGGCAAGGCCTATCAAGTAACAATTGCAACAAACATGGCAGGTCGTGGTACTGATATTAAACTAGATGATAAATCAAGACAGCTAGGTGGTTTAAAAATTATTGGAACAGAACGACATGAATCAAGAAGAATAGACAACCAACTTCGTGGACGAAGTGGTCGTCAAGGTGACCCTGGCGAATCTAGATTTTATATTTCGCTTGAAGATGATCTTATGAGATTATTTGGTTCCGAAAATCTTATCAATATTTTTAATTCACTTGGAGTTCCTGATGGCGAACAGATTGAACACAAGATGTTAACCAATGCAATTGAAAAAGCGCAAAAGAGAATAGAAAGCAATAACTTTGGAATAAGAGAACAGCTTCTTAAATTTGATGAAATCAATAATGAACAAAGAGAAGTTATTTATGCAGAAAGAGATAAGGTTCTTCGTGGTGAAAACTTAGAAAGCGTAATTAAACATATGATTTCCAATGTCGTCGAGTCTGTTGTTTCCAGGGAAGTTGGGGAAAAAGAAGCAGATGATGAAAGTATTGCTTCTTTATTAAGTAATCTTGCCAAGATTATTCCTATTGAAACAGTTTCAAAAGAAGAAATAGATAAAAATAGAACAAGAAGTGGGCTTATTGAATTATTTAAGAAAAAAGCGCTAGATTTATATGCTAAAAAAGAAGCTGAGGTAATTGAAAATTCTCCTGTTTCACTTCCAAATGGTGTAGAAGTTGAAAAAGATTATCCAATAAGAGAACTTGAAAGAATTGTATTGCTTAGAGTTATAGATGCTAGGTGGATGAACCATATTGATGATATGGATCAATTAAGACAAGGTATTAATCTTGTTGCCTATGGTCAAAAAGATCCAGTTGTTGAATACAAAATGGCAGCATTTGATATGTTTGATGCAATGACAGCTGCAATTAATGAAGAAACTGTTAGAGTGCTCTTTAATATTCAAGTTGCAAGAAAAGTTGAGAGAAAGGAAGTAGCTAAAGTTACTGGAACAAATCATGGAAACGATGAAAAAATAAAGCAAGTTATAAGGACGGATAAAAAGATTTATCCAAATGATCCATGTCCTTGTGGATCTGGCAAGAAATATAAAAATTGTCACGGCAAACTTTCTTAAAGATTTTTTATATCTATAATCATTTAATATGACCCAGGATTTGTGTAAAAATGAAAATTCATATATTGATAGGATATATGATCTAATAAAAGATAAAAATTTGACTGCAACTGTGGTTACTTTTGGATGTCAAATGAATTCAAAAGATTCAGAAAAGCTAATTGGAGTTCTGGAAAAATCTGGTTATAAAATTATTGAAGATGAAGAAAAGGCAGATTTTGTGCTTTTTAATACTTGCACTGTAAGAGAGAATGCAAACCAAAGACTTTACGGAAGGATAGGACAATTAAAAAATTCTTGTTGCATGAATAAAAACAAAATTGTCGGCATTTGTGGATGTATGATGCAAGAAAAAGACGAGGTTGAGTATATAAATCAAAAATTTAAATATATTAAACTAATCTTTGGTACACACAATTTATATGATTTCCCTCATCTTCTTTATGATGTACTTAGATCAACATATATTGATGAAGATAATAAAAAGGTTTTCAACGTATTAGATGAATCTGATGTAATATTTGAGAATTTACCGCAGCATAGGAAATATTCATTTAAAGCAGGTGTTAATATTATGTATGGTTGCGATAACTTTTGCTCGTATTGTATTGTCCCATATGTTAGAGGTAGGGAAAGGAGTCGTGATGCTTCAGATATACTTGATGAAGTTAAATATCTAGTAAATGATGGTGTAAAGGAAGTAATGCTACTTGGCCAAAACGTCAATTCATATGGCAAAAAACAAGTTGAAGGCATATCATTCCCTATGCTTCTTGATAAAGTGGCAAATATTAAAGGACTGTATCAAGTAAGATTTATGACATCTCACCCAAAAGATTTCTCTGATGAATTAATTGAAGTAATAAGAAATAATAAAAAGGTAGCAAGGCATATCCACCTTCCATTACAGTCTGGCTCAAATAAAGTATTACTTGATATGAATAGAAAGTACACAAAGGAAAAATATTTAGAACTTGTCGAAAAAATTAGAAACAATATTGAAGGTGTATCAATATCAACAGATATAATTGTTGGCTTTCCAACAGAAACACATGAAGATTTTTTAGAAACTATTGATGTAATTAATAAGGCAAAATTTGAGCAAACGTTTACTTTTGTGTATTCTAAAAGGGCAGGTACAAAAGCTAGTGAAATGAAAAATATATCAACTGAAGATGAAATTAAAAAAAGATTTGATTGCTTACTTAATGCTACTAAAATTGTTGGCGAGGAACAATATAGAAAAAATATTGGTAATACATATATGGGACTTGTTGAAGAAGAGGATGCAAGTGATGGCTACCTCACTGCAAGACTTTCAAACAATGCTCTAGTTCACTTTAAGGCCGATAAATCATTGATTGGAAGTGTAGTAACACTTAAGCTAGAAGAATGTAAAGGGTTTTATTACAATGGAACTATCCAAAATTGATATAAACAAATTATCTCCAATGATGAGACAATATATTGATTCAAAAAATGATGCTGGTGACGCCATCTTATTTTTTAGATTGGGCGATTTTTATGAAATGTTTTTCGATGATGCTATACTTGTCTCAAAATTATTAGATTTAGTTCTAACCGGTAAAGATTGTGGTTTATCTGAAAGAGCCCCTATGTGTGGAATTCCATATCATAGCTGTGATGAATATATTAAAAAAATTGTTGAGATGGGATATAAGGTTGCTATCGCTGAGCAAGTTGAAGACCCTAAACTTACAAAAGGTATTGTTAAAAGAGAAATCGTAAGAATAATTACTCCATCTACGATAATGCTTGCTGGTGCTGATAATAACTATTCAAACAATTTTTTATGTTCAATTTTTCTTGAAAACAAAACCAGTAATGAATTTGGAATTTCTTTTATTGATTTTTCAACTGGTGAAGTGCTTGCAACTTGTGTTAATAGTATAAGAGAAGTATATAATCAAATTTTATCATTTAATCCAAGTGAATTTGTTATTAATCAAATTTGCTTTGATGCACATTATAATGCTCTTTCAGATTGTCTGCAGAATAAATACAATATATTAAATGAAGACGATTTATTTTCTGAAAGAAATAATAAGAAATCTACAGATTTTAATTCAAAGTCTTCAAAAATTGTTAATAATACCTATCAATACTCTAATAATTTTATGCAAATGATGGGAATGTTGAAAGATCAAAAAGAAGATAACACAGAAAGTAAGATTGATTATGATGATTTATCAAAAATATCAAAAGACTATGATATTAATACCGATCATTCAATTGATATTAGTAAAAGCATATTAAGATTTAATAGTATTCTAGATAAAAATGGACTGTCTAAAGATGATATTAGATCAAAAGCTTGTCTTTATGGTTATTTATATATTTGTAAAACCCAAAAAGCATTTGCAAGTCAGATTAATACCATTAATTTTTATCAAAATAATAATTTTGTAGTTCTTGATCAGGATACAAAGCGAAATCTCGAATTGACTCAAACAATGCGTAAAAAAGAAAAGATAGGATCATTATTATATATTTTAGATAAGACAAAGACAGCGATGGGCGCTAGATTTTTACACAGATCTATAGAACAGCCACTTATTGATATTAATGAAATCATAGATAGGCAGGATATGATAGATAGTTTCCTTAATAATTATATTGAGCTGAATGAACTTTTAGAATATCTTGATTGCATATATGATCTTGAACGACTGCTGACCAGAATTAATTTAAAGACTATATCACCAAAAGAGTTAATTGCAATAAAAAATTCAATTAAAGTGCTTCCACATATAAAGAGGCTACTAAGTTCGTTTACAAATTCTAAACTCATTGAGGGGTTGCTAAGTGAATTTGATGATCTGTGTGATGTTTATGAATTAATCGATAATTCAATTTTAGAAGACGCACCATTTACATCTCGAGAAGGAAATATTATTAAAGATGGATATAATATAGATGTAGATGAATATAGAAATATAAGCCTCCATGGTAAAGAAATGCTCGCAAAGCTTGAAGAAGATGAAACTAAAAAAACAGGCATTAAGAATCTGAAAATTAAGTACAATAGAGTTTTTGGATACTTATTTAGTGTTACTAATTCTCAGCTATCACTTGTTCCTAGCTATTTTACAAGAAGACAAACTATTTCAACAGAAGAAAGATTTATAACAGAAGAACTTTCAAAACTTCAAGACAATATCTTGAATTCTAGAGATAAGTTATATGTTTTAGAGTATGAACTCTTTTGTAATATACGAGATGAAATTGCTAAAAATACATTAAGGATACAAAAACTAGCAAATATTATTGCACAAATTGATGCTATTGCAAGCCTTGCATATGTTGCAAGAAAAAATACTTATGTTAGGCCACAAATGAATTCTGATGGAGTAATTGATATAAAGGATGGTAGACACCCTGTTATTGAAAAAATAAGTAAAGAACAATTTATTCCAA